>Ga0302306_10001037_pt1 | contig 15652 bp, 14 predicted proteins | sample III_Palsa_E3_1_FD_198761 | JGI IMG/M metagenome (GOLD analysis project Ga0302306, IMG submission 198761) | Peat permafrost microbial communities from Stordalen Mire near Abisko, Sweden - III_Palsa_E3_1 | ecosystem: Environmental > Terrestrial > Soil > Palsa > Peat permafrost | place: Sweden...
TTAGACGATTATTACAAAAAATACAAGAATTAATGGCTGTTGACGTATTATTAGGCCTCCAGTGGGGCGATGAAGGTAAAGGAAAAATTGTTGATGTTTTAAGTGCCGATTATGATTTGATCGCACGCTTTCAGGGTGGGCCCAATGCAGGGCATACTTTGGAGTTCGACGGTAAAAAATTTGTGCTGAATACTATTCCTTCAGGTATATTTTTTGATAACACCTTAAACCTTATAGGCAACGGTGTGGTTATCGACCCGATCACCCTCAAAAAAGAAATAGAAAAATTAAAAGCCGCCGGGCACGATCTTTTAGCTAAAAAGAACCTGCTGATAGCTAAAAAAGCGCACCTGATATTACCTACCCACCAGTTGCTGGATGCCGCATCGGAAAAAAAGATGGGCGAAGGCAAAATTGGTTCAACCTTAAAAGGTATAGGCCCTACCTATATGGATAAAACCGGGCGCAATGGTTTGCGTATTGGCGATATCACGCTGCCCGATTTTAAGGAGCGCTACCAAAAACTGGCTGATAAGCACATTTCCATGTTAAAGGCTTTATATGGCGAGGTGGATGATTTCTCGGAACGCGAAGCCGCGTTTTTCGACGCTATCGACCTGATCAAACAATTTCCATTGGTTGATTCGGAACATTTGGTGAATGATTTTATTAAACAAGGCAAAAAAGTTTTAGCCGAAGGCGCGCAGGGAACTATGCTTGATATTGATTTCGGTTCCTATCCTTTCGTAACATCATCAAATACTACAACTGCCGGCGCTTGTACTGGTTTGGGCATTGCGCCAAACAAAATTGGCGATGTTATAGGCATATTTAAAGCCTATTGCACCCGTGTTGGCGGCGGCCCCTTCCCTACCGAACTGGATAACGAAACCGGCGAAGAACTACGCCGTATAGGCCACGAATTTGGCGCTACAACAGGCCGCCCGCGCCGTACCGGCTGGATAGATCTGCCTGCCTTAAAATATGCCATTATGCTTAACGGTGTTACCCAACTGGTAATGACCAAAGCCGATGTTTTAAGCGGTTTTGATAAAATATATGCCTGCACCCACTACAAATATTTAGGCGAAACCATTGATTACATGCCTTACGATATTTGCAGCGTTGAGCCCGAACCCATTTTAACGGAAATTGACGGCTGGAACGAAGACATAACCGGCATTACAGAGTTAGATGAAATCCCGGCACGATTAAAATCTTACATCGCCTTTTTAGAGGAGGAATTGGGTGTACCGGTTAAATATCTATCTGTAGGGCCCGATAGGATACAAACGCTGGTATTGTACTAACATCCTTTTTACTAAAGTTATTAAACTACCCGGGTATTTTATAGCCGGGTATCACCATTTTTTATGAAGAAAATATATTTTGTTATCGCGCTGTCGTTTGCTGCCTTAAATATATTCGCGCAGCAACCAACTTTCACTATCGAAAAAAACAATGCCGCTTCATCTGTAAAAGATCAGGGCAAAACAGGAACCTGCTGGTGTTTTTCGAGCACTGCACTGGTTGAAAGTGAGCTATTGCAAAAAAATGAGCCAGACGCCGACCTGTCGGAAACCTTCACCGTTTATAATCTTTTTTTAGATAAGGCCGAAAAATACATCCGCCGTCGCGGAGATACCCGTTTTTCTGAAGGTGGTATTGAACAGGATATGCTGTATTCCACCGATACCTACGGCGCCATGCCTCAAAGCGTTTACCCCGGCGATGGAAAAGAACGCGTAGTTAGTAAAGAGGCTTCGTTACAAAATATGATCAAGGGGTATCTTGATCGTGTATTGAAAAACAATCGGGATACCATACCATCTGATTGGGAAGACAGCGTAAAGATCATACTGAATAATAGCATAGGCACGCCCCCCGCTACATTCACTTATAATGGCAAAACCTACACACCAAAAACTTATGCTGCGGAAAATGTATCTGTAAAACTATCGGATTATATCGGCCTTACTTCGTTTACACATCATCCGTACTATACCAACTTCGCGATGGAGGTGCCCGATAATTATAACAGCAATATGTTTTATAATTTGCCGCTTTATGAATTTATGGCTGCCATAAAACAAGCCATTATGAATGGCTACACCATAGCCTGGGATGCAGATATTAGTAACAAAGGCTTTCGCCAGCGCGTTGGCGTTGCCAAATGGGTTAACAGCCCTGATGATGCTAAGGCATTTTTAACCTTTACCGAAAAAGCGCCTGATGCTGCTATCCGCCAAAAACTGTTCGACGACCAGGTTACGCAGGACGACCACCTGATGCAGATCACCGGGCTGGCAAAGGACAGTAATGGCAACGAATATTTCATCGTGAAAAACTCGTGGGGCAAAGTTGGGCCTTATGATGGCTATATTTATGTGAGCATGCCTTACTTCGAGATCAATACCATTTCGGTGCTCATCAATAAATCGGCATTGCCAAAAGATTTGACCGTTAAGGCAGCCTTATAAATTTGTAATTACCATCCCGTGTGGATTTTAGCATAGCTAACGTTAAGAAATTTAAAGAACAAGCCCTGCAATGGGCCTGTTCTTTTGATGTGGCCTGCTACCTCGATTCCAATAACTTTAACGATCCTTATTCCAAATTCGATACGCTGATAGCTATCGGGGCAAAAAGTGAATTAAAGTCCGATAGCGGGGCCGCTTTTGAACAGTTAACCCAATTCCGCAGTGATAACCCCGGCTGGATGACCGGCTTTTTTGGTTACGACCTGAAAAACGAACTGGAAAACGTAACATCCAGGCATACGGACGGCCTCCATTTTCCCGATCTCTATTTTTTTGTGCCGGAGCATCTCCTCATTATAAAAGGCCATGAAATAGAAATCATAGCCGATGACGCGCAATTTGTTTTTGATAGCATTGAAAACCAGCCGCCCTATCAACCTGAACAATGGCCGGCTGTAAAATTGCAGTCCAGGTTTAGCCGGGAGGAATATTTGGGTGCTGCTGCGAAAATAAAGGAGCATATAAGTCGCGGCGATATTTACGTAACCAATTTTTGCCAGGAGTTTTTTGCGGAAAATGCACATATCGATCCCCTTGGCACATTTTTTCAATTGAACAGCATTTCGCCCAACCCCTTTGGCGGTTTTTTTAAACTCAAGAATAACTACATCTTATCAGCCTCGCCCGAACGCTTTTTAGCCAAACGCGACCGTAAATTGATATCGCAACCCATAAAAGGCACAGCCAAAAGAGGCCAAACGCCCCAGGAAGATGAAGGTATTAAGCAGCAATTAAGAAACCACGCCAAAGAGCTGCAGGAAAATGTAATGATAGTTGACCTGGTGCGGAACGACCTGACCCGCTCGGCTAAACAGGGCACAGTAAAAACCGAGGAGTTGTTTGGCATTTACAGCTTTAAGCACCTGCACCAGATGATCTCGACCGTGGTTTGTGAGCTACAGGATGGGCTTTCGGCTATTGAGGCCATCAAACGCAGTTTCCCGATGGGCAGCATGACCGGCGCGCCCAAAATAAGCGCCATGCGGCTGATGGAACGCTACGAACGCAGCAAACGCGGCGTTTATTCCGGCGCGATGGGTTATTTTAGTCCCGATGATGATTTTGATTTTAACGTGGTGATCCGTACCCTTTTATATAATGCCGATGAACGATACCTGTCGTTCCACACCGGCAGCGCCATTACCTACCACGCCGATGCCGAACAGGAATACGAGGAATGTTTGCTAAAGGCTAAAGCTATTTTGGAAGTGCTGGCGCTGCAAACAATTTTGCCCCCATCCTAACACTGATCTCTGAACCCTTCGCAAAAAAAGCAGAATAGGGTTTAACGCTTAAATAGGGTTCAAATGCCTTGCCATACAGCTTCACAATATCGGCCTCGAAAACAGTGTTGCTCACCTCATGTACCTGCCACGATATATGTTCCACCTGGTACTCCATAGTAACGGTATAGCCCCAGCTATTGTAGCCCCAGTAATGCTCAAAAATAAACTCTTCGGGGCTGCCGGGCTGTATGGCAGTAGCTACATCGCTAACCGTAGCGCCTAATTTATTCCAGCGGCCCTTCAGCTTCCATTCATATAAAAACTCATGGCAATTATTAGCCACCGGAACGATGGAATGGCGCATCCGCATAGCGCTGTAATGCTCTTTATACAGGGTATTGGCTATTATCGAAATAAGCGGCTTCGGCACGATCTCGCTTACGAATACCGCGCCGCGTTTCCATTCCCTGCCATCAAAATGCCTTACATAAAAACGCAGGTTCACTTCTTCAAAATTTATGTGAAAGGGCCATTTAATACCCAGCACGCTGGTGTCCTCAAACAGAAAACCTACCATGCTCACCATTACTTTGCCCTGCCATAGGTCGAGCACGGTGTAAGCGGGTAAATAAGGCTTTAAAATCTCCGGATCAACCTCGTAATTAAGCATCAGCAGGTTTGTCCATTTTGCTTTCAAAAATCGCCTGCTTGCCATAAATAAATTTTAATTGGGAAGAATCGTTTATCAGAATGTAATTACCTTTACCTTTCACCCTTCACCTTAAAAATCAGGCCGCCTTCTTCCTGAACAGGTTAACCTTTGATTCGGTACCTTTTAACAAGCGCTCTATATTTTTTTGATGGGTTACCAATATAAGCAGGCACATGCACATGCCGTAAATTATTACCGAGCGTATATACATGGGGAAAACAAAGGTAACGCATATAGGATAAGTGAATCCAGCTATAATGGACCCTAAGGATACATATTTGGTAACAAGCAGTACTACAATAAATATCCCCACGCATACCAGGGCCGCAGGCAGGTTAATGGCCAGTATCATACCAAATAATGTGGCAATACCCTTACCACCCCTAAAACCCGCGAATATGGGGAACAAATGGCCCATAACGGCGGCTATGCCCAAAGCAAGCGCGTAATTGATATACGCCGGCGAATTGTAAGCGCCAGTGGTTGAAACACCTATGAAAAATGCAAGATTGGTGGCCGTCCACCCTTTTAAAATATCGATAAGCATTACGGGCACACCCGCTTTTTTGCCCAAAACCCTGAAGGTATTGGTGGCGCCGGCATTGCCGCTACCATATTCACGAACATCCACATCAAAAAATGCCTGCCCTATCCATACCGCAGTTGGTATAGAGCCGCACAAGTAGGCCAGTATGAGCGCTGAAATCGAATAGATTGATATCATCTCACCACAATATTAATAAATTGAAACCATAATTATCATTAAATGATTTGAATTAGTGATGAGAGGTTGGCGATTGGAGATTAGTTACTTCGCAAGTTTGCATTTACCAATCTCTATTCTCTAATCCCCAGTCTCTAACCTCCAATCTCTACTTAACCGCTTTCAGACTAAGATCCAGGCTTTTAACAGAATGTGTTAAGGCTCCTACCGATATATAATCAACTCCACAGGCCGCGTACTCACGTATATTATCAATGGTTATGCCACCCGAAGCTTCTGTAATATATTTCCCTTCAATCATATCCACGGCATCCCGCAGATCGCTAAAGCTAAAATTATCCAACAATATACGATCTATACCACCAGTTTGCAAAACTTCGTCTACTTCTTCCAGGTTACGCACCTCAATTTCAATGGCCAGCTTCTTCTTATTGGCGGCAATATAGTTGCGCGCTCCTTCAATAGCTTCGCTAATACCGCCCGCGTAATCCACATGATTATCCTTTATCAGTATCATATCATACAAACCGAAGCGGTGGTTTACGCCGCCGCCTATGCGCACGGCCCATTTTTCGAGGTAGCGCATACCCGGTGTGGTTTTGCGGGTATCCAGCACCTGGGTATTGGTTCCCTTTAAAACGTCCACAATTTCGCGGGTTTTGGTGGCCACGCCGCTCATGTGCTGCATGCAGTTAAGCACCAGGCGCTCGGCTTTTAAAATACTTTGCGCGCTGCCTTCCACTTCAAAGGCAACATCACCAAATTTTATTTTAGCGCCGTCCTTCAAAAAAACGTTTAATTTAAGCTGATCGTCAACCATGCGGAAAATTTCGGCGGCCAGTTCAACACCGGCTAAAATACCCTGATCCTTAACTAAAAGTTTGGCTTTGCCGATGGTTTCGGCAGGAATGGTAGCCAGCGAGGTATGATCGCCATCGCCAACGTCTTCCTGTAAAGCATTTAGTATAAACTGGTCTATAAGTTCTTTGTCCAAATCCTGATTTCTTTTTGAGGCTCAAAAGTAAAAACAAAAAGAAGATTATTTAGTTTTTTCGGATTCTATACGTAATTCTATTATTTTCATGGCACCATCCCGCTTATTCAGCGTATAGGCTACACGATATACGCCTTTATCGGTAGTTAAAAACAGCACGGCGAAAAGATAATTGGGGTTTGAATTTACCTTGTGCAGCACTTTAACGCTCCTTGGCTTGTTGGCGGCAAAAAATTTATCCAGTATAATCCCTGCCTGCGTGTTGGAATAACTGTTTTCATCATCCATAACAGCCAGGTCGACGTTGGATGAAAATAGCTGCACTAACTGTTGTGTATTGCCCTGCCGAATTAAACCGGCCACATTATCTATCGGGTCTGCCTGGGCAGGTGCCGAAAATAACAGCAGGATAAACAACGACGGCAGATAAAGCAGCTTCATGGTTAAATATACGTTACTTAGGGTTAAAAGATTGGCTAAAAGAAAAAAAAGCCCGGCAATAAATTATTATTCCGTATTGTACAACGTTGCCTTTATATTTGCATTGTGGAAAATAATAAAAAAGTAGCATTAATTATATTAGACGGCTGGGGTTACGGCCGTAACGATCAGTCGAACGCTATATTGGCAGCCGATACACCCTTTGTTGATTCATTGCTGGCAAAGTACCCGCATTCCAAACTGGAAGCCTCGGGTATGGCAGTGGGCCTGCCCGAAGGGCAAATGGGCAACTCCGAAGTTGGGCACATGAACTTAGGTGCGGGCCGCGTTGTTTACCAGGAACTGGGCCGCATACACAAAGCGGTGCTGGATAATGAATTGCCCGGCAATCCCGTTTTAAAAAGCGCCTTTGAATATGCCAAAGCCAACAACCGCGATGTGCATTTTATAGGCCTGGTATCTGATGGCGGCGTTCACTCGCATATTAAACATGTAAAGGGTTTGTGCGATGCCGCCGCAGTGTATAACCTGGATAAAGTGTTCATCCACGCTTTTTTAGATGGCCGCGATACCGACCCAAAATCGGGTTTAGGTTTTATTACCGACCTGGAGGATTACATTGCCCCTACGCCTGTTAAAATAGCTTCGGTTATTGGCCGCTATTATGCTATGGACAGGGATAACCGCTGGGAGCGCGTTAAATTAGCTTATGACCTGATGGTGCATGCCGAAGGCGAAGCCACCCAGAATATTTTAGGGTCGATAACCAAATCGTACCTGGGTGGTGTTACCGATGAGTTTATAAAACCGATAGTACAAGTTGATGCCGATGGAAAACCGCTTGCCGTTATTAAGGATGGCGATGTAGTGATCTGCTTTAACTTCCGTACCGATAGGGGCCGCGAAATCACCATCGCGCTTACGCAAAAATCTTTCCCGGAGTATAATTTGCACCCGCTTAACCTGCATTACATCACCATGACCACTTATGATGAAACCTTTAAAAATGTGCAGGTGGTGTTCACCAAGGACGACCTTACCAAAACGTTGGGCGAGGTTTTGGAGGATGCCGGCAAAAACCAGATCCGCATTGCCGAAACCGAGAAATATCCGCACGTAACGTTTTTCTTTTCGGGCGGGCGCGAAAAAGAGTTTATTAATGAAAAACGCTTATTGGTACCATCGCCAAAAGTTGCTACTTATGATCTGCAACCGGAAATGAGCGCCGAGGGTATAAAGGATGCCATCATTCCGGAATTGATTGCTGAATGGCCCGATTTTGTGGTGCTTAACTTTGCCAATACCGATATGGTTGGCCATACCGGCGTATTCCAGGCGGTTGTTAAGGCTGCCGAAACCGCCGATGCCTGCACCAAAGAAGTGGTGGAAACCGGCCTGGCGCATGGTTACTCCTTTATTATATTAGCCGACCACGGCAACGCCGATTACATGATAAACGATGATGGATCGCCTAATACGGCGCATACTACCAATTTGGTGCCCTGCATTATTATCGATAAGGATGTTAGCCATGTAAATGACGGTAAACTGGGCGATATTGCCCCTACCGTATTAAAACTTTTGGGTGTTGCCATACCCGAAGAAATGACCGGGAATGTATTGGTATAAATCAAAAGCTCTTTTTATTGTTGCTGTAAGTTGCTGCGCATTAATTATAGCCGCCCTGCAAGGCTGTAGCAAGCCTGCTATAAAGGAAACCGGCGCCAAGCTAACTTATTTTGATATTAAAGGCTATTTCGAGCGAGATTCCGCACGGCTTACCAAACTGAACAAGCCGGTTTATAAAACGGTAATGCACAACGGTGTTATCGAAAGTAAAACAGTACACATTACCAACTGGGGTACCGAGTTTGCCTTTTTTGAAGCATCGGACATTAACCGCCCCGCCTGGAAAAATAGCTATACAGTAGTGGCCGATAGTGATATTACTATATACCTGGCCAAAGATTCGGACTTGTTTACCCGCGAGGTAATGATAAAACAGTTGAATGGCAAATTGAAATGGATAAGGATACTTAACCACAGCAGCAAAAAAAATCGATTCTATTCCAACGGCGAAACACTGTCTTATTTTCCCGATTCGCTTTATTTGATCCAGAAACGGCAATCTATACGCTTATTGGGAACCAATAGGTATGTAATAAAAGGATTGTTTTAATTAATGGTGAATGGTTTCGGCAGAAAGCTGCTGTTTCGACTCATCTATCAGTGTAGAAATATCAGTGCGGGTGGGATCGATGTCTAAAACCTTTTCCAGGTCGGCAATGGCGGCTTTTAAGGAGTTGATGCCCCTGCTCTTATCATATAAGTGCGAATTAACCTGTAATTTAAATACCGCGTAATCGCGGTAAGCGATGCCACGGTTCTGGTAAAATTTAATGTCGGATGGATCGGTGTTGATCTCGATAGCTTTGGTAAAATCAAATATGGCGCCTAACAAATATTTTTCCTTATCGGAAGGCGAAAGCTGGTTATCCTTACCCATATAGCTTTTTGCCCTTGCCCGGTAATAATACGCCGAAGCATCAGTAGGTTTGATGGAAATTACTTTGGTGTAAGCTAATATTGATTTTTTGTAGTTATCGCTGTGGTAATAAGAATAGCCCAGCATCCACAGCGCGTTAGCATCGGTGGAGTCAACAAGGCATCCCTTTTCCAGTTGTTGAATGGCTGCCTTAAAATCGCCATCCATTAAAGCCTGTTGTCCTAATTTTACATAGGCGTTTTGCGCGTACGTAGTTTCGAGCGAAGAGATAATCAGAAAAGATATTATGACCGATAACTTCATCAAGGGTTTAATCTGTAACAAAAATAATATAACAATAACTAAGTTTGCAACTAATTATTATATGCCGCGTCTGTTTTGTGTAAAAATATTTTATAAATCCGGCTTTCGGCGCATGGTTATGGCCTGACTTTTTTTCATCTTTACATATAATTTCTATTTACTAAAATACTGCCCGGTGATTTTTATAATCATCAATTAATCAAAACATTACATCGTAATATTAAATATAGCCGTATATTAGGCTAAGTTGGCATAGGTCTTGAAACATAACATATAACAGGCAATAAACGTTATTTATGCCGTATTTAATTGTTCCCTTTTGTTTAAGGGGTGACAACATGACGTTTAATTATCAAAATAAATAAAAACCATTGATGAGTTTTGACCCATACGATTTCAGGAGCGCGATGCCCATTATAAATGATGATTCCGAGTTTTTTCCGCTGATGTCGTCAGAGGATGAGGCCGAAATGAATAATGAGCTGGTGCCCGAAATATTACCTATACTTCCGCTCCGTAATACCGTTCTTTTTCCCGGTGTAGTTATTCCGATAACCGTGGGAAGAGATAAATCCATTAAACTGATACGCGATGCCAATAAAGGCGACCGCATGATAGGCGTGGTTTCGCAGCAGGATGTGGGTATTGAGGACCCAACCTTCGATCAGTTGAACCGTGTGGGTACCGTTGCGCTCATCATCAAAATGCTACAGATGCCCGATGGTAACACCACGGTGATCATCCAGGGTAAAAAGCGCTTTATTTTGCGCGAAGAAGTGCAAAGCGAACCCTATATTAAGGCTACCATTGATTCGTTTAAGGAAATAAAGCCGAAGGCGGATAAAGAATTTAAGGCCATGATCTCCTCTATAAAGGATATGGCCATGAATATTATCCAGCTTTCGCCAAATATACCCAGCGAAGCCGGTATCGCTATCCGCAATATCGAGAGCACATCGTTCCTGATCAACTTCATCTCATCGAACATGAACGCCGAGATGATAGCCAAGCAGCGCCTGCTCGAAACCGCTAACCTGCGCGAGCGCGCCAACATGGTTTTGGAACACCTAACCATGGACCTGCAAATGCTGGAACTAAAAAACCAGATACAAACCAAGGTACGTGTTGACCTGGACAAGCAGCAGCGCGATTATTTTTTGAACCAGCAGCTAAAAACCATACAGGAAGAACTGGGCGGTAACTCGCCCGACCTGGAGATAGATAATTTAAAACAACGAGGCGCCAAAAAGAAATGGGCCAAAGATGTTAACGATCATTTTACCAGGGAACTGGAAAAACTGGCGCGCATTAACCCTGCCGCCGCCGATTACTCGGTACAGATCAATTACCTGGAGCTATTGCTCGATTTGCCCTGGAACGAATTTACCAAAGATAACTTCGACCTTAAACGCGCCCAAAAGGTGTTGGATAAGGATCATTTTGGGTTGGACAAGGTAAAAGACCGCATTATAGAATATTTGGCCGTGCTTAAATTAAAGCACAATATGAAAGCGCCCATCCTTTGCCTGGTTGGCCCCCCGGGAGTTGGTAAAACATCGCTGGGTAAATCTATCGCCAAGGCATTGGGCCGCAAATATGTGCGCATGGCTTTGGGCGGCATACGCGATGAAGCCGAAATTCGCGGGCATCGCAAAACGTATATCGGCGCTATGCCGGGGCGCATCATCACCTCCATTAAAAAGGCAGGCGCGGCTAACCCTGTGTTTATTTTGGATGAGATAGATAAGGTAGGCAACGATTTTCGTGGCGATCCATCATCAGCTTTACTGGAAGTGCTCGACCCTGAACAGAACAGCACCTTTTACGATCATTATGTAGAGATGGACTTCGATCTTTCGAACGTAATGTTCATCGCGACAGCCAATTCGCTGAGCAGTGTACAACCCGCTTTGCTTGACAGGATGGAGATCATCGAAGTGAATGGGTATACCATTGAAGAAAAAGTAGAGATAGCCAAACAACACCTGTTACCCAAACAACGCGAGGCGCATGGCCTAAAAACAAAGGACATTGTGATAAAACCCGATGTGCTTGAAAAAATTGTTGAAGATTATACCCGCGAGTCGGGTGTGCGGGCATTGGAGAAAAAAATAGGGTCGGTTGTACGTGGTGTGGCCAAAAATATAGCCATGGAAGAACCCTATAACCCGGTTGTAAGCAAAAAAGAAGTAGAAAAGATATTAGGCGCGCCCATTTTTGATAAGGACCTGTACGAAGGAAACGACGTAGCCGGTGTAGTTACCGGCCTGGCCTGGACATCAGTTGGTGGCGATATACTGTTTATTGAGGCCAGTTTAAGCCCCGGCAAAGGGCATTTAACCCTAACCGGCAGTTTGGGCGATGTGATGAAGGAATCGGCAACTATTGCCCTGGCTTATTTGCGGGCGCATGCCGCTTATTTCAATATCCACCCCAAATTATTTGAGCAATGGGATGTGCATATCCACGTACCGGCGGGCGCCACACCAAAGGACGGCCCATCGGCAGGTGTTACCATGCTTACGGCCTTAACTTCGGCGTTTACCCAGCGTAAAATAAAGCCGCATCTCGCTATGACGGGTGAAATAACCCTCAGGGGCCGTGTATTGCCTGTTGGCGGTATAAAAGAGAAGATACTGGCTGCACGCAGGGCCAATATTAAAGAGATCATCCTGTGCAAATCAAACCAAAAGGATATACTGGAAATTAAGGAAGATTATATAAAAGAGCTTCAGTTTCATTATGTAACCGATATGCGCGAGGTGATAAATCTTGCGCTTTTAACCGAAAAGGTTATTGAACCGCTCGATTTGACCATTAAGGAAGACGCGAGGCCTGTTTTATACTAAACCTCAGAGGTATTTGCTGTTTTAGTTGAAAGTGTGCCTGAACGCCAGCGGCGAAAGCCCGGTTTTGGCCTTAAACAAACGGCTGAACGATTGCGGATGATCAAAGCCCAGCGCATAAGAAATTTCGCTCACCGATAGTTCCGTGGTGGATATTTTTTCCTTGGCTTTATCTATCATTTTATCCTGGATGTGCTGTTGCGTATTGCGCCCGGTTAACACCTTTAGCAAACTGCTTAAATAATTGGGCGATATATTTAGCTTTTCGGCTACATATTGAACGCTGGGTAGCCCCCGCGTTAACAGGTCGTCGCTATTAAAATAGGCGGTTAATATATCCTCCAGGCGGTCGAGGATCTGATGATTCTCAATTTTTCGCGTAAGGAACTGGCGGTGATAAAAGCGGTCGGAGTAATTCAGCAAGGTTTCTATTTGGGAAATAATAATATCCTGGCTAAATTTATCCATATTGGCCAGGTATTCCGTTTGGATGTTTTGCATCATACTGATAATAATGGCTTCTTCTTTTTCAGTAAGGTATAACGCTTCATTTACCGAATAGTCAAAGTATTCATACTTCCTCATGGCTTTGGCCAGGGGTGTATTCCAAAGGAAATCCGAATGGATATACAGTGCCCAGCCTGACATTGAAGGTATCGTTGTTTCATCACTAGTATTCATCATCCCAAACACCTGGCCGGGCGCCATAAAGTACATCACCCCATCGTGAAAATCATATAACTGCTGCCCGTATTTAAACTTACCGTCGCAATTCCGTTTTAACGAAATGCAGTAAAAATCAAACACCCGGCTCAGGCCCCTGTTTTCGGAAGAGCGTATTACAGCTCCCAGGTCAATTACGCTAATTAGCGGGTGCTCCGGCCGTGGCAGGCCCAGTAAGCGGTGCAATTCGCTAATGGTTTGTATTCGTCGTGGTTCGGTGGATGGCATAGGGCAATATAGTTATTTTGTATTTACAATCAATTTCATGCGCGAAGCCTGGCTGCAACAACAGACACCCATCCAAAAGCAACAACGCTCAGGCTGGTAATTGCCAGGATAGTATAAGTCGCAAAGCCGAATTTGAATCCACCCGAAGTCTCCGAGACTCAGCAAGCTAAGTGGCAGCCTGTGAATATCGGCACCGGGGCGCGTGAAGAACTGCGTAAACACAACCACGCAGAACAAAGGTGCCGACACGATCCCACAAGTTAGCAAGAATCTAATCAGCGCGGAATTCGCCGCCGCGATAGTTGCATCCATCTGTTTTTTCATCGTCGGGGTAATTATTATTGATTGTAAACTGCTGCAAATTCTTTTGTAAATTCCGTCAATTTTACCTTCCCCACCGTTGGTTTGTGCTGAAGATAATCTTCATAGATCATACCATTATGGACGCTGGCATTCATTTCAACAAAACTTCCGGCGATGCTTTCATTCATTCCAAAGGCTTTTAAGCCGTTCAGCAGTTGGTCATCTGTAATAATTATCCATTTTAAATCCGGCTTACCTATAGCATCACCCAAAATACCAGCCACTTTGTTGCAGGTTAGTTCCTCGCTTGCTATGTAACGCACTTTTCTGCCAGCCGGTTCTTTGCTTGTCAGTTCTTCCACTATCGCGCTGGCAATATCTACCGGCGAAACCAGCAATGCCATATCATCCGCTCCACTATTTGAAGCGATAACACCCTGGTTTTTTATACCATATATATAGCCGAGCAGGTTTTTGTAAAAACCAACCGGGCGCATAAAGCTGATGGCCACATCGGGTGGCAATTGGCTTAAAGTATGCTCTGCATTGTAATGCATGGTAAGCAGTCCATTGCCTTTGTTAGTATGCGCGCCAACGCTGCTCAGGTAAACCACCCGCTTAACACCCGATTTACTTATGGCCTGCACATAATTATTGGCAACATGGTTTGCACGCACAAATATTTCGCTTACGGTATTCGCAGGGTCGGCAAAGTTGCCGCTGGGCGCAAGCATGCAATACACAGCATCGGCACCGGTAAAAGTAGCGGTCAAAAAATCAGCATCTTCCATGGTACCGATAGCCGCCATCGCGCCCATGGCTTCAATAGCTGCCTGTTTTTCGGCTTTACTGCTGATGACCGTAACCGAATGCCCTTTTTCTATTAATTCTTCTATCAGCGGGGTACTTACGTAGCCCAGCGAACCTGTAACAATTATTTTCATGGTTTTATTTTTTTTGTACAGCAAAGTTCTCCTATCGCGGCAAAAGCAGGGTAACACAATCTAAGTAACTTGTAACACAATCTAAGGATAGAGGCCTATTGTGAAAATGTGGAGGGAAAACCCGGATAAACAAAGTGTTTTCGGACATGAATTAATGTTTACGAAACATTTTGTTTAAAAATAACGTAATATGCGCTATTAACAACAACGTTGAGCCACCAATTATATGAATAGCCTTTTTACGCAAAAAACAACATTCATTTTATTATTGCTAATTATTTGCGGGTTTAGTTTAAAGGCGCAAACCACTACACCAGCCACTACCCAAAAAGATACCGGCCGCTTAATATTGGTGGTTATGCCGGGTAAAAATTACAATAAACCTGCAAATACGGCCACGCCTGCCAACGCGGCACCATCCACAGCAGAAAGATCGGGCACAGCAGGCAGCGTAACGCCCACAACCACTACCCCCATTCGTACCAGCAGCACAGGTTACGCCGCGCCTTCTACCTCGGAAAGAAGTGGCCCTACTTATATGAACCCTAACCCGGTACCACGCAATACCAATGGCACAACGCCTGTGGCCGCTCCGGTAAGTACAGGTAGCCGCGCAGCCAATACACCGGCAGGTTCATCCGTAGTTATCCCTGCAGGCAATACTACTGTGGTTCCGGCCGGCAGTACCATTAAAACAGGTATAACTACGGTTATCACCACGCCTCCTGGTAATACCACTACCATAATGCCGGTAAAAACGGCGGCTTCGGTACCTGCCAAAGGCGATACCTCGGGCTTTATAAAAGAAATATCTACCCAACGTACCAACAAAATCTTATTCGGCGAAGTTGGCGGGCCGGGCCTTGCCATATCATTAAATTACGATGCCCGCTTTACCAGTGCCCGTAATGGTTTTGGATTCAGGATAGGCGCGGGCTATTATGGCGATGGCGGCAATACCGTGTTTACCATCCCTTTTCAAATAAACTACCTTATTGGCAACAACAATAATTTTATTGAACTGGGCGGCGGTACTACCTTTTTAAATTCCACCGGCGATAATACCGGCAAAACCTTCATCTTCGACCGTGATACCGGCCTGATTGGAACAGCCACCATAGGCTATCGCTACCAGTCGGACGATAAAGCCATCAACTTCAGG
>Ga0302306_10001040_pt1 | contig 15632 bp, 18 predicted proteins | sample III_Palsa_E3_1_FD_198761 | JGI IMG/M metagenome (GOLD analysis project Ga0302306, IMG submission 198761) | Peat permafrost microbial communities from Stordalen Mire near Abisko, Sweden - III_Palsa_E3_1 | ecosystem: Environmental > Terrestrial > Soil > Palsa > Peat permafrost | place: Sweden...
TGCGGAAGGTACCGATCAGATTGTTATCCATATCCCGTTGGGTAAAGGTGACAGGTGACATCATCACCCCCCATTTGCTTCTAAGCTTCTGAATGAGGTCAAGATTGATGGTGTTCAATCCAGGAGGAATATGCAAAGCAATCCCGTGTTTGATACAATTCTCGATATGCGAACTTATATAGGAATCTGTGGTCATGATGCGTTTGATCAACGCAGCATAGTTTGGATTGATATCGTTGTAATAGTCAAGTAATGTTTCCCAGGCTAAATGAGGCTCTTGGTTATATTCTGCGACAACACGGCGTCTGACGAATTCAGAGGTCCGATTGATTGCCGGTTCATACAAAGGTCCCATCGTCATCCGAGCAAACACCGAACTGGGATCGATCACGATATCAGCGCGGAAGCCATAATCATCCACCGGCATATCGGCATCTGGAATGATACGACTGATCACCCCTTTATGCCCGTCCCTTCCACTGAGCTTGAACCCATTCGCACATCGCCGTTTACTCATATAGGTGATGGTCACCTGCATGAAGTCCACGGGGCGTTTGTTCTTGGCGATCATCTTGATCTTGGATTTCTTCTGCACCCCATTCGGTAGATGCACCGCAACACCCGCTGCCAGTAAGCGTTGAATCGCCCGATTGACTAAATTATGGAAGCCATCAGATAGTTTGTGTTTGTTGGTGGCGTGGTTCAAGTTGTAGGCGTTGACGATTTGTTGGTAATACTCGGTGATCGCCGTGGTGTATTTGTCCACTTGGGTATAGAGAAAACGTGGCACTTTGACATTCCGCGCCACGACGAAATCCAAATCAATGATCTGTGCACCCGGCTTGGCATAATAAATATCATCATGCATATCGTGCCGCGTGTTCAAGGCTTCCCGCATCGTATCGGAAATAAAGGTATCCGCACTGATCGGCCGAAAGGCGGCTAACACACCATCAGCCCCGACACACTCCCCGATGTCAGGAAGAAACTTCACCTCATTGGGATCACCATAGATGTTGATCGGATGTTGATTGGCATCGATGATGATAGTTTTCTGATGGATCTCCGTTGTGGTGGCTTTATCGGCGAAGGATTGACTGACCAACATCGCATCTTCGATGGTGTCTTCCATCGTCATATAAGCGATCGTCGCATTGGTGCCGAAACAATAGAGCCCATCTTTGTGGATCGGTGATGTCACCAAGATGGTGTCTTTTGAGATCGGGTCACCGGGTTGCAGACGATGGGTGTTGACAAAGACATTCTGATAACCAAAGCCATCACTGCCTTTGGTATAACGATCCACATCCATATAGTGAATGAGGTTGTCGTCCATCCCCTGATAGATCACCGTCAAACGAGGATTATCCTGGATCTCTTGAAATCCCCTGACCCGAGGATATTTTGGAATACAGGCAATCACCATGATGTCCTGATTGCGCCGCGTCTTGGTAAATTCATACTCACCGAGGTTGCTCTCTGGACCGGCAAAGATCAATGGTGGTTCCGCCCCATCCAACACCATCGCTTGGTTAAGATGACCCGCCCACATATCAATCCGAGCTGATGTGGTAAATTGGAGGAAACTCACTAGGCCTGCTTGAAAACCCAACGTTCTTGGATCTAAATTCACATTGTTATAGTAGGGAAAGTCACGGTGGAGAGCGTCAGCAACCATGTTACGTTACCTCCTGACTAGACGAAATACCATGGATACCGCTTGCGGTAGGACTTGATCTTCTTCCGCCGAATGCCTAAGCGTTCGGCAATCGTCTTGTTGTCCAAGCCTTGTTTGACGAGAATGCGCAGTTCACTCATCGTTTTAAGCTTCTGTTTACCAAAAGCATCGCGAGCGATTTTCTCGAGAGCAGCCCGGAGATCGTTGGGATCGTCCCGGTCGTCATTGGCTTGCGTCGCATGTTGTTCCGTTGCCATAGTTATTACCCCCTGTTAGACATAGAGATCCGATAAATGATATATACCTCAACCTCTGATTAACACGGAATGTCCTCACCTTCATCAGGCACAAACGGCCGGATCGTGTCATCATAGAGGTTGAGCAACGCTTGATCAGTCTTACAGATGATGGTTGCATGGATCTTAATGTTTGACAACTTATCTGCAAGGGACTGACTGATGACCATTGCATCTTCACTGGTTGCTTCCAGTGTCATATAGACGACTTTCATATCACAACGCCTTTGTTTGTGATTACAGCGATACTACGTTAGATGTTTCATCAATCGTCGTTTGTGCCGTTGGCGTCTGTTTTGGTATGCTCCATCAGGCATATCCTTTGACCTGTCTGGCGTCAGATCAACTGGGATCTTTCCGCCTCTGCTCTGGTCGTAAACGTCGAACACGGTTGCGATGCTGTCGGGATTGCGATAGATCGCGAGAGCCTTCTCCGCAGCCTCCTGCGGGCCATCAGCCTCAATGTCGATCTCCCAACGCACTAGATACTGTGTCATCTAACCCTCTTCGTCTTTGTCGTCTTCCACGCCTTGGTCTACCGCCGTCCATATCCAGGCGTTAACCCAATAACCATCGTCCCCACGGCTTACCATCGGGTGATCGTCCAACTCGTGCTCGTTGTCGGTATCGATCGTTGACTTCTCGGCCGGGGTTGCGAAAAAATCTGGGAACGCTTCTCGCACTGCGTCCGACGACCCCGGCCTTACGATTGAATACCCATTCTCAACTGCCTGCTTCAGGTGCAGTATCATCAGATCATCCTTGGCCTGCTGTTCTGGTGTCTTAGGCATCTAAGCCTCCTTACTGATATCAATCGGCCTCGACGTCGATTTCCCAGAGGACGATGTAGTGGGTCATATCACAACTCCTTGTATGATTAGGGTTGAGATAATCTCAACCCTATAGGAAGATAGATTACTTGTCGAATCGATCAGTTTCATCATTCCAATTCGCATCAACCGAAAGGGCGAATTCCAGCTGATGCAACTCTTCTCGTGTCGGATCGATATAGGGCGCAAGACCCTTCAATAGAACGTCGGCATCGTGAATCTCTTGGTAATGACAGCCGACCCAGTAGACATCGCGCCCTTCGTCATCCTCATCCTTTTCAGTGTCGATAACGTGGGCGAAGAACGTGTTCATGGGCGGATCCCAACCAAACATAACAGTATGAATCGGATCTTTGGCTTTTAGATGATATTGGCTCATTGATTCCTCATTGTGGTGAGATGATGGTGATTGTTTAACAGATGAGTAATATATGTCTGAACTTCTGTTCAGCACTTTTCATCTGAGCAAAACGAACATACGATTACACTTCCGATCATATTATGTGATGATGGAGTTAAAGTTAATAAGAACACAAGGAGGTATTTTGTATGAGTGGAAATCTCGTTAGCTTATTGAACAATAGCCTAAACAATTATGATGATACTTCGCCGACATGGAGGGCTTTCATCGACGATCATAAGGCTTATTTGATTGCCAATTCAAAGACATACACGATCTCGATGTCGTATATGCAAGCTTATATCTATGACATCAAACGCTATCTGCGATCGATCAACTACCCGACCAATGTCGCTTGGATCATTCAATTGATCAACAATCTGGTCAATGATATTCCGTTCATCGATACCATCGGTACTCTCTTGATTCCTCCCTTTGAATTGATTCAAAACCTCTACACAAATTACATCAGTGCACAATCGAGTGGAACTTGATCGTTAACACCGCCCCAACAAGGGCGGTGTTAACTATAGTTACAGCGGTGTCATCTGGCGCATGATGCGTTGGATTGGAAACAACAACCAGAGATAGGGATAGGTCGTGAAGATCTCTTCCCAACGCCATTCCGGTGTTTCATCAGGATAGATCGTGGTGAGAACATAATGCAATTTGTTGATATAGAGATTGAGGAAGCGGGGATCGATCTCGGTGATGATCTGGATGTGAAGATCGATCAGCCGTGATGTCGTCTTGTCAAATGTCGTGTCGGTTAAGAGATCCAGAAGTTCCGTTAGATACTGATCAGTGGAGAGACGCTTGAGGTTGAGCGTATAGATGGTTTGACGTAATTTGCCATTGATCGCGTTGGTATGGATGTTGGGCACATAGATCGTCGATGTCGGACTCTCGCGAATCAGGAATTCATTCGCCACACACCACGCGGTAATCGTATCCAGCAGTGTTTTGAGAGAATCTTTATCCGTGGATGATTGGTCTGTATGGAGAAAATGGTTTCGACGGTTCGTCCGAAACAGCGTGGGTAATAAATAGAACAAGGCTTTTTTCATCATCCGTTAGGTTCCTTGCAGCACCGGCATCACAGATGTTGCGACAATCGGCATAATTGTCGTTTGTGCGGTTGGCACATCAATGGCAGCTTGAATTTCATTGAAACATCCGACGACAACATCCATAGCCGCGGTGACTTGTTCCCAAGACGCCGCATGGCGTTGACTGGCTGGCACCATGGTATCAGGACCGGCTAGACCAGCAGTCGCAGATGCGCCTGTCAGCGAAATCGATGCGGGTGCGTAGGGTGCCCCGACGGGTCCGTTGGTATAGAGCATGGCACGAATCACATTGGCCGTCAGAATTTGGGGTACCTTGACAGCGCCATTAAGACCGATGGCCGGTGCGGTTACAACCATAGCACTGGTCGCAGCTACGGCAATAGCATTTGAGAGAATCGCCAAGACACCACTACCAGATTGATTGGCGATGGTGATCAGCGGACTATCGATCAACATCTGACGGGTGGCTTTGATCGTAAGATCACGCGGTGAACCGATCAAGACATCAAGTCCATTCAGCATGACGAAAGCGTTCTTGGAATTTTGCACAATCACTTTAGCATTCGCACTATCGATGGTCAACGCGTTGCCGATATTGTCCGAGAGCATCACCTTACTATTTTTGGCATCCAGCAGTAATGTATAGATATAGGCTTCGCCATTGCCCTTTGAGGTTAACAGACGAATATGTTGGTTGACTTTGCTGTCAAGCTCCCATGAATAGGTATGATCATCATCCGCTGGATCGGCAAAGTTCTTCCGATTGGTGACTTCATGGCGTAAAGTTTCTGTGGTGCGCATCGCATCATTGCGACCCATCGATTCCCAGTAGTATTTATCAGCATTGGCAAATTTGGTGACACGAACCTGTTCACCTTTGACCACATCCGGTGGGTATTTGCGATTTGAGGTATTGCCGATATATTCAGCGGTGATCGCATTGGTGGTGGTCACGGTACTGTTCTGGGTACCCCCATTGAGATCTGTCAATTGTACCGCTTGGGTAGAGGTGGCTGCTCCAATAGGACCGGTGAGGGAGGGACTTAATTCTGGTATGGTGACTTTCAGTGAAATACTATTGGCGACTTTATCAGCCGCGGCGATGCCGATCCATGAATAGAGTTTGCTGGTTTGAGAAACTTCAGCCTGATTAACCATAAGCTTTTCCCATCATGCAAAAAACAACACATCATCCGAACAGAGTGCGTATAAATGATCATACGATAGAGAGCGATCTGAATTTCAGATCGCTCTCTATCGTCATTAGTAGAGTGGGGGAAATGCAGGGGGTAGTCCTGGCATCAAGCCGGTACTCTGCGTGTTGCCAGGAATATAGCGATTGTCTTGATAGTAAGGCGGGTTGAAAGGTGGATTATGAACCGGGAAAAACGTATTGGGATTTTGTTGTTGCGGAAAGAATTGTTGACCGTAGTGTTGTGCTGGGGGAAGTTGGTTATACATCCCCACATCAGCGATCTGTGACGATGGAATCAACGATGAATTGATGACTTGTGTGGGTGGTAATTGTTGACCATTGGCCATCCGTGGCCCTGGAATCAAGGTGACGTTTTGATCGGCCGCGATATAGCCAGAACTCGCCGGTATACCATGTGGACGGTGACCAGGGATCGCCTGAGGTGGGGTTGGAATCGGTACACGATTGGGTTGTACCATGAACTTGGCATTATCCGAATAGTCCGAGAGATTGTTGATGTGATGCACAAGCTTTGAGAGGTCAATCGAAAGATTTCGATTGATGAGATCAAGCAATGGATTAACCTCTTGATAGATGCCCAAGATCACATTGAGAAAACTGGATAAGCGCACACAGGCGACAACGGTTGGTTTGCGGGTGAACTTAGAGAAATCCTGGCCATCATTGATGCCGAAAATCGCCAGGATGAGTCGATCCATCACGGTCCAGGTCTTCTTGCGAATCTTTGGAAACTTGGCACGAAAGGTTGGAATCGCCGCATTTTCGAGATCGAACAATCCGCAGCGGAACACGCTGTGAATATGCTTCTTGGAATAATAGATCGCGAATAATTCATTATCCAGCTTGGCAGTGATTTGGGCGAATTCATCGAGGATCTTTTCATCGACATCCTCGATGACCAAACTGGCAATCTTCATCAACTCAAGAGCCAGAGGTGGTTGTTCCTCCGAATCAGGTTTCTTCTGCTTTTCAATTACACAGGCTTGTAGGATCCGCCGGCAGAGGGTGTTGATCCGCACAAACAAGGCGACCCGTTGCCTCTGATAGAACCACTGGGCACTGAGGGGTTCTCCCAGACCCTCGGCGATCGGATTGAGGATCAACGCATTTTGATCTTTGATTTCCTCTTGATACAAGAGGATGGGACGTTTCTGTCCCTCTTCACCAATGAGAACACGCTCCCTGGTTGCCTTGTTCACCACATAGCCCGCATCATCGACCTCCTCCGTCATCATGAGATCCACCATATGAGAGAGGAAGTCAGTGACGTCTTTCGTCTTTACCTGTGGCACAGGAATCACTCCTTATACGGTCCATTTGTTGTTAGGTGGTACAGTGGCATCAAGCCATCGATCCGGTTGCACCTGCATCGTGTTGGTATCATAGGTGAGAAGACCACGTCCCAATTGGGCTTGGTCATAGTGACTGAGGTTGGGTGTATCCCGATCGGTGTCCGACAATCCGTTGATCAAGGCAGAGAGTTCCCGAGCATTTTGATCAAACGCATTAGCAGTACCGACCATCGGTGTGTTGAACCCGCCGAGGATCGTCGGTACTTCGAAGATTTCTCGTGAGGCGATGCTATCCGAATAGAAATTGAGATTGATACTGGTGACACCGCCGCAGGTGCAATGCATGGTCAAAGCGAAATCACCATGGTTCAACACCAGGATCGGAAAAATCTCTAAGCGCAAACGCGTCAGAAAAGCCAGTGTGCGAGCCCGCAGCTCTTGTGGGTGGAATTCTGTCAGACCGGCAAGAATAGCCCCATCAACCAGACGGGGATCGCCACCAGCATGCGAATCATATGTGAAGGTGATATCGGCTAACATCACCTCCACCATCATCGAAGGGATGATCATCGCCAGCATCGAAGCAAACACATTACGATGACTACCCGTCATCTGATCAATCGGATCATAGTGCGGCATATGATCTTGCTTGATCACTTCCACTTTGGGTCGATAGCGTTCCAGCAAGGCGCCGAGGAACAAGACCGCTCTCACCGGATGACCTTGATCCAGCAGACGACCACCATCCATCAAGTTCTGCGCCAACAAGGCATCATAACTATCCCGATGAATCGCCGCTTGATTGCTATTTTCAAACGATGCGTTGCTGAGAGATTGTTGCGCATCAGCCACCGAATCAAGGATCTTGCGGATGTTATACCGCGGGATAGAAAGGGCGGCATTGATCTGCGCGGGTTCTTCCATATGATGCAATTGCATATTGGCATCATACATGATGGTGACTTCACCACCAGGTCCGGTTGCGACATTGGCATAAAGTTCCTCAGGTCGCATCAATGAGGTTAATGCTCCCGTCATATCCGGACTGCGAGAGATTGGGGCAACCAGTCTGGGATAGAGGATATCGAGATCCGCTGTCATATCGAGACGAGGGTGTTGGCCATAACCACCGAAGGAACCCGTTTTATTCAGCAGCGTTTTGTGAGTGATGATCAATTGGGCATTGGGATTAGGGGTGACTTGACCAAAATGGTTCAACGGATTCACCGGCTCGCCCACGAAATAGCCGTAATAGAGATGCTGGTTATCGGCCATCTGATGGGTGATGCCGCTGAAATTGGTTTTGTCGTTGGTCGTGATCAACATAAACGTCCAATTATTTGACAACAGACTGGTATCGATGAAGTGATCGGGCATATAGCTCGGTTGCAGAGCACTCATCACATGGGGATTACGTACCAGCGCATCGAGTTTCGCTGTATGTTGACCAGTGGTTCGTTGGGCAACGGCTTCCTCGGCGATATCAACAAACTGATTATTGAAGCTATACATCAACGGACGCTTGGCTTGATGGCTGTAGAAGCGGGGTGAGAAGATCCACAACATCGCTGTCGGTTGATGGGTGATCGGGGTATTGAACGGATTGGGATTGCCGAGTTCGAACATGGTACCTCCAACTTTGCTATGCTCAGTGATTAGTCTTGGGTGAGGGCTTGGATCAATCGTGCAAGTTCAGTTGACATGATAACCTCATTAGAGAAGGGTTGATTGGGCAATGACACTCGATGCACAGAGGGCCAGTAACGCAAGATCGATGTGGATGACGCAGAGACAGTGTCGGCGATCGATGGTGAAGATCTCGATCAACGCTTCATCCCCATACGAGAGTTGAAACAACAGGATGATCGTCTTGGGAAAATGGCCTGTTGTACAACGCGCTCGCGCGATACACCAGGCATCCACGGCAATATGGGTGCAATTATGCAACAACAATTCCGGACTGGGGTTAGCCCGATAGCGACTGACCATGTGATGCACACATTGATTCGCTGTCTGTCCTTCTGATAATATATATTCGATTTTCACATCAGTATAATCCTGATTGATCTCTTCACAGATGGCAGCAATGCTATGACACTCTGGCGGTGAGTAGAGCGTCACCTCCGGGTGATGGATCACCAATTCACCAACCGGGGAGGTGTCAAACGGGTTGAGCGTCGGTCGACCCAAAGCGATATCCCGCATGCGGATCGGACCATACCAAGACGTGCCACTGATCGGTTCAGCAATGGGTAGTCGGGGAATAAAATTCTGCATCGTGGTCTCGATCACATCACGCGGATATTCATGATCGAGGGTTTCTAACAGATCCAGCATCGCTTGCCCTGCCAAACCATCAATGGCTTTGCGATGGCTATCATACACATCAAAAATCGCATCGCGCGATTCCGGGTTATGCCAGGGTTCTTGCGCGCGGGTGTTGAGATAGTATTGTAGCGGCGAGGCAAAGATCGTGTCGATCCCGGTGAGACCCCGATGAATGGTCCCCATATTCGGCAGAAACAAGAAGCTTGGCGCGGTGTAGCCGCGCTTCTCATGATAGATATATTTGGCTCGATATGGATAGATCCGGCCTTGGAAGTCCCATGATAGCCGTTCTACCACCACCAATCCTTCAGCACGGTGATAGCATTCGATCATCTTAATCATCTTGGTCACCAACCGTGTGTCCACCTCCAGCGGACACCCCAGCGGTGGTGTGTAGTGCGAAACACGCGTCTCATCTGGCCAGAAAGCACGTTGATAACCAAATGACTGACCTTCCGTGTGATGATCGCGTGCCAAACGAAAGGCCGTGAGGAACATGGTTTACACTCCCATAGCCGTGTGTTTTTCTATGGCGAGGATATCAAGGATCACGCGATAGAAATGATCCATGACAGACTCGTCATACTCAATGAGAGACCCCGGATGCGGCGGTTCCAGATCCATCATCATGGTGATCGTCGGTGCCGTATTAGTAAAGTGGTTATACTTGATGATATAATCCTGCACCCGCCGCAGGATCCCACTGACGCCACTGATACCGATCCCATTGATCGCATAAGGAAACGCGGTTTCAAGTTGACTGTAGCTGTGGTATTTCTCAGCATCCATGCTGATCCGGTTATCGATGGTACTCGGTGCTGTTTTCATCTCATCTGGTGTGCTCGCCGTCAAGAGATGCACCAACGCATGATATCCGGTATGGGCCAAGTAGATCTGGGTGATGATGACGAGGTCCATATAGTCAATGGTATTCAGATATTTCAAGCCCTGAGCACCACCGATGACGTTGCCCAGCAAGATTCCCACCAAGGTTTTGTTCAGAACCGTGACTTGAATCGGATTTTGTTGATAGAACGCAGCCATCAACTGAAAATCACGTTCCGAAACATTATAAGTTTTACAGAGATTGCGGATCGACATTTTCACCCCGAACTTGATCAGGATCGGGATATCCGCCGTAACCGAGGTGACCCGACTGCCATATTCAAGCACCGAGACATTGCGTTCATCGTCACCCGATTCATGGGTATCAACGATCTCGGTGCGTGGCATGATCCGACACCGGTTGTTCAACGTACTCAACAACGAGTTGAACGATGACTTGGCACAGGTCTGTGTCCAAATCATGATGTTGCCGATGGGATTTTGTTTGTAGAGATCAACGTTGACATAGCGTTTGACGATGATGGTGGCAAACACGATATCATTGAATCGATCCAACGAGATCCCACCCACAGACGCGGTAAACGACGCATTGCCACGAATCGAAGACAGTGATTGTTTCACAGTGTTGGCGATATAAGCGAAAAGTTTATGTCGGACTGCAAGGAAGGTATCGACCGATAACAACGGTTCAATCACATCCATACAGTAGGTTTCTTTCATGGTGTTGTCGGTATATGTCTTGGTGCGATAGATCAAATCGCCCCAAATTGGACAGAGCATTTTACAGATGATGCTGATCGCCAACAACCGATGATAGTCTGGCAGATGAAAGGTCATCGCTTCGGTATCTTGACCAACACGCGTGCCAGCATAAGAGAGATCTGGGATCGGAATACCAGAGTTAAATTCCACAAAGTGAAGCAAGCGATTGGGGATATTCATCCTGGTCATCAGATCATAGACTTTATTGCCGAGATACTTGGCGATATCGACCAAGGTGCCTTTCGACAGCTCGCTATCGATTGTGCGTCGTGCCGAGATGTAGAACAGGCAGAATTTGCGTCTTTCATCATCACTCAGTTGCGAGAAGAACAGATTGACAGCACCGAAGAAGATGACTTCACCATCCTCGGTATTATCTTTCAAGTTCCGGAATGTCTCGATCAAGAAATAGATCTTGTTGAGATCGAGCACACCATTGTCTTCAAGCACCGGGGGAACGTCCGGATCTGTATCATCATCGTCATCAAAGTCGTTATCATCATCATCGTCATCATTTGTTTTGCGACTGCGTTTTCCAGCGACAACGCGCTCTGCTATCGTATAATCCGGTTCAATCAACACCGTATCGATGCCTAAATCGAGTCCTTCGGTATCGATGAAGGCAACGGCGATATCGATCCCAGATCGTTGAATCACGCGACGGACAATTCTCATAGGTGACTCTCTAGCATCACGTATTCCTCTCTTCTTGGCGTTATACGCACTTTGTTTACATGGGTTTACTCCTTGTGATCTCTGGTCCCATACCATCACCGCTTGAAATACCAAATAACTTTGAACACGTCATAACAAGAAATGTGAGGATGACATCATTTATAACGCATGAGACGGACACTACATGCGAATGATATATACTTGAAAACTGACCGAAGGTTCAGTAATATAAGAGCAGAGCAGGGACAACCCTGCTCTGCTCTTATGCTATTTGCTTAACCAACAGTTAGATTGATTTCAGCTCTGCGATTCTGATCAAGCCGATCTTATCGCCGTACTGTATTGTGGTATACTCTGGTACGTAGTTGATCAAATTGGCTTTTTGTTGTGTGGCGAAACGGATCTTCTCAGCCATCCAAAGAAAGATGCCAGATCGCCATGGTTTAAAGAGATCTGTATCAACGAACCATTTGGTGAGTATATCGATATAGATGTCGGGCTGCCATTGTTCAGACACAATACAGTCAGGGTGATCGTCCAGAGCATATCTCATGATCGGTTCAATACTCGCGTAGACCTTGTCACGCAATCGACGGAGCGCTTTCGTTGCTAATACCGGTTCAATCACCCGAAGACAGGCCGTTCTGTGGGTTATATGCTCTGTTGCAAAAACCGTGACAGCACCATCAGTATAACGAAAGAGATCAGTAAAGATCGGTGACAACAGCTTACAGATCATACTGAGAACATTGAGTCGATGACGATCAAGCGGATCACCAACAAGCCAGTCGTCTTGATGCTCTTGCTTGATGGTTAGCATCTCCTGCATCGTCCAGGATGTTTGTTGTAGGCAAAAATGGTTCAGCTTGTCGACAAGAGCGAGATCAGCAACCAAGCTATTGAATATCATCCCCAGTCGAAGTGCCACATCACCGCGGGTTGTGTCGATATCAGCGGCACGACAGAGACGGCGGGCTTCGCTATAGAACCCCTGTAACTGTCGTAGATCATTGTCAGTCAGACTCTGGAAAAAGCCACTGATCGGTCGACAGAGTCTATCAGAACTATACAGGGTACGTCGTTGCGTCAAACTGATATCGAAATAAAACGCATCTGGTGCTTGACTATAATCAAAATCGACGTCTTTAACGAAGATCACCTCTGGACGGGTCGATGAAATCGATGACATGAGAGACTCCTTCTTATGCAGAACAGATACGACCGTTCTCTGGTTCATTGGGTTAGCCGAAGATGTTGGAATCCTCCGTACGATTGCCGCCGGTATTACCTCCTGTACGTTGTACACCGGCTTCGCGCTTAAAGCTGGTAAGCGCCATTGCTAGAGGGAAGTCAAGAGCCAGTTGATCGACCAACGTGGCAGCGGCGATTTCAGATCTTACCGCATCGGACATCGGTTCGCTCAGATCAAACGACATCGGTGTGCGCAACAGGAACTTCATCGAGGCGTGATTAGGGACAGCCACGCCCAGAAAGATGATCGCTTTGTCATCTTTACCAACAAAGAGTGAACCGAGCGGGGTGAACTTTTTGTTTTCGAAATCGTATTTGGTGATCGGGTAGTGGATTTTCTCACCGGGTTTGCCATCGATGATTTTGCTAAGACCCCGCCGGAGAAGTGTCAGAAAGCTGCGATGCCAAGGAAACTTGGCAATGATCTTGCTGTTGGAAAACACCGTGAGACTGGCATAACCCATATAGACGCCGAGTTGCAGATTGGTTGATTTGTCATTCTCAGCATTACACTGGAACAGTCGGTCAAAACTGAGTTCGGGCATGAACCTGATTCCTTCTAGCAGAAGAGTCTGTTTGCTTCACAGAGAGTGAAGCGTTGCATAAGATACTACAAGGTTGTAATAGAAAACACAAGGGATTATCGCACTAGAGTCGTAAAAATCCAAGCTCACCCTGAGTGATCGTTGAGAACGATTGTGTCACGTTTTCGATGATCTCCCCTTCCGTACGAATCTCCCAAAACTGTTTTCCAGCTAGATCAATGAGTTTGGATTTCTCACGGCCTTTCAACAACGGCATCAGATGGATATCATCCCCAAACAACCGATGGGTGGTTGTGTTAAAGGGGATCTTTACTTCTTTGGTCAACTTACGGCCAAACTCATCTGTATGAATGATTGCTGCAGTATAGCTCTCTAATAGATCAAGACTTGGAATGGTTTTATAGAGATGCAAATCTATCGGACAATGACTGAGTAATACAGTGCCGATTGCTCCGTATGGTCGATGTCCACCATACAACGCCCGGATGATCCCTGGAAGTTGTTTATGCGGAAACGTACCACTACCAACTTTGGCAAGAAATTTTCGGGTGCTGGATTCCTCGGTGAGTTCTACCAATTTGTTTGGGAGTTTTCGGTAGAGAGCTTGATATAAGACATCAAGTTCAGCATAATGACCGGTATGCACACGCAGCAGATGTTTCGGGATCGCACTGTAATCGGGTGCATAAAACAACACCGTGGCATTGGTCATGCGTCGATATGAACAATACGCCCCGATCATCGTCATATAGAGATCAGAGTCACGATCCACCATTGCTTCAAGAGCCGTGCTGTTGATCCCTTTTTGATAGGCATTGCGTACCAGAGTGTAGATCGATATTAAAAACAAGTCCCAGCGTGGACTTCTGGTGGATCCAGCGGTCTGTTGAAGGGTGTAGAATATCCGATTGCTACCGATGGATCCTGAATATATCGGTGTATCATCGTCTCCCTTCGGTAGGTTTGTTGTATTCGGAAATCTATAGACCACAAGAAAACTCCGTTATGAACATCGTGATAATGTCGGCAGATAGGTAGGATGATTCTTCACTTTTGGTAATTGTGCCGGAAAATCAGGTTGTGATAACCAAAGTATAGCAAGATCAACCGCATCAGAACATGAATTAACGTAGGCGCCGTATAGACCAATGGAATGTTGTGATGATCCAGCAACGTAAACTTCCGGTTTTATGAATTGAACATAAAACCGACTATCACTGGTGGCAACAACAGCCAATATATTACTGCCCACAAAAATAGCCTGAGCACATGCCAACTTCTTCTCATCAACAGAAGACAATCTTAACCAAAGACCCATTGTCATTTGATACAAATCTTTTATCTCTGGTACTAGGTTATCGAAACACTGCCCTAATTCATCTGAAGTCTCAATAACAGTGATGGTTGTATCAGTCATAGACAGAGACTCCTCCATTATGATGTTTCTGCTGTGGTTATGTTAACGTCTATAGATCGGTTTATGATCCACCGTTGGTATTTTAATGTCAGGATGACGCAACCAATTGATTGCGACATCAACAGCCTCTTTGGCGGTGGTAGAATAAGCCCCAAAGAGCAAATTAGGAGGTACTAACGCTGGTGTGGTAAAGAACCGACCATCACTCGTGGCAGTGATCACGAATACTTCGCCGCCAACAAAGAGTGCATCATCAGTGTCAACTTTTGCTGTTGTGGATGACAGCAATGTGATCTGATGTTGTTCCTTGATCTTCGAGTCCAGATCAGCAAAACATTGTCTTAGCTCTTCTGAGCATTTAACAACATAGATGAGTATACTTGCAGTCATGGGAACATCCTTTTATATCAATTGCGTATCATCGCCATACTTATTCTTGAGGATGGTGTTGACAGCGCATTTTGTTGAACCACTGAGACCACCACCTGGTGGAAGAACCCCGGTGTAAGATGAGTCGAGTTTAATCCAGGTCACTTTGTCACCAGAGGGATTAAATTCGTAGTCGCGTTGTGTAAATTCTATCACGATCACCGAATCTGATAGAGCTTCTTCATTGAAATCGTCGATCTCGCGTAGTTTATTATGTCGTAACCATTGTGCAAAAGCCATGTCAGAACTACCATCTCCCCATAGATCTAATGACATGAACTCGGCATATGTCAGTGGCGACAACTCATGTCGATGACCATCATCGGTGAACTTGATGTATTTACGCATAGTTGTCTCCTGAGAAAAACTGATGCTATCGTGGTCTTTGTATCAGAGTAGTAATATATACCTCAGAGTTGCTCCAATATCGCAGCGATTGTTTCAACTGAGAGATCAGATTGCCCTTCTTTGGCTAAGAAGTCATGTACCATTTGAGGAAGGGTATCGCGATTTGGAATCGGATAGGATTTAACATCCAGTAACTTGCGATGCAGTTGACTACTATCCCGCAGTTTATGATCCTGCGAGCGATCAAAG
>Ga0302306_10001045_pt1 | contig 15570 bp, 14 predicted proteins | sample III_Palsa_E3_1_FD_198761 | JGI IMG/M metagenome (GOLD analysis project Ga0302306, IMG submission 198761) | Peat permafrost microbial communities from Stordalen Mire near Abisko, Sweden - III_Palsa_E3_1 | ecosystem: Environmental > Terrestrial > Soil > Palsa > Peat permafrost | place: Sweden...
ATTTATTGTGACATCTGCCAATTTCAGGAGTCAGGTGTATAATTCCAACTAACGCCAACTTCGTCTGTCATAGCTCATGTTCCTAAAGAAAACCCATTGCCAGGAACCCAAGAACCTGTTACTCCTACTCCGCCATATCCTGCTACACCACTGAATGAATTTCCTGATAAAAAATCTTGCATCTGTTGCTCGTTCGGTGTGTCTTTCTGAACTAACCAATTTGATGTTATACTAGCTGACCATCCATTAAACATCGACTTTCCTATAGACACTCCTGGTAGACTAACGCGAAGATGATTATTTCTATCATAAGTAATAGATATATTTACACCGACAATGTCTTCAGTTATCGGTATGCCGATGGAAATATTTATTGCAGTATAATCTGGGCTGCGTAACGGCGGAGAAGCACCTCCCTGATTGGCGTTCGAATTATTTTCAGCTGTTCCTGTTGCATAGTTCCCATAAGCGAGAACACTAACGCTTCCCTGGATTGCATTACCAGAGGCGTCCGTTAGCGCATTATTGAGGACTACCTCCCATTTCCCGTTTAGCGATTGAAAACTAACGTTATTGCCTGAAGAAAGTTCGTTAAATACATCTGCAATCTCATTAGGATTAATAGTCGCGGCATATCTATTTGCATATTCGTTTAAAGCACCATTGTCGCCGTTATTTGCGGCCGTTATAAGATCTTCGTCAGAGTATGCCGTGTAATCAGTGGATCCATCTGCTCCCCATGATCCATCTGCTCCCCAAACTGGTACACTGCCGTCTCCCGTCAGCCAATCAAACAGGGGATCGGGTCGATGTATCGGACGCCTGTTTGGCGGCAAATTACCCAACGGATCATTAAACATCACCGGGTCATTTCCAACATATTGGTACGTTGACATGCTCTCAGCGCCTTCGGCCTCGGGGTCAACACCTACAAACCTTCCCAGCGCCGCATCATAGTTGCGGTTAAAGGTTTGATAATAATCAGGAAGATTACTGCTGCTATTACTGTAATCATTCTGCCACTCGCTGCCACCGTTATATAGTTGCTTGTTTGGCAGGGCGGGCATCGCTACGGGGCTATTCGGCATAATGAGCCCAAACGCATAATAGCTATTTTCCTGTTTTACCACAGGTACGCCATACCCATTATTTTGAAAGCTTAACCTGGCGTTCTCCTGAAGCCAGCCGGGATTAATAAAATCCTTTGCGTTAAAGATATTAAGTCGCTCCCCAGTAAACTGCCACAAATTTTCGCCAAATAATTTTCCAGGCTCACCAACACCAGTGATACACGACGAAAAAATAAGATTTCCTCCGTCCGTTACTTTGTCAGTTAATTTTTTTAAATCATTTAATTTATCTGCCATTTGCGGATTATGAGCTAATGTTGCCCCTGGCATACAGCCATTTGCAACTTCAAGGTCCTGGTTAGAAATGAAATTTTCGGGCGCGGTGCTGCCATTGGCGTTTATTTTAATGCTTTCGTCCCCCTCAGACTCGCGCTTGAAGGGGTTTTGTTGGTGATAACACCAACAAAGGCGGAAGCGGTAATCGACATTCTGGAGCCAGGTGGTGGGAAAGTAGAAGTTTATCTTCTCCATCAGGCTAATTTACTAAATAGCGGGAGATTTCGGTAGTGATGAGATAGTGGTTTTGTTGGTGATAACCCCAACAAAGGCGGAAATGCCTGCCTATTCTGAGACAATAAATGTCGCATACAGGTTTGGTGTTCCATAAAGTTCCATATTTAATTTTGGAAAATATAGTCCCATTCCCCGGTTAAATAATGGTTCTGGATAAACCTTAGCAATGTTATTGCTATAATCCTTTTCATGAGCAAAAGATATAAGCCTTTTACATCTGGCATCATCAAACCTTTTGTCAAAATCACTACTTAAAAAAATGGTATTTAAACACATCATGATATTTACGTGGTCACTGTCTGAAATCGCTGAAAGTTGTTTAGATTGAACGTGCTCGGTAGCCCTATCGACCCGTCGATGAAATTCGGCCCAACTAATTTTTTTTGGTTTATTGTGGGCGGAGTCCGGAAGGAACTGCTGCGATTGCCCGAAGGAGTTTTTGATTGTACATAACAGCCCTATCATCAAAATTAGTACTGAGAAATGCTTCTGGATTAACATAATTAATAAATCATTAACCAACTACCTACCGCCACTGCCAACTGCAACTGCCCACTCACTACTCACCACCCGCCTTCTTTTCCGCCCGCAGCGCCTTCCGTTCCGCGCGCTTTTCGCGGCGCACTGCGCGGTTGGCTTGGCGGTCTTTTTTATCGGCGGCCATCTGTTGCACCATCGCGGTGGTATGCGCTTGCGTTTCTTTATCGAGGCCTATAGCGGGCTTAAGGCCATCGAGCAGACCTTGCCATACGAATTTAAAAAACGGGGTTTCGCTGCTGCGGGTAAGCGTTACATTGGTTACCCGGGGGGCATCACCGGGCTTGTCGGGGTTGTCGTGCTTAATGATAAATATATTGGCAAACAGCGAGGGGATGGCCTTGGTTTGCAGCGCGTTGAACATGGTGTCCTGTCTAAGCAAGCTTATATTTAAGTTATTATAAAGCACCCGCACCGTGCCATGGCTGCCTGCCTGGTTGGCCCGGATGTCGAAATCCAGTTGTTTGAGGGTGCCGGAGTTGATCTTCACCATGGTTAAAGGGCGGACGGCCGGGTTTATATCTTTAAGATCCATGCCGCCGAGCGTACCCTTGTAGGCAAAGGAGTGGGCCTGGTCGGTAAGGTTAAACATAAAGTGAACATTAAGTTTGCCACGGTTCATGAAATAAGTCACCAGGTCGACATTGCAGCTATTATTTTGCTGCAGCGCTGCAGGGCGGGTAGTGATATTTACAAAGCTGCCCGAGGTGTTGTTAAAGGATATAGTACCGGTTTTATTGGATTTTTGATTGAATTCCGTGTAGTAGACCGTGATCTTTTTTACGCGCAGGGTATCCAGCTTCACGTCGCTTTTGATTTGGTAGAGGCCAACGTTGGGAAACGTGATCACCCTGTCGGTGGGTTGTTTGGATTGTTTAGGATTGCCGAAAACCTCGAGCGAGCCGCTATGCAGGATGAGGCAGGAGGCGCTGATGATGCGGTATTTATGATAGCTGAGGAAGTCGAAATTGTTGAGTTGCAGCGAATCGAGGTGCACGGTAAATTTGTCGGTCTTTGCCTGGGCAAAGAACGCATCCGTTCGGATAGGCTTAAGCGACAAGCCTTCGATATTGAGCGTGGAATCCCTGGTGGATAACCTTAGGTGGTTAAACCGGTAGGTGTATAGCTTGTTGGGCGCTTCACCGGCATAATTGTTCAGCTCGGCGATGATATCTTTGCAATAGAGCAGCCTTGATCTGTCCGTTTGGGTTGCCGAGTCGATCAGCAGGTCGCGGGCGGTAACGTTCATCTCCTTTAACTCGGATATCGCCAGCTTGTTGCCTGAATAGTCCTCGTATTTGAATTTTACATCGCCCAAAAGAATATTCCCGATATGAAGGGAGTGCAGGCTTTTGGATATTTTTTGCCAGGCCGTTTTATGATCTTTCAAAACCGTATCTTTTTTATGGTTCAGCTGGTAGGTGATCTTCACGTCCGGCTGATCCAGCTCTACCTCTCCGATATCGAGCCTGTGCAGAAAATAGAGCGAAAAAGGATGGATGTGGCGCAGGGTAAGACGCTGCACACGCAATTCGACCAGGTTATTAGGTGCGATATTCTGCCGCCTTTTGAGATTATAAACCGTGGTATCCGGTTTTAGAACGATGTTGTAGATGTCGACCGTTCCGCGAACGATGTGCAGCTCGGCTGACGAGAAATCAACCGTATATAAGCCGTCGCTGCTTTTTGCAACAATATCCTTCACTTTGGACGAGAATATGGGCGACCAGTAGCTGTTAACAAATATGGCCGCAATGGAGATTAATGCGATCAGCGATACCAGGACGATAGCCGTTACCTTATGCCATTTTTTTGTGAGAAACGCCGCCGCCATCAATTACCATTATTTTGCTTTGCTTTTTTGATCGAATCCTTACGTGCCTGTCGCTCCTTTTTGCGTTCCTTGCGGTCATCTTCAAATTTTTGGAGCTTCGTTACCAAGTTACTAACTTTTGTGATAGCTGTATTCACTTCGCCCTCGGTTTTTTTGGTGTAACCCACGCTTGGTTTAAGGCCGTCAAGAAGCGCCTTGTACAAAAAGGTAAAGAAAGATGCATCCGGCTCCCGCTGAAGGTTAACCGGCCCGTCGCGGAGTACGCCATTGCTCCCGGGATTGTTATTGTCAATAATGAGGCTATTGGCAACTTTGGATAACAATCCCTGGTTTTGCAATTCGGCTTTCCCATCCACTTTTTTGAGGAGTTGGATATTAAGGTTTCGATAATAAAATTGCAGGCTGCCTTTGCCGCCATAATTACTGCCGTCGATGTTAAAATCAAGCTTGTCGATATCGGCCGACTGCACGTGTACCATCGCCAATGGTTTCACCAGCTTATCCAATATGCGGCCATCAAAGCTGCCCAGCTCGCCGCTGTAATTAAAGGCGCCGTCCTTTGCCGCCAGGTTAAATTTGAAGTTTACCTTAAAAGGCGCGGAGTCCATAAATTTTGTGGTAACAAACGCTTTCATATAGGGGTTCCGCCTTTTTTGGTCGTCGTCATTGGTAACGTTTAATAAATACCCGTTGGTATGTGTGAACAAAATTTGTCCGGTAGCTTTTGTTGTGGCGTCGGTTTCTTCGTAGGTGATCTTTGCGTCTTTGATGTTAACACGTTTGATCAGCATATCCAGGGAAACTTTTTGCAGCGCCTGCTGCGGGTCCGTGCCTATTTTTATGCTCTTTTTCCCTTTATAGGCATTATTGGTATAGATCTGCACATTGGCGCCTTTCACGTTCACTACCCCTGCATATAGGTCCTGGGCGCGCAAAAAATCCTGCAGGTCGATGTCGTTGATGTCGATCTGTTTAAACTTCAGGTCGTAAATATCGCCGGTTTGACCGGTTTGGGTGTAAAAATCGGTTCTGCTATAGCGCGGCGCCAGGGTAATGCCATTTAGCTGTATCCTTCTATCCGCCGTTGAAAAAAATATCTTTTTCAGGTTGGCATCGTACAGGCCGTCGGGTGTGGCAATGTGGTAATCGTGAACGGTTACATTAACGCCTTTGGTATAGTAAAACCGGGTCGGGTCCTGTCCCGACAGGGAATCGATAAAGACGTCGGAAATGGCAATATCCAGATGTTTGAGCGATGTTTTTTTGGCGACGCGTTGATTTTGATTGATATAAGTGAGACTGATGTCGTTCAGCCCGATGGAATCAATGTGCAGTTGCTTAAAAACCTTACCGATTACCTGGTAGGGCGTTTTGGGTTTACCGATTTTAACCGTATCGTTGAATTTGAAACGTTTGTTAATAATGGTGAGGTTTGGATTATCAATGGTAATATTATCGATGTCCAATATTTTTTCGCGGTAGGCTTTACGGGCCCCTACGTTTTTTATCGACAGTTTTTTAACGCTGAGTATAAAAAGGTTATCGGGCGCTTTTTTCAATTTAACCAGTTGGTTATACCTGGCGGTATCAGGAACCAGCTTAAAATCATACAGGGCGGCGTTGCCCGAAGTTAAATTTAGATCGAAGTCGGAATATTCGATGTGATAAAGGCTGTCGCTCGATCTTAGCACCAGATCCTTTAACTGTTTTTGCAGCAAAGGCTTCCATCGGCTGTTGGCCAGGTAGCTGTTGTACACATAGTATACACCGCCGCAAATCACCGCCAGGATACCCAGCAAAACGAAGGGCCATTTTTTAAGCTTTTTTGGAGATGGGGATTCTTCGTTTATCACGGGGTTTGCATTTTTTAAGACTTATAACACCTAAGGTAATGTTTTGTTATGCTGACTGGGAAATCGCTTTTAGAATAGCTGCTAGCTTAGGCGTGTGTGGTTGAGGACGATGGCGGCGGATTTAACCGCTGAGGCTTAATTTCGGCAATATTTAAGTGAGGGAACTCCTCTGGAGTCTATTTTGTTGCGTGTTTTTTAAAAACGGTATAACTCGGGGGTAATTTCATTAGTTTAACGAAGGCATTGGCGATAGTTGACGCGCTCCGTTGACTCACCCCGGCGTTGCTTCGCTCGTCGACCCTCTCTACCGCAAGCGGTAAAGAGGGTTAAAAGTGTTATGTTTTCTTAACTTAATAGCATTGCCCTCCTGGGTTTAAAATCGAACATAGCGGATAATATAGCATTTCCGGAAAGCCCCGTGTTTTTTAAAGCCCCCGATTTTTTACAGAACGCAGGGAACAGCGGCCGTCACTGAGAACGCAGGGGAAAAATTGAGTTTACATATATAAATAGATTTTTTAAACGCGATTTCTCTGCTTATGCTGACAATATGTCATAATATATTTAAATTTTGTGTATTTTTGCAAACTAAAATTTTTTTGATGACAGACCTGGTTATAACGGAAAAGGTGCATGATGAAAGCAGGCAGGGCGAAGCGCTTGTATTGGATTTGAAAAATGGAAAACATAACGGCCGCAAACTTTATATTGAGAGCTACGGCTGCGCGATGAATTTTTCGGACAGCGAAATAGTTGCATCTATACTGCTCGACAAAGGTTATGAAACGACGACGGATTTTAACACGGCCGACGTTATTTTTATCAATACCTGTTCGATAAGGGAGAATGCGGAACAGCGGGTACGTAACCGGTTGAGGGAATTTACCATCGCTAAGGTTAAGAACCCGGGGCTTGTGGTTGGGGTGCTGGGCTGCATGGCCGAGCGCTTAAAATCAAAGTTTTTAGAGGAAGAAAAACTGGTAGACGTAGTGGTTGGGCCCGATGCTTACCGCGACCTGCCAAACTTGATAGAACAGGCTGATGACGGGCAAAAGGCGGTGAATGTGCTTTTGTCGAGGGAGGAAACCTACGCAGACATTAGTCCCGTGCGCCTGAACAGTAACGGCATCAATGCCTTTGTTTCGATCATGCGGGGCTGCGATAATATGTGCTCGTTTTGCGTGGTTCCCTTTACCCGCGGCCGCGAACGGAGCCGCGATCCGGAATCGATTGTGAGGGAATGCACCGAATTGTTTGCCCGGGGATACAGGGAAGTAACTTTGCTGGGGCAGAATGTGGATTCGTATAAATGGGGAGGTCGGGAAGTCCGAATCCCGATAGCTATCGGGACCGGAAGTCCGGAAGTCGGGAAGACCGGAAGTCCGGAAGTGGGAAGTTTTGAGTCTGAAGTCTTAAGTCTTGAGTCAGAAGCCGAAAATGGCCGGATTGTGAACTTTGCGCATTTGCTGGAGATGGTGGCGGGGGTAAGCCCGGAGCTGCGGGTACGGTTTTCGACATCGCATCCGAAGGATATTACGGATGAGGTGCTGTACACGATGAAAAAATACGATAACATCTGCAAATACATTCATTTGCCGGTGCAATCGGGCAACAGCCGGGTGCTGGAGCTGATGAACCGCACGTATGACCGGGCCTGGTATATCGACCGTATTGACGCCATCCGGAGGATATTGCCCGGCTGCGGCATATCCACCGATGTGATCACCGGCTTCTGCAGCGAGACGGAAGAAGAGCACCAGGACACTTTGGGCATGATGGACTATGTTCAGTACGACTTTGCCTACATGTTTATGTATTCGGAAAGGCCGGGCACGCTGGCGGCAAAACGCTATAAAGATGATATTCCCGATGCGGTGAAGCGCAATCGTTTAAAGGAGATCGTGGCCAAACAGCAGCAGCATTCTTATGCGCGGCTGCAAAGCCAGGTGGGGTCAATTCAAAAAGTTTTAATAGAAGGGTTTTCAAAAAAATCCGACCAGGACTATAGCGGCCGGAACGATCAAAACTCGATGGTTGTTTTCCCGGTAGCAGAGGACTACAAACCGGGGCATTATGTCAACGTTTTGATTGACCGGACTACTACGGCTACATTGTTAGGGAGAGTCGTTTAGCGTAAAGAATCAAGAGCCAAGATTAAGAGGGGAGGATCAATGGTCAAGATTAACGGTGACTGGTGGGAATGAAGAAATCGGGTTAGTCTTAAACGAGGGAATTTATCTCTGAGACGCAAAGTATTGCGTCTCTACGGCCTTTTAAATACATTTTTAAACAGGATATTAGAAATTGAAAGACAGTAAAGCTTTTAAGAGAATTTAACATAGTTCGGAAATCTGTTAGCGTTAGGAATCATTTTGTCGCAGGGTATACCCTTTCCTTCTTGATTCCTGGCTCTTGATTCTTGACTCTCAGAACATGGAAATACAAGAAATTAAACAAAGGTTCGGGATCATAGGCAGTTCGCCTTTGCTCAACCGGGCGATAAATATAGCTAACCAGGTTGCGCCTACGGATATTTCGGTTTTGATAACCGGCGAAAGCGGCAGCGGGAAAGAGGTTTTTTCGCACATTATCCACCAAATGAGCCCGCGCAAGCATGGGCCCTTTATTGCGGTAAACTGCGGCGCCATTCCCGAAGGGACCATCGACTCCGAATTATTCGGTCATGAAAAAGGCGCCTATACCGGCGCCGTAGGCGAAAGGAAGGGCTATTTTGAAACCGTTAACGGTGGTACGATATTTTTGGATGAGATTGCTGAAATGCCTTTGGGAACGCAGGCCCGCCTGCTGCGGGTGCTGGAATCGGGGCAGTATATAAAAGTAGGGTCATCGAAAGTTGAAAAGACAAACGTCAGGGTAATTGCAGCCACCAACGTGGATGTTTACGAAGCGGTAAGAAACGGCAAATTCAGGGAGGACCTGTACTACAGGCTCAACACCGTACCCCTCAAAATCCCGCCATTACGCGACCGGAAGGAAGATATTTACCTGCTTTTCAGGAAGTTTACCTCGGATTTTACCGACAAGTATCGCACGCCGCCCATCCAGCTTGATGAGGATGCCCAGCAATTGCTGATCAACTATTCATGGCCCGGAAACGTACGGCAATTAAAAAACATGGCCGAGCAACTGGCCGTGCTGGAGCGCGACAGGGTGATCACCGCCCAGACCCTGCTTACGTACATACCAGCCGAAGCCACCGGCCGCAACCTGCCTATGCGGCTTGACAACCAGCAAAAAGAAGATTTCTCGGAGCGGGATATTTTGTACAAAGTGCTGTTTGATATGAAGCGCGACATGGTCGAGCTAAAAAAGCTGGTTGCCGATATCATCGAACATGGCGGCGTATCGATCAATCATTCAAGCCAATCGTTAAACCAGCTTTACCGCGACATCGAACTGCCAGGTGCAGCTGAACCGCAATTTACCTTGCAAAAGCCTGTGGCAAACAACAATAACATCAACAATAATCCGTATAACATCATGCAGGATGCGGAAGAGGTGGAAGAATCGCTGTCGCTCGTCGACAAGGAATCGGACCTTATCCGTAAGGCCTTGAAAAAGCATAAAGGAAAGCGTAAACTTGCAGCAAACGAGCTTGGGATATCCGAACGTACCTTATACCGGAAAATAAAAGAATTAAATCTCTGATAGGATGAAACGGCATATTGAATTATTGGTTGTAGTTATTTGCATGCTGGTGCTTGGACCTTCATGTACTTATAAATTGAACCTGACTGGCGGATCGGTGGGAAATTTGAAAACCATACGGGTTGATTTTTTTGAAAACAACGCGGCTTTGGTGGTGAACAATTTGAGTACGCAATTTACAGAAGCATTAAAAGAACGTATCCGGAACACCACCAAGCTTGCCATCGTAACAGGCGATGCGGATGCTGTCATGTCTGGCTCCATAACGAATTATACGATTGCGCCGGTATCCATCAATGCGGTAGCCAATAATGTTGCGCCCATCGCCGGGGCTACCCAGCTAACCATTACTGTGGAGGTGAAATACGTAAACAATTTGGATAAAAAGACCAGTTTTGACCAGACTTTTAGCAAATATCAAAACTTCACCGGCGATATCACCAACCAGCAACAAACGCTGATTACGGCGATAAATACGCAGTTAACAGAAGATATTTTTAATGCGGCCTTTGCAAATTGGTAAGCAATTCGTAGTTTCAACCCACGTGGAGCAAAATTTAGATAATAACCAGAACGATTTTTTGTGGACATTGATGGCCAACCCGGCCACTGATGCCCATTTGTATGCTTATAACCTCCAAAGGCTGGTTAACGATTTTCCGCAAAGCGGGATGCTGCAAGCCCTGCTTGCCCATGCCAGCGATAACAAGAATTTGAGACAGGCTTCGGTTTATTTTAATCCCCGTTCGCTATTTAAGCTGATCAATTCACCGGCTTCGTTTGTTGGGGTGCCGGATGACCGCATAGTGATTCAACCGGGTATCGGCGTAAACGGTTACGCCCCGAATGATACGGAGCATTACGCCTTTGATGAGGCGCCCGCGGATGAAACGGAACAAAGTGTGGAACAAGATGAGGCATATTCCGATTCCTATACCCCGCGCGACGAATCGCCGGACATCGGAGCAGCCCATCACCTAAGTGAACAGGAACCTGCGGTTGAGGAGGCGTACCACCAACCGGATATACAGGACGAGCCGCAGCATTTAGCTGAGCACGGTGAACATCATCTCCCGGAAGATCACCAACCTGTTGAGGGTCTTTCCATCGCAGAAGATATTTTGCCTGAAACCGAAGCCGCCCGGGCAATTGCTGAAGAAACTACTGAGGATAAGGAAGCGTATACGGAACCATCTGACCTGTCTGAAAACCCCGGGGAACAACGGGAAGAGGTTGCCGAAGAGATAAGCCCTTCCGGCTATACCGGAGAGGAACCAGAACACCCCGAAGTTGAGGAAGAGCCAGGTGAAACGACGGAAGTTGTTGCTCACGACACCGAAGAACATATAGCTGAAAGCCATGAGCCCCCTGAGGCAACAGAAACGGAAGCTCAGGCCGGGGAAGTAATTTCGGGCCTCGTTGAGGAACCCGTTGCTGAAGGGGATGAACATGCTGAAGCGCTGGAACCAGGTGATGAACCTTCCCCTCCGGAAGAGCATGCCCATGCTGAGCATGAGCCAACACCGGCCGCAATCGCGTCAACCGAATCGGAAGAACCCATTGCTCATACGGAAGAAGACGCTGCTGCGATGTTATCCGGACACGAAAACCCTGAGCAGCTAACCACAGCAGGTGAGGAGCAGGTTGAATCCGATACGCCTGTTTCGTTGATAGTGGAGGAAGAACAGGAGGCGGTACCTGAAACGCTGCAGGAGACGCCGGTGGCAGAAGCACCGGTAGCTGAGCAGGAATTGACGAAGAGTGATGAAATGGACGAAACATTTGACGAGATCGTCGGCATTGAGGATATTAATTTTAACGGGTCGGTCGATAATTTCTTCTCGTTTGAGCAGGAATATGGCGCCCACCAGAATGAGGATGCAGAAAGTAATGAATCGTTAACCGTTGAGGGGCAGGCAGAGGCCGAACAGCAGGATGTGTCGAAGTATAACGATGACAAGATGCCTTACAGCTTTATGTGGTGGCTTGATAAGACGCGTAAGGAACATGAACACACGTACCAGCCTTATGTAAAACCGCCGGCCCCCATACCTGTAAAAAAAACAAAAAAACTGGCGGACGAACTGCAGCAGCAGTATTTTGAAAATATTTTTCATATCACCTCGGTTGAGGAGCTCGACAAGTCGGTGCCGCCGTCCCCGCAGCCGGCTGTTCCCGGTGCAAAGAAGAAAGAGCAGGTGATCATCGAACGCTTTATAAAGGAAGAACCACAGATCAGGCCGCAAAGCAGCGACAAGCTGGATAATGAAAACAAGGCCAAAAAAAGCTCGGAGGACAGGGACGAGCTGGTGACGGAGACGCTTGCGGCTATTTATTCCGACCAGATGCTGTACCATAAAGCCATCTCGTCCTACAAAAAATTGATGTTGAAATTCCCGGAAAAAAGCCGTTACTTTGCGGAAAAGATAGAAGCTTTAGAAAAGAAAACCAATTAATTAAACATAATGTACCAGTTTTTGCTGATCGTGTCGATCGTAGTTTGCGTGTTGTTGGTATTGATCGTATTGATACAAAACCCTAAGGGCGGCGGTTTGTCGTCGAATTTTTCGAGCTCATCACAGTTAATGGGCGTGCAAAAAACAGGAGATTTCCTGGAAAAAGGCACCTGGGGGCTTGCCATATTTTTGATGGTATTAGCCATGGCCATAAACGTTGCTGTAAAAGGCGGGACAGAGACATCTGCCAGTTCGAAATATAGCGAGCAGGTTAAAAAGGCTTCGACTGCACATGGAGCCGGGACGACACCCACGCCGATTATGCCACCCCCTGCAAACAGGGGAAATGGAGTAAAACCATAATAATAAAAAAAAGGATTTGTATGAAAGCCCCGCTGGAGATTGATCTGGCGGGGCTTTTTGCGTCTGTTTCGGGAGGGTGTCGCGCAGGGTCTCGCCAATGCTATTACGTTAGCAGAAGCACTGGCGGTAGTTGACGCGCTCCGTTTACTCACCCGAACGTCGCTTCGCTCGTTCTGCCCTCTCTTCCGCAGGCGGAAAAGAGGGCGAAAAGTGATAATTTTTCTTATATTAATGACATTGAAGGTATCCCACAGCGGTCCTTGCGGCACACAACACCCCGCGTCATTCGTTCTCGACAACCCAATAGGCTATATTCAACCAAAAATCGGTGAAACTAAGCGCAGCGACTCATGAACGCCACTGACAAACAGACAACCTGTGAATAATCGAAAAAAATCAGTGAAATCCCCAAAACCAAAAATCAAAAAATCACTGACACGATGACACGCTTGTTTTAAATTAGTATTAACAGCGAAAAATCCCTTTTGACAATAGCTGACAATACAACAGTAAACCATGTCAATTAGGGTATTTACGGCAGCTTGGCATAATTGCTGATTAAGAGGATGCGGAACTTAAATTATTTCTAAAATTTAAAATAATAGTATAACTATGTCATTAAACATTAAACCAATCGGAGACAGGGTAGTAGTGGAAGCTGCTCCGGCCGAAGAGAAAACTGCTTCCGGGATCATTATTCCGGATACTGCTAAAGAAAAACCACAGCGCGGAACCATAGTTGCTGTTGGCGATGGAAAGGTAGACGAACCTTTAACTGTAAAAGTTGGTGACCATGTTTTATATGGTAAGTATGCCGGCACTGAAATTACCTACGAAGGCAAGGAATATTTAATTATGCGCGAATCTGATATTTACGCGGTTCTGTAAACTCCGTTGAGGAGTTGTAATGTTGAAAAGTTGAAACGTTGTAATGTTGAAAGATGCCTTTCGATATCGCTATCTTAACATCACAACATTCAAACATTACAACTCCCGATAGCTATCGGGACAAACATTACAACATTCCAACAAAAATAACATTCAAACAAAATAATCATGGCAAAACAAGTTAAATACAATGTAGAAGCACGCGACGCCTTAAAACGCGGCGTGGATATTTTGGCCAATGCGGTTAAAGTAACATTAGGCCCTAAAGGTCGTCACGTAATTATTGACAAAAAATTCGGCTCGCCGGTTATCACTAAGGACGGTGTAACTGTGGCGAAAGAAATCGAGCTGAAAGACCCTATTGAAAACATGGGCGCTCAAATGGTAAAGGAAGTTGCTTCGAAAACTGCTGACATTGCAGGTGACGGTACAACTACTGCTACTGTTTTTGCACAAGCAATTGTTACCGCAGGTATCAAAAACGTAGCTGCCGGAGCGAACCCAATGGATCTGAAACGCGGTATTGACAAAGCTGTCGCTGCTGTGGTAGAAGATTTGAAAAAACAATCACAAACTATTGGCGAAGACAACAACAAGATCAGGCAGGTTGCTTCTATTTCGGCCAATAACGACGAAATGATCGGCGCTTTGATTGCCGAAGCGATGGAAAAAGTTGGCAAAGACGGCGTAATTACTGTTGAAGAAGCCAAAGGAACCGAAACTGAAGTAAAGACAGTTGAAGGTATGCAATTTGACCGCGGTTACCTTTCTCCCTATTTTGTGACCAATGCCGACAAGATGGAAGCAGAACTTGAAAACTGCTATGTGCTGATCTACGACAAGAAAATATCTTCGATGAAGGAGTTACTTCCTATCCTCGAAAAACAAGTTCAAACCGGCAAACCGCTTTTGATCATTGCTGAAGATCTTGACGGTGAAGCATTGGCTACCCTGGTGGTTAATAAGATCCGTGGCTCGCTGAAAGTTGCAGCCGTTAAAGCTCCTGGTTTTGGCGATCGCCGTAAAGCGATGCTGGAAGATATCGCTATCCTTACAGGTGGTACTGTTATTTCTGAAGAAAGAGGTTACAAATTGGAAAATGCCGATCTCACTTATTTGGGCACGGCTGAAAAGATTGTTGTTGATAAAGACAATACCACCATTATCAATGGTGCAGGCAAACCCGAAGAGATCAAATCACGCGTAAGCCAGATCAAATCACAGATCGAATCTACAACATCTGATTACGACCGCGAAAAATTGCAGGAACGTTTGGCCAAATTATCAGGCGGCGTAGCTGTATTATATATCGGTGCAGCTTCTGAAGTGGAAATGAAGGAAAAGAAAGACCGTGTTGACGATGCTTTACACGCAACCCGTGCGGCTGTTGAAGAAGGTATTGTTGCCGGTGGCGGCGTTGCCTTTATCCGCGCAGTTGATGCTCTTAAAAATCTGAAAGGCGATAATGAAGATGAAAATACCGGTATCCAGATCATCCGCAGGGCAATTGAAGAGCCATTGCGCCAGATCTGCGAAAACGCAGGCATCGAAGGCTCTATCGTGGTTCAAAAGGTAAGAGAAGGCAAAGGTGATTTCGGATACAACGCACGTACCGATAAATACGAAAACCTGATCGGCGCCGGTGTTATCGATCCAACTAAAGTTGGCCGCGTAGCATTAGAGCACGCAGCTTCTATCGCAGCGATGCTGTTAACTACCGAATGCGTACTTGCCGACGATCCGGAAGACGAAAAAGCAGGCGGCCCTCCAATGGGCGGCGGCGGCATGGGCGGCATGATGTAACCCTCGCTCCCCAGCCCCCTGAAGGGGGAGTCTGAAGTCAGAAAGTCGAAAGTCTGAAGTCTGAAGTCTGAAGTCGAAAGTCTTGAGCCTTGAGTCAAAAACAACGGTTCAAAATAATAAACAATCCCTGTCTGCTAAAGCGGACAGGGATTGTTGCTTTATAAATACCTGGTTTGTCACATTGGGGTAAAGGGACGGTCATTTGTTAATCAAATGATTGATTAAGTATTTTTTAGGTTACAAATTGAGGTAAATTTGAATAAATATTCAATGGCCCGAAAAAAGGCACAGCATTTGAATAAGAGAGGATATTATGAAGCAGTTGACCGACACTACACGATTTTTTCAAAGCCAGATCGTAGAATGGCTATTTATTAAAGGCCCGGAATTATTTATGGCCATCTACGGTAAGTAATAAATTTACTAATTTCGCTTCTTTATGAAGCTGGAAAGAATTTATGACCGTGCATACAATTGGTTGTACACTCACGGACCCGACCTGATCTTTGGAATACTGATCTTCT
>Ga0302306_10001056_pt1 | contig 15492 bp, 14 predicted proteins | sample III_Palsa_E3_1_FD_198761 | JGI IMG/M metagenome (GOLD analysis project Ga0302306, IMG submission 198761) | Peat permafrost microbial communities from Stordalen Mire near Abisko, Sweden - III_Palsa_E3_1 | ecosystem: Environmental > Terrestrial > Soil > Palsa > Peat permafrost | place: Sweden...
CCGTGGCCGATGAGAATCTTCTGCGGATTGAATCCGCCCTGTACGACGCTCTGCCCAGTTACGAACCAGATGTCCGTAACGGTTGCGACCAACAAGCCGCCGCCCGTTCCTAGGATACGCGTAATCGCAGAGTTAAACGGGATGACATTGTCACCAAGCCAAGATTCGGACGGCACACCGTTTTGAGATACATTCAACAATGATGCGTTATCGGTAGACGTGTTGTAGTACAACAAATTTTTTACGGAACCCCACATGCGGCCCGCGAAATAATCCATGTTTTTCAAACCCGCTGGAGGCGGTGAATTAAGCAATCCAATCGGGGCAAAAACAGCCGTATTCAATTGGCTGTCGGGAATTGTGTCAGCGTACGACCAAGTGCCTGAACCGTACGTTACGTTTGTCGTGGTCAAGCCTGGATATCCGGCAGCAACTAGCGCGGCCTGCGCGGCTGAACCGTTTCCGAAAAGGGCTTCAAGGAAAAAGAATTGTCCGCCGTCAGTGTTTCGGAACAGACCAATACCGTCAGATTGCGGGTCTGCGGCATACGCGCCAGAATTGGACATGGTGCGAGTCGCTCCAGTCACATTCACGATTTGTCCGGTGATGACGCCAGTGTTTCCGCTGATAGGCGATACGTTAGAGAAGTGACCAGTGTAAGAGTTGAAATACGCGTAGTACCACTGATATCCCAAAGTGGTTGTCAATCCGCCGCCCACTGTGCCTTCGTTAGTCCACACCAACGAACCTGCCGTGGTCTTCAAACCAAGTGTGGTTCCGAAGTACAAACTGTTTTGCGTTGCGTTCGTGATTGACCACTGCGGATTTTGAAAGCCCGCGACCGTCACCAGTTCCATCGCGATGCCCATATTGACGAAGACGTTTGCGCCGTTCGTGTCCGTGGTATTCAAATTTTGCTGGTTGATAAGGTTCGTGTAACCAGGAGGAGTGTTGCCCACGTTCGCTCCCGATGTCGGAGACGAGCCAATAAAAAATGACAAAATCACATCTTGCGCATGGTTGTTCGAAAATCCGCCAGTAGCGAAGAATGGAGTCAGCGCGCCGTTAGCCTTGTTGGTTGCGGGCGCGGTTGAATCGAGTCCAGTCTGTTCAGAAACTTCGACAACCTGCACGAAGAAATTGCGGGCAGAACCATTCAAAGTAACGGTAATAGAAGTTGCGCCCGCCGCCGCAGATGCCACAACAAACACGTCCGCGTAAAAGGTGAAATAAAGTTGATGAGATTTGTTGACCCAAGAATTGCTTTGGGTGTCAGTCACGGTCGGGTTCACACCGCTGGATTCAGAGTCAGTTTGGTTGGATGTGAAAATCAACATCGCCAGCGCGGAGCCCGCAGTTACGTTGACAGTAAGAGCAAACGTGACGGTGGTTGCACTAGCCGCAGTGGCCGAACGCGATTGCAGTACAAGACCTTGTTGTCCGTCCGAAGTTGTGCTGCCCGGCGATATGTTCCAGATAGGCTGAGTACCGCCAGAAGTTCCAGCAGTTGTTACCTGCTGCACATTTCCGTTGGAGTCTACGATGGTCTGGCCAAGCGTGTAGGTAGTGTCAGGCTGCCAAGGTTTTCCGGTGCTGCCCGTTTGCGTGGTCGTCGTGAATGTTGGTGCGGTCAGTGGCGCAGTGATGCCCCAGAGATAAACACCCTGCGGCTTGGTGGTCGTAATCTGCGTTGTGGTTGCGGGTCCGCCAACTTCGAGCTGCGTGCCGTAGATGGACATCGCGTTCGTGGTTGTCGGAGAACCGATGCGCACTCCAACTTCCGTTGAGTTGCTGTTCATCGTCGCGGTGACTTGATATTTGACCCAGGAAGTGGTCAGCACACAAACTTGCGACGCAACAACACCGTTCTGGTCGAAGATAGAAATCGTAACTGTTTCCGCGCCCCCGGTCTGCTTCATCCAGACAGAGAAGGTGAAAGTGTTTGATGCCACAGGAGTGTAATTCGGGGTCGTGTTGGTGCCTGTGATGCCGTCGCCGCCATTCGCAATTTGTTGAATGAACGCGCCAGAGCCCGTCGTGCCCCAGATTACCTGGGTTGCGGTCGACGTGCCAAGAGGGTCAGTTTGCCCGCCAGTCAGGGCAAAGATATTTGCTTCGGTCCACGGCGACAAAATACCGAACGACGTACCCGCGCCCGTGCCGAAAGTGTTAGACTGAGTCAACAGGTTGGGGCCAACAATTTTCAGAAGGTCGACGCCATCGCCCATGTACAGCGTGTTGACCACGCTCGTGAAATTGGTTTGCTGGGAAAGAGCAGACTTGTTGACGTAGATTCCAGAATGTGTGGGGGAGTAGTTGAACACCGCGCCGTTCGCGCCCGCGTTGTTGTCGCCACCCGAAGTTTCGGTGTCGATGACAAGAACGATATCTTGGGTGGTTGCGAGCTGCCAGTCGTAGAAGAATACAGGGGAAGGAATATTGCTTACGCCGTAGGCAAGCAAACCTGGGCGACGCTGAAGGGTCAAAGCATTGTTGATTTCTACGTTGCGGCCCGCGATGAGCGCGTCTGGTTTTCCGCCGTAGAATTTTATTCCAGAGCGCGTGTCTATGCCTGCGAAAGGAGAGCGCTGTGATTGCAGCCCGCCAATGAATCGGATTGTCGCAAGAGCTGTGAATTTGTCCGGTGCCGGGGCCTGCGCGCCGTTCTGTTCGAGGATTGCCTGTTCCACTTATGCAGCGATTCCTTCGCGCTTGAAATATTCGCGCAGTAGATTGATGTCACCTTTGAAAGGGCCGTTCATGATGCGCTGCCTTTCAACCAGCATTGGTGGCGTGACTTGCAATCCCGCAGAGTCGCCTGTCAAAACATATTTCACAATCTTGAAATTCTTTTGAAAATCCTCGGACTGCATCGCGCCGCCCGTGCGGTCTGCGAGAAAGTGCGCGTGCCAAATGAGCGATGTCTGCCAGAGTTGATACCCCAGCATCCAAAATTTGAGGCACAGGTGAGGCTCCTCTCCCCCCCAGCCCTTGAGCAGGTCTGTGTATCCGCCCACGGCGATGTATGCCGCGCGGTCTATCATAAAACAGGAGTGTCCGAATTGCGGGACACGATAAGTGTGTCTATTGGGTGGACTGTAGATGGTTTGTTTGAACCAGAGATTGCCATCCCAGTTCGTCGTGGTGCCATAGACCGAAAACATCGAAGTCCCTTCGCCTATTCGGGCAGGAAACGTCATTGCCCCGCCAAAACGCTTGTGAAGCGCGTAGAACGACGCAATATCAGAAACGATGACATGGTCCTCAACCACCAGAACGGTCGCAGCAGCGGCTTCCCTGATGCCAGCGTCACGGGTTCCTTGCGGTGAGCCAGTCCGAATACGTATCGCGCGACAATGTTTCAGTTTTTCCCACTGCTGTTCGGTGCCGCCGTCCGCCGCCACGATGATTTCCCAGGTCAAATCTGTCTTGGAAAGCTGTTCCCAGAGCGCGAAAACGGTTAAATAACAGCCCTGTGGATTCTGAAAAGACGAGATTACAACGGACAAATCCATGATTCTCCTCGGATTAGGGTCATTTTGGGGGTGAAACGGGTGGGGAATTACTAACAAACCATTATATCACACTGCGCGCGCGTTGTCAAGCAGTAAATTACTGCTTCACTTCGGTCTGTGTGACGGTTGCGCCAGGCTGAACGGGCTTGCCCTGGGCTTCCATGATGTCCAATTTGCGTGATTGGATGCGTGCCCAGTCTTCTTTGCAGGAATGGGCAAAGAGAAGCGCTTGCAAACTGCCCATGAACGCCGCAAGGGACGCTATAATGCCCGCGATTGAGGTGATGTCCTTGCCGTGGACGATGCCGTAGACGGCGGTAGCGGACAAAGCGATGCCGTCTATCGCAAAAACGATAGCGAAAAAGGTCGTGCGGCCCTGAAAGAAATCAAACAGCGCCGCAACGGGACCGAATTCATTCTTGATGACGAAGAACTGCTTGATTTTTGAGAACATTAGTTTGAAGGCGACCAGCCGGGCCAACCTGTATAGTCGTAGCCGCCTTCGCAGCCGGACTGCATCGCATCTGCTGGGTAGAATCCAAATTCCTGGTCCTCACGGTCGCTCGCGCCCAGTGCATCCTTGATGGCAGCTTGCCATTCAGCATAGGCGATGGTGAATTTCGCGTGGTCGACCTGTTCATAACAGTACGCGAGGAATCCGCGCTTGACCAAATAGCTCAGGTCATCGGGAATCGGCGCAATGGTCTGCCCCAAAGAAGTGATGTTCGGTGGTTTCAGTTGGTAAACAGGTGCGATTTGGAAAACCTGTGAGCCGAATGACGCGACTTGGTCCAGACGGAACGCGATTCCGTTCGGGTCCTGCACGGTCCACACCAATCCCTGGGTGCCATCGGTTGTGTTCGTGCCCGCGGCAGCGCCAGCAGATGGCCACGCGGGAGCGGAAGCGCCCGTTGCAGCTTGCCCGGTGGTGCCGTACGCGGTCACAACTTGAATATTGCCGTTCGTATCCTTAATTGCGGCCAGAGGGTTGTTCCCGGGTCCGCCAAGAGTCGGTCCACCCTGCGATGCCGCGAGCGGGTTCTGATAAACGACGCCCGGTCCTGGCCACACGCCAAGCTGGGCAGACGAATTGATAATCCAACAAATTTTTGTCGGGTATCCTGGTATCCACTGAGGAAGCAAACGAGCCACGCATTGCAACGGCGGCTGGTTTTTCGAAGAAGTGGTGACGTTGTTGATGTCAATCATTGTGCAGTTCTGCAACCAACCCATTACGTTCTGGCTGATACTGGTCGGGTAGTCCTGCTGATACGGCTGAGTAAAAAATGTGGGCGCGAGCGCTTCATTCCACGGCCACGGATTCGATTTGGACATGATTTTCTTGACGATATCGTCCAAGAAAGTGAGCGTAGGCTCGTCAGAAGAGCCTGGAACGCTCAAGACCGGAGTCGTCCACGGGTACAGACGACCGTATGCGAGCAAGATTTCGCCCGTTAGTGTACTTGCGACTGTGCTGGCCATTAGCTGCGAGCCCCCTTACCCTGTTGGACATCCAATGCAGACGCGGCACGAGTGCGCGCGATACGTAGCGAGTCTTCCAAGAAAATCGCTTTTTGTGTCTCAGTAAGACCTTCGGCGGCGGAAACTAGCTGACGGAAAAACAATTCGATATTTTGCATGTAGAGTTGCGAGTTGTACATCAACATCAACTGCGCCATCATAGCGCGCTCGTACAAAAACGCCAATCTGTCGGGAATCGGAGCCCAGGTGGTTGCTCCCAGCGCCGTCGCCAACACAGGGGCTCTCTGGAAATCCAAATCCACAGTGTAAATGGCGTCAGGCACAGGAAACACACGGAACGTGATATTGCCGTTGTCGTCGTCCAAGATGACCGCAATCTTATTGGGTTTGTTCTGCTTGCCTTCCTTAGCCAGAATGCTAAAAATTTCTAGCGGGGTGTTCGGAGGGGTTTGGCCTGTCGCATTAGCATTCACCAATGTCGCGTTTTCAAGAAAGCCGTAAGTGGGCAAGGAAACGGAGTAGTCTGACACGCCCGCAGAGGTGGTAAAAGCAGTGGTCAGCACTGTACGATTCCACGACCACACGAAAGGTGGCTGCAAAATCATCTGCATAACCATGTTCGCTGTTGTCAGAGCTGGCTCAAGACCGCCCGGTGAGTTGCCGATACCGATGGTCGGACGTTGAAGAATGAACGCGGTCAACCAATCGAGCGTGTTCTGGATTGTGATGGAGGTGCTTGATGCCATTGGGATTTTTCCTGTTGACAGACTTCCTGAATTTTGGTAATCTGTACATGGCTCAAAGGAGAGCCACAAAAATGAAAATGTTCAAGTTTGTATTGGCCGTGATTGCGCTGCTTTCGGCAATCTCGGTGCATGCCCAAACAGCCGTTCAACCCACGGTATACAACGAGACAATCAACTACACGTCCAACGTCATCACGGTGACGGGCAAGGGATTTGAACCAGGTTCTACTGCCCCGACTGTGAAATTCAACAATGTGGTTCTGGCTCCGTCGTCCGTTTCCGATACGCAGATTGTTTCCGCTCTGCCGTCTGGATTGGTCAACGGGTCCGACTACTTGTTGAAAATTATCAACTCTGCTTCAAACACCTACGACTTCGCGGTCGCTTTCGGTGCGGTCGGTCCTCAAGGTCCGATTGGATTGCAAGGTGCGCCAGGAGCCACGGGAGCAACTGGTCCTGCCGGAAGCACAGGCGCGACTGGCGTTCAAGGTCCAAGCGGCCCCACAGGTCCGCAAGGCCCTTCAGGGTCGAGTGTTATCTATACCACTACTACCGTGGTCAACGGAAACACTGCATCTTTGTCTCTGCCTGCTGGAAATTTTTTCGTCACAGCGAGCACGACAACGAACTTCAGTGTGATTCCTCAGAATCCTGGGGAAGCCGTGACGGTTGCGTGCAATCTTGCCGTGTCTGGACAAAGCCCGTTTAGTAACAATCAGGCAATCCTCGGCGCGGCTCAGATTCCTGCTCAGACTATTGTACAGGTTCAGGGTGTGGTTACAACATCCACGCCTTCGACTGTCGTACTGACCTGTTCTCAATCGGTGAGCGGAAATCTGGATTTGGTACAGTTCCAGGCAATTCAGTTTGACTCAGTGGTTCAACAGTAGTTTCGACTAGGGGCGGGGTAAAACCCGCCTCTTTTACTTGAAAGTTTTTTCTTGCAGACTCATATTTTTATTAGACGCTTGAAATTCTAAGTTTCTCAGACGCCATTCAATCGAAGGTGTTACCTTGGTCTCGCTGAAGTGATTGTGCCGCGCAAACATATCCAAACCAGACCATTCAAAGTCTGCTACTGTATCTGCCTCGACTGGCTCTACTTCTACCTTTTTGTCAATCGACACGTTACTAAATTTGATTCTTGAGTCGGGCTTTGCTTCGATTTCCTCTTGTCTCAAAACGTAGTCTATCCATCCCTCAAGATATGGAAAAGCGGGCAAGCCGTAAGCTCGGGTCACGGTAGACGGGACGACCGCATCGGCCAAAACATTCATGGCTTTTTGTCCCAGATAGTACGCGGCCCCAGACAGGTAGCGAGAATCTGGTCTTTGGCGACCCGCATATTGATATTTCTCCCAATCTCCCAGAGCTGCCCGAAGATTGGCTCCGTTCACATACGTGTCGTCATCCACCAAAAATATCGAGTGAAATTTGTTGTCCAAAGCCCATCGCAAAGATGCCTGAACTTTATCGGCCAAGGTGAAATAGTCGTCGCCTGTGGGCAACCATATTTCGTCGTGGTGTTCTCGGACTCTCGCCGCATACTTGGCTGGGTTCCCAAAGAAAAATCGATGCTCGACTCCTAGTTGAGGCACCCAAGTCAGTCTTTGCGCGTCTGAGTAATGCGCACGGCTGTGACACCCGATGCCCGCCACTAACACGGCACTCATTGCTGGAAACCCATGACGCGCAGAATTTCCTGCAAGCGGTTTGTGTATGTGTCGAATTTGCGAACGTGCTCGAAAGCCGCGTCGCGAATCGCTTCTCGCTCCTGCGGGTGGTTCAAGTAGTATGCGACCTTGTTGTAGATGTCCACGAGGTTCTGTGGCTCGTAAGTTGCCGTGGGAATGGTCATGCCCTCGGTCTTTGGATAGAGGATAAAGCCCCCGCGACCGCAGGTTTCAGGCAAACGGTCTGACCAATAGCGTGGCATGCCTGCCATGCAGTGGTCGCCAATCAAAATTTTGCATGATGCGTACACCGAATTCAGCGCGTCCTCGCGCATGCCCGAAAATACTCGGAACTGTCCGCCGTAAACGCGACGAAGGTTCTCAATCAGCTTCGTGCGGAACGGATATTCGGGATGGTATCCCACAGAGCCTGTGAAGGCAATGTCTGTCGCGAACTGTGGATTGTATTGGCCCTTGAAGCAGCCATATTCCACGACCGCAGGGGGCAGGTAATAGTGGTTCACGCCCGCCGCTTTGTACTCGGCTTCGTGCGCGCCGTCCGTGGAGAAGAAATAGTCTACTTTCCAAGACCAATGCTGACCAACTCGTTCTGCTCTCTTGTCCAGTGTGTTCAAGCCAAAATACAAGTCCAAGTGGTAGCTAAAGGTCTTCACTCCCATAGCTCGAACTCGTTTGAGCATTTCTTCTGGAGTTATAGAGCCTGCAATCGACCAACCATGCGTGTGGGTGACTTGCAGCACGCTCGCACCTTCACAGGCTCTGAGGATGTCATCAGTGGTTGCGACACCTTCTTGCAATGCAACCACTTCATGTCCTAGTTTTTTCCAAGTCCAAAGATGATGTGATTCAGTACTAAAAATGAAACGATGATTTCCAAAAAGAACAATCTTCACTATCTCCCCCAATTCGCTATGATGGTTTTCAATTCATCTAAAGTAGCGTTGCTTTTTATCCAGTTGGCTCTGTGAGAAATTACTTGAATGTTTCCCTTGACATATCCCAATTCAGGAATGATTTTATCCAACGACGGGCTTGCGTCGTGTGCTTTGCGTGTTCCTGCTGTCAACTTTACTCCAAGCAGAGAACAATATTCTGGAATTTTGATATCAAAAACAGACAAGTCAAAAGGCAACCCGTCTCGAATAGACCGAGACTTGGCACTTAGCCATAATTGATACTCAGGGGTTCTTCCTCCCGCAGACTGCCCGTGGGTGCGCAATGCAGCAGCGGAACGCTCTTTTCTCAAACAGCCACAACTACGAGTATTTCCCGACTGTACCCACACACCAGACACCACTACAATAGCGCCACAATCACACAGACACTGCCAATAGGCTTGTTTGTTTTTGACCAGCCCTGTAAACTTCTGAAAAACAAGACGACCCATTCGTTGTCCAGTTCTGTCTTTGATTCTCTGTGGCTTTGGTTTCATAATATAATCTCCCATTTAAGATTATATCACAGAATAGGGTTACTTGTCAAGGGTTATTTCTACTCTTTACCTAGTCCCAACCAGTGCAGATTTTCAGGCTGTGCCATCCACCATACGGTCATGCCCAATCTTTTTTTGAAGCTGAGTCCCGGCTTCCACCCCAGCGCGCGCAACTTGCTTCCATCAACATGATAGCGTGCGTCGTTTCCCGGACGGGTTGTCGGCATTCCTTTCTTGGTTAGAATCGGTTTGTCGAGGGTGAGCGAAACGCTTTTTACCAAGTCTTCGTTAGAAACCTCTTGCTGGCCTTCGATGTTGTACTTTTCGCGGCACGCGGGAATTTGCATGATAAAATACAGAGCGTCTGCTACATCTTTACCGTGCAGATAGGTTCTGGCGCTGGTCTTTCCTGCCGCGTCGGTGTGAAGCAGAATTTCTTCTCCGGTAATCGCGGCGCGCACAACTTTGGGCAAGAACTTCTCAAAGTGCTGACGCTCCCCGATGACGTTCATCGTGTGAGTGATGGTTACTGGCACTTTGTATGTGTTAGCCCAGGCTAGTGCAAGCTCTTCTCCGCCCGCTTTAGTGGCCGAATACGGATTGCAAGAATTGTAACGGTCCCACTCCTTGAAGCTGACACCCGGTTTCGCGGGACCGAACACCTCGTCGGTTGAGAAGTAAATGAAGTTCTTCAGCGCTGGCTGACGACGCGCAAATTCGAGCATCTCCAGGGTACCCATGACGTTAGTTTCTACGAAGTCTCGGGGACAGCGGATGGAATTGTCGACGTGCGTGCCTGCCGCCATGTGCAGAATGTAGTCTACATGTCCGATTTCCTGCTCCAGAAGCAGGCTCATGGGACGCGCGATATCTACGACATGAATCTTTACGCGCGGATTGTCATACGCGCCGATTTCCTTCAAACGAGTAAGCCCGTGGCTGGCGTACGTGAACTTGTCCAACACCACGATTGACCAGTCGGTCAGTCTCAAAAAATATTCGATGATATGGCTGGAAATAAATCCCGCGCCGCCTGTGATTAGAAGAATCGGCATTAAAACACCATGTCAAATTTGGTATCGCCCTCACGTCCGTCTGTGTGGTACGCTCTCTTGCAATTTGTGTCGTTGGGCAAGTAGACTGCCATTCTGGTGTAGTCCCAGGGGAAGTCTTGGGCCGCGCCGTGCAAGCGGTCCTCGATAAAAGTGTTGGCTTCAGGACTGAAATGGGCTTCCAGCATACGCTTGTAGAAATCTACACGAGCGAGGTGCGGACGTTGCGACCACTGAATGGTCTGGCGGAAGCGGACTCCCGCGATATATTGGACCTTGCCCATGAGGTGCTCGTGAACCGCTAGTGGAAAAGCTTCGTGCATCAAGCGAACCAGATAGTATTGCTCGCCATAGACGGCGGCGATGATGCCTTCCCATTCGATGGGCTCATCGATAACGATAGGCATGTCCTGTTCAACGAAAAAGATTAGCGGGGTCTTCACCACTTCATTCAACGCGAAGCGTGTCATACCAACTTGGTGCATGTGCTTGTCGAACTCGACAAATTCTGTCTTGTCATCGTTCGCGAATTTTGCGCGAAGCCGCGACTTGAACTCTGTGTACCGTTCGCGGTACTCTTCCTGCTCGGCGCGCACGCCATCCATAAGCACAATCAATCTGCTGTCTGGAAAATGGAATCGGCACGTCGCAATTGTGTGGCAGATAATCGACGTGTCTGGGTGCGACTTGATTGGTGATGTCAGAACGAGCACCGTTACTTTGTCTTTTAGTGACATTACACTCCTCTCAGGGAATCCAAATCTTTTGCGAGCCACTTCTTCATCTCGCCTTTGTAAAGCTGCCACCACTTGCAAGCGATATCGCGATTCTTCGGCCACTCTGCCAGCGCTTTTTCCATGACCTGGGGCAGCGTTGCCCAATCATAGATGACAGGGAACGGCGGCTCGTATCCAAAAATGTTCTTCCAGAAGCCTTCTGGGTATCCCTCGCGGGGACAAGTGCCGTCCACAATTGGCAAGCATCCGGCTTCCAGTGCTTCTGCCATGCGGAATGAATCCGGCGTGGTCGGCCCCGATGGGCAAGGAATAATCTTGGCACTGGCCATTGCGGCGTAGTACGCGGCGCGCGGTAGACCTTGCCAGAAGCCCGCGTTCTCAATAAGTCTTCCATTTTTCATCTTACGAAGCTCTGTGGCACACGCAATGCGACGAGCATGAGTAATCTGACCAGAGAAAAACCAGTCTAGGGGCCGTTCTACCGATGTGGAATCAAAAGGTGCCAAATGCTCAGGAGCGTCTGGCGGATATCCGCAGATGAGATTGCGAACCGAATATGAATGGCGCGCGCCAGGCATCGGAATTTGAAACCAAACTTTGCGGTTCAGAGCCACCAGGCGTCCGCAGGGGAACAGCGCACTCTCGTCGCCAATCACAATGATGAGCGCCCACTTCAGAGTCGCAAGTTCTTTTTGGATTTCTTCTATCTTGGTGAACTCGTGGTCGCCGTGATAAACGACAACAGCGCCATCGACACCACTTGTGGGCATCTCTGCCCAGGTGCTGTGATGGACAAAATGATAGTTCTCGCAACCGTCGAACGCATCGTTCAACAGCTTGGTCACTCCCAGCCAGCAGCGGTTGTCGCTGCGATTGGCACCCTCGTGCCAGATTACTTCAACGGTGTTCACACGCCCTCCACAAGCGCCATGAAAGTTTTACGGAAGAAATCTCGGTTCTTCAAGAAAAACACACGCGCTCCGACATTGAATTCTGTGTCGTGAAACATGTCGAGCGCCCCCAAGCAACTCAGGCGGACGGAATTCGGTGCGACTTGGGCCATGCGCGCTAGGCGCTGCTGGGTGAAATGCGACGGTTGAACAATCGGCAAAGACCCTGTGTACCCCTGGAACGGCGGCGCATTAACCACGATGACCATGTTCGCGCATCCCATGCCTTCGTGTTGCACATGTCCAAATCCTTCGTAGGGGGAGGGCTGAATGTGAAACTTGTTGCGGTTCATCAAATCCTGCAACAGCGGCTCGTCAATTTTATCATGGTAGAACGTGATGTTGCTGCGGTTCTGTTCGAACTGCGCTTTGAATTCGGGGTTGGACGCGACCACAGTCAGTGGCGGCAGGCCATTCGGAATCATCTGCCAGGCCGCTAGGACCGCCGCTGTACCTTTATTCGCAGACTTGCCCGCAATGTGCAGAAAAGTGTTTTCGCGGCGAACGTGCGGCTGAAAGATGTCGCGCGCTTCGAAACTGGTGTAAACGCACTTGTCTGCTCCAACTTTTTTGGACCAGATGTCATAACAGTCTCGGGTTTTGCACAGAATTTTGGTGAAGTGCGGCAGGTATTGGTCGTTAAAGTCTGGCCACCATTCACAGTTGGGTGCCAGCCAATTCTCTTTTGCGAGGGGAAGGGCGGTGGGCATGACTACCTCTAAAAAGAGGTTTATATCAGCGCGTTCCATCGGAGCATTCGCGCCATCGGTGTAGTGCATCAAACGAGATTCGTGCCCGTTCAACGCGAGAAGGTCTTGGAGCAGCAGCGCTTCGCGGTGCAAACCAGCTCCCATGAGCGAACTTATTATGTTGATTGATTTCATGTTCTCCCCAACATGGAAAGATGGGGCAGCCACTATTAGGTGTCCGCCCCTTCCGTTCTCCGAAACTACTGACCGATTCTGCGGGTGTTGGTGTGCTGCCCGGCGCGTCCCATCTTCTGGATTGCCTTCGGGTTCTGAATCAGCAGGTTGCGGTCAGCCGGAATTCGGGTGTCGAATTCGCTGAAGCAGTTGCTGCAAACTCCCTTGATGATATTGTTGCTGTGCTCCATCCAGTTGATGCTGGATGTTTCGTTGTCGCGAATGTGCGGGCATTGCTGTTTGTTAGCTGCACGCTGTCTCGCTTCCTGACGGATTTGTGCTTGGCGCTCTTCAAGTGCGAGGCGCTTCTGCTCAAGAACCTTGGGGTCAACGTAAGGCTTGCGAGATTCCAGAATTGCGTCGGCCAACAGTTTGTTGGATTCGGCGTTCTGCTTCTGGGAGTCGAGCAACATTTGGAGCAATGTTTCTGCGCTCAAAGAAGCGGGCGCATCAGTCTTGCGAACGTGCGGCTTCTCTGTTGATAGAATATCCTTTGCTGTTTCGTCTGCCATTTCATTTCCTTGTGAAGACCCATGTATTCGCTATGGGAACGATTGGTTCGAGCGGTCGTGCTTGCCCGTTAACGTCTTTCAACTGCAACTTGTGGGTGAGCGTTTCGAAATGCGTGAATCTGCTCACGATAAGGGTATGATGTGGGGCCGTTGCTTGGCTGTCCAAACGCTTCAAGAGCCTGCTCCTCGGTGATAATAGAGGCGCGGGACACTCGTTGCTGCTGGCCGAACAAATCCAGTTCAGGTTCTCCGTTGCGGTCCAGTTTCATGTTCCAGCGCTGAATCATGCGCAGGAGCACTGTACGCCAGCCGCGTTTCTGGCTGATGGCGCGGTTGAATTCGTCCACGATGTCGATTTCGTATTCAGGCATGGTGCCCTGAGAAATCCATCCGATGTAGATGACTTGGGTGAAGTACCCGTTTCCATCTTGTATTTTGCCTTCGTACAGAGGCATCTCGGCGCGCGGCGTGTTTCGCGTGTACATCAAACTTATCTTACCGCGTACACGGCCCTCAACCACAAGTAGGTTAGGAACAATGGTACGCAGACGGCGGATGAATTCGGAGTGATGCATAACCTGGCCCATACGGGCTTTGGAATCCACGAACTCTTCCCAATTCTTTTTCATGCCCTTGTGCTGAAGAGTCGTGACCAATTCTTCGCTCTTCGCAGCCACTGCCTCTTCGGCAGACAGCATGGTGTTTCTCAATTTTTCCGTCTCATGACGGGTCAGCCCCATCTCAGTCAGCAGGGCTTCTTCTTGCTCGATATCGTAATCGCGCAAATCTTTGTCGTACAATTCGTTTTCAAGTTGCATTGTGCCCTCCTCAAGGCAGATTTAGGACTTGACAAACTACAATTTCTATGTTATAATTTATCCATGATAAAAACTTGCAAGAAATGCCTAATCCCAAAAGAAGCCACAACCGAGTTTTTCTATTCTCATCACGGCACCAAAGATAAACTAGAAAATGTGTGCAAGGCTTGTAAACTCACCATCGCCAAAGTCGCTCACGATACCAATGAGTATCGAGAGAAGCACCGCGTATACTGGAAAGAGTGGAGAAAGAAAAACCACAAAAAAAGGTTAAAGCAAGAACAAGACAGAGACCGAGAGCGACTGTACGGCGTAACCCCTCTTCGTTTTCAAGAACTGGCGAAAAATCAAAACAACAGTTGCGCAATATGTCTTGAGCCCTTTGAAAAATCTCCTCATGTAGACCACAACCACATCACCAAAAAAGCGCGAGGACTTTTGTGCCACTTCTGCAATACGCTTCTAGGATACGCAAAAGAAGATACAAATATTCTTGCGCGCGCCGTTTCGTATCTGGAAAAACACAAAGAAGACTGAATAGACGGGGCAGGGAGGAGGCCCACCCCGTCAAAAGTCAGTGCGAATTTAACCCGTCGCGTGGGGCGTTGACCGAAGGCCAACGAACTTTGCGGGAAGACAGTCCCGACGAACTGAGCAAATTGTAAACCCATATGCTATATGGGGCAAGGTTTGGGAAGCGCGCTTGTTTTATAAAATTAAGCGGTCGCCGTTTCAGACCAAATACGACGGAAAGGCAAGGTGCCATTTCCTGTCGGACGTGGAGTCACGACGTACTTAAAGTTATAACTAACGGCCCCACCGATCTCTCCGCCTGGGTCAAACGCGGAAGGAGCGAACTCGTAAATGTTCGCCTTGAAGTTAGACTCGTCGGGAACGTCTTCAAAACCACCGAGAGCGATAGCAAACATCATCTCGTCAGCGGTAATGTACGTTGCCCAAGAAGACGCACCGGAAACCGGGAGGTTAGCATTCAACGGTAGGTTGGTGCTAAGCACGAAATCAACGCCAGCAATCGGGATGATTTCATTGTCTTCTGCGAGGCCAGCTTCAATCCACTTCTGACCTTCGCGGGTGTGCTTCTCAACATCGAGTACGCCATTGACTGTTACGTCGTTAGCTACGTCGTTGAGAATGTACGGATGCATGATTCCACGCATACGTCCACCTGCGAACGGTCGTCCATTCTTGCCACGAATCGTTGCCACGGCAGTGTTGATAACTGCGCGTGTCATGAACGACCCGCCAAGAACCTGCAAGTTAGCTGTTGGGTCGGTTGAAACAGCAGCGTCGAAACCCTGCTGGGTCAAAGTGTCAACAACCAATGCGCCTCTGTAGCCAAGCATTTCGCTTAGCTGTTCGAGCGGCTTGCCGATATCAACCGCAAGGGCGAAGTCAGAAACGTTGACGTAATCAACGTACTGGCCAAGCACTGCCTGAATGGATGCTTCAGTCGGGGTGATAGGCGTGCCGACAGTTCCTTCGGTTGCTTGAGGTACGGTCACATCGGTACCCGTAGCAGACACTGAAGCCGTAAACGGCGACAGGTTGTACGTGTAGATTTGAGTCGTACGTCCAGCAGACTTAGGAATCTGGCGCTCTGCGCACAAACC
>Ga0302306_10001059_pt1 | contig 15454 bp, 19 predicted proteins | sample III_Palsa_E3_1_FD_198761 | JGI IMG/M metagenome (GOLD analysis project Ga0302306, IMG submission 198761) | Peat permafrost microbial communities from Stordalen Mire near Abisko, Sweden - III_Palsa_E3_1 | ecosystem: Environmental > Terrestrial > Soil > Palsa > Peat permafrost | place: Sweden...
ACGGGAATCCTGGCAGCTCGTCCTTGAAGCTACGCCCTTCTACGCCGAGAGCGGCGGCCAGGTAGGCGATACCGGCGTGTTGCTCGCAAAAGGCGAGAGCATCCCGGTCCTCGATACCAAAAAGGATAATGACCTGATCATCCAGTTTACCGGGGAGCTGCCTTCCGATCTTACGGCTCCGGTCATTGCCAAGGTCGATGCGGCCAAACGAAAACGGGCCGAGGTGCATCACTCCGCGACCCACTTGCTGCAAGCTGCTTTGCGAAAGGTCCTCGGCGATCATGTCACGCAGAAAGGCTCGCTGGTCAACGACGAAGAGCTGCGGTTTGACTTTTCGCATTTTGCGAGGATGACGGAGGACGAGATTGCTGCTGTCGAAGGGATGGTCAATGAAAAGATCCGCGAAAATATCCCGGTCATCATAAAGGAAATGCGCAGGGATGAGGCGTTGAAACTGGGCGCAATGGCCCTTTTCGGTGAGAAATACGGCGATATCGTCCGTGTTGTCATCATTGACCCGGCGTTTTCCATCGAACTATGCGGGGGCACCCATGTGGGCGCTACCGGCGAGTTGGGCCTATTCAAGATCCGCCATGAGGCGGCTGTTGCCGCGGGTGTCCGTCGCATCGAAGCCGTTTCTGGAGTTGCGGCGGAGCAGTATATCGGCGAACAACTGACAGCCGTCCGGTCCGCCCGGGAGCTGTTAAAGAATCCGCCCGACCTGTCCAGGGCGATCGAAAACCTGACCACCGAGAATAGCGAGCTCAAGAAAAAGCTAGAGAAGGCCGAAGCCCGGCAGCTCGCCGATCTCCGGGGGCAGCTGTTGAAAAAGGTCGTCACAATTGGCGGCGTTTCTTTTATCGGCGAGCTGGTAGAGGTCCCCGGCGCCGATGCCCTGAAAAAGCTGAGTTTTGACCTGAAAGGGGGTCTGGCGGCGCTTCCCGGCGCTCCACCTTACCTGGTCGTGCTGGCCGCCAATATCGACGGGAAGGCTGCGGTGGCGGTGATGCTGGATGACCAGCTGGTTGCCGCGCGCAACCTTCAGGCGCCCGCTATCATTAAAGAGCAGGTTGCCCCATTGATCAAGGGCGGCGGCGGCGGCCAGAAGACTTTGGCTACTGCCGGAGGCCAGGAGGCGGGCAATTTATCGCAAGTGATCCAGCGGGTGGCCGAGCTGCTGAATTGACGGGCCGCCGCTGGGGGTACGGCCACCGGTTACACGATTTAGGTAACGATATACAATGTTACAGTACCCCAATCCAATTGAATTATATTGACACAATTCAATACATATAAATTTGTTAACATCTGTGGATAATTCGATAAATGTTAATAACTTTGTTTTACCTTACATGGCCCACTTAAACCATGAAGATTTTCTTCACCATATTTATCCTGACGTTTGCTTGCAATGCCGCCTTCTCTCAAAACTGGCACTCGGCGTATGAGATGCTAAAAGCCCCGCCTACAGCAGGACGCACTCAAGTTTCAATGGGATATAACAACAGATTCGATACTGTAAAATGCGTATATAAATTGATAGGCAGCGACGTTCTTCTAAGAGGCTATAAATATGTGTTTATTCTTGAAGGATTTTATATTGATACTCCTAATACTGTTAATGTTTTTTTCGACGACCGCAAGCGCAGAATCAATCAAGTTGAAAAATATTATTTCAATTAGTTGAGCAGCTTTAATAGCTCGGTAGCCTTTACAAACAGGCTACAATTGTAAACAAAACTTGTACCCGACTGAACACCCGTAAATTGAATTATCTCTTTTTTCTTTCTTCCTACTACTACTTTAAATATCGGAGAGCCAGACGCGCCAGGGATTAATCCAGGTGTTATTGGCGTATACATCGAATCAACATTGTGGGTGAGATAAAATGGATCATAATTAGACGAATCCGCATGTTTCCCAATATAGCCAAAAGGTGCCTTAGGTAAATTTCGATTCTTATAAATATATTCACTAAACTTGTCATCCGGGAAACCATACGATATGAATTTATTTTCATCGACAGTTTTGTTCTTCCTAGAATTCATCGGCAGAAAATTCTCTATTGAATATATTTTTGCTGCATCTTTGAAATAATCAGATACATCCATCGTGTCAACATCCGCGATTTCCAAAAAAATCTTGCAGGGCTTAGACATATAGGGGGCCAAATCCAGAATTTGATATTTGTAATGCCCTAATGAATCGGTATACCACACGGTCAAGTATTGAGCTCTTAAATCTTCATATACTCCTCTATAGACGTCGCATCCGCTAAAAACGTGAAAAGCACTGACTAATAAAAGCCTTCCATCCGATCTGACAAAAAAACCTGTAGAATTACCCACAATGGGCAAATTTCCTCTAGGAGGAAAAATTGGTGGTTGAGTTGGATCAGGAAGCACCCCTAGGAGCAAATAGCTATATTTGCCAAGTGAATCATATTGTTGCAGCGAATCCACTTGACCAAAAGTCAAAAAGGGAGATAAAATAATCATTGCCGCTATAATAAACTTCATATGATAAGGTTGTTTCGCCAAGTAAGCTATCCCATCCTATTTATCTTTCTTGGGCGGCGGTACTTCCAATGTTGCTTTTAGGATTCTATCAAAAGTTGTCTCAGGTGCCTTTTCTTTATGATATCCTTTGCCTTCATTCAAATTCCAAAAAGCCATATACAAATCGAATGGATTAGCACCTTCTTTTACCCAGTTGACTACAATATTAAAACCAACCTGTAAAAAATTGTCAATGTATGTCATTCTCTCGTCGCTACCTCTTATACCATTTTCGTCCTTATCTTTACCCCGATTGAGGAAAATACTTTTCTCATCATACACGTATCGCCTCAACTTCAGGTTTTTTCTTCCTTTTGGCAAATTATCAATCATCATCCTACGCATGGTATAATATAGTCTATGAGCCCTGTCTGGATCGGCAGTACCTTGTAAGACTGAGTCTGAAAAATTGTTGTCTACATCTTCATCGCCCAAGTCTACCCCAGCTAATAGGTCAAGTTGATGACTTGAGTTCAATTGAGCCTGTTCGCTTAAGCGCTTTATTTCGGCAAGGATTTCTTCATCGGTTAACTGCTTTGATTTAGACATTCGAATTGGTTTCATTTGTTATGGTGTATAATTGCTTAGTTTCTTCTATCCCCTCATATATCGTCGCTTTATTCCATGGATTTATTCTTACCGTCTTTAACGCCTTGTCTGCCTTTGCGAAATATTGTTGATAAAGGCCATAGTATTCCCGTTTGTTCTTAGCCTTTTCTTCATAGCAATAGAATCCGTAAATTATGCTAGGATGAACCTTGTTTTCTTTTGCGTAGTTATCGACATATGCCGGGGACGAAATCATCTGCTTAATAAAATCAAGTTTTGCCTGCTGAAATAGCATTTCCCAACTAAACAAGTCCGCGTAGTCCTCCCTAAACAAGTATAAATCGCTCTGAGCTTCGCCGGTTAAGTGGTAGCGCAGGCTTTTTAGTTGTTCCAAATCAAATAATATATGATAGAGTTCATGCATGAGCGCCACCCATAAGCTATAATACGTTTTCTGGAAGTCGGTAACAACAATACAAGGCTTGTCATTTACTATGAATGTCCCGCCCCGCACTTGGGTCTTAGACAGATAGGATTGTACTATAACAGTTATGCCAATATTGTAAAGAGCCTGTATTACAGTCAAAAATCCCTTTTCTTCATACCGAGTGTATGGGCCGATTTTTGGAATAATGGATAGTAGTTCTTCCTTCTTGTATTGATTCGGGTTTGCTATTTTCTCAAATTGAAAGAAGGCTGATCGAACCCAAAACTCTCTCATTTTATCGTCTGATATACGCTTTGTCCTACTAAACGCTACGCCTCCGATCTGGCTACTATAAGTGAAGATTGAATCTAGGCAGAAGAATTTGACTAAGCGATTTTCAATGGCCTTGAAATCGTTTGTTGTGTCAATGAAACCGGCGTCTTTTAGCCCCTTAATATCAAAGTGATTAATGATATAATTTGCTTTCCTGGCCTGCTCCAATTCAGCGATATGATTAGCCTGTAGAGAAGCGACATATATTTGGGACATTTCCTCAATGCCAATTCCCAAAAATTGACAAATCTTCAAAATTGAATAGAAGTCAACATTGTTGACCTGTCCGTCAGCAATCTTTTTAATCAGTCGATTAAATGTGCTTTTATCAATGTCCAATATCTTAGACATTTGGTAGTCGGATATACCCATCAACTCCTTTTGTTGACAGATTACCGTGTGAAGGTTGCGGCTGCCGGATACCTCTAATAGCTTGTAGATTTCCAGCATTACATCATCGTCGTTTCTCATATTTGAACCCATATTTGAGGCAAAAATATAGGTTTTTGAATACATTTCTCAAAAATGATCCTAATTTTCCTTAATTAAGTCTTGATATCTGAGCCTTTTGCCCATCCCGGTTAGACTGAGGTTAAATCTGGTATATCGTTACCCGATTTTAAGGTTTACGATTTCGGGGAGAGCAATGCTTTTGTCAATGGCCCGATTGGGGATCGCGGAGACAGGCGGCTGCGCCCATCAGGTTGGCGCAATAGTTGGCCGTGGGATTTTAAATGGTGGAAACCGTCCGATGATCCCGCGCCGGATCGTGCTGAACGACATCGGCGACCTCTTTATCGGTGGAATGATGAGCGGCCCTCCGATAGTGGTTCAAGGTGAAGCGGAGACGCCAATGGCTACGCTCGTTGATGTGGGGATGTTTTATGATTATTCGCTGGGTGGTACTTTATCCGGCAGCAACTGGGACAGCGTCACGGGCGGCTATTTGGCGCTCATCCGGGTCAACCCAACTACGGCAACCGGATACTATTTGACGAGCGACACGGCCGGCCTGGTGCCCTATATGCCTATTCTGACGGAAATGCTCGAGCCGGTTGATAGCGCCAGCAATTACCATCCCAACACGGCTATATTAAACCCTCAGACGGTTCTCGGTTACGTAACCAGGGTGGGAGGGGATACGGTGTTTCTATCGAATATGGGGCAGGGTATTCACGACAGTACGGTTTGTTCTATCTTTCCAGCACGATTAAAAAAGCAGTAAAATCAAATTACATGAACTACAACAAACAGGTAAGACGGGCACTTAGGTTTGGGCATATAAAACCCCAGCCGCGTGGCCGGGGTCAGAAACGTTTTAAGCTCTTTGATTAAACAGAAGCCGGAGCAGGCGGCTGGGTGGTTGGGGGACCGAAAGTAACGACCAACTGTACATTGTCTGCGGAGACTACTGCGGTGATTGTTACTGGGATCACTACACTCAGTTGATCGACCACCTGATTTCCGAGTGAGTTGGTGTAGGTGACTTGGCTTTGAACAGTGAGATTACCAGCGCCAGCCGCTACCCCTACCACATTCGGGTTCCCGTTAGCATCCACGGAAGCCGTAAAAGCTGCCGGCGTGTCGGATACTGCGGTTGTGTTAGCGAACGTGGCTGTTACCGGTTGCTGAGTGACCTCATCGAGAAGACTTAGTGCCCCTACATCTGATTGATTTGCTGCGATTGATAGTGCCATAATTCTTAGAATTGATTTTGTATTGTTTGAAATTAGGATGAGACGAACTTGGTTGGGTTCTGGTTCTGTGCCGAGAAGCCCTTCGATAATGGCCGTTAGCCTTGCGTTTTCATCAATGAGCTTTTTGTTGTCCTCAAGAAGCTGATTTAAAGATCCTATGTTACCGGTGCGCTGTGCTTGTAGGCGCGCTCTTTCCGATTCTATTGACATTGGGGATGTGTTTTTGAAGTTATGTAAATGTACGCAGAATTTTTTGTGGCCAATAAAAATAAGGTAACTATATTTATCTACCCTAAAGTGATAAGCCATTGTTTATTAATTCTATTGCTATAAAAATTTCAAATGCTACTTCTGGATAGATTGCGTTTCCGTATCCATTGTTTGACCCTCTAAAAAAGGCTTCAACGTCCAATCCGGTGGAAATCCCATCATAAAATTCAACAGTAGCGGGTCTATTAGCCCATTTCGTAAGTGCGGTAACGCTATCGGATGCCAATTCAAACTGCTCCCTATTTTCGCACCCGATGGGCGTAGGCCGTTCCCATTTTTTTGAAGCTCCAGTGTTTTCGGGCTGAATGGAAAATCTCCCAAGTTTTTTAACGGAGTAGGCAATAAACCAAATCCGCTCGCGGTCGTGGTCTGCGTTTTTACCAGCAGCCGGAAGTATATACGGCCAAACCTCGTACCCTTCAGCCTCCAAGTCAGTTTGCACCTCTTCGAATACCATTCCCCGGTTCCAACTAACGATGCCGCCAACATTTTCCCCCACGATGTAACTCGGTTGAATTTCTCGTATTGCTCTAAGCATTTCGGGCCATAGATGGCGTTCATCTTCTTTGCCTTTGCGTTTACCGGCAACTGAATATGGCTGGCACGGGAAGCCTCCTGTGAGGATGTCGATCTGTCCTCTATGAATAGAGAAGTCTGTTTTTGTAATGTCTTCATAACTGATAGCCTTAGGCCAATAGTGTTTTAATATTTTCTGTCCAAATGGGTTCCATTCGCAGTGAAAGACATTATCCCAGCCCATCCACTGTGCGGCGAGATCAAAACCGCCGATACCACTAAATAAACTTGCGTGTTTCATTGCTTAGGTTGAATAAGTATATAGTCACCAAAAATAAATAGTAACTTTATTTTGTCTTTGAATGAATGCCAATCGATAATCAACTCTGAGATGCCCCGGATGATTCCGGGGTTTTTTGTTGCGTCCTCACAAACTCGTCTCTCGCTTCTTTGGTGGTAAAGTATTTCACATCTCTATTTTCTTCCTGATCCGCAAGGTACTCTGCATGGGAAATGTTTCGAACGATAACCCCATGCTCATAAATAAAAGCGCAGGCAACGCAATCGCATCCATTACGAGTTCTGAATACGCGCTTGCTGATATTCTTTTTGAAAAATGCTAATCGACTACTTCCATTTGACATGACTTTTTCTTTAAGATGCAAAAAATATCACCCTCCCTCATCATCATCAACTTCTCTCCTTCGATCTCGATGTCGATCCCGGCGAAGCGGCTGAATAGAACATTGTCCCCAATATGGACTGTCATTTTACCATCCGACGCGGCCCCGGGTCCCGGTCCCATCGCTACCACCACTCCTTGTTCAGGACGTTGCTTGGCCGTATCAGGAATAATAATCCCCCCAGCGGTCTTCTCTGCTGGGGTCGCTCCTCGGATGATTACCCTGTTCTCCAAGCATTCCACCCAATCGCTGTAGTCGGCAATCTTTTCTGCTGTTTCCTGTTGTTCTGTGCTCATTTTATTTTTTTGATAATGATTTTCAATTGCATTTCATGCGAGCTGATCCCGTATGCCCGATACCAATAACTGAACTCCCAGAACATCCCGTAGCAATACCGCTGCCAGCCAATGAACGACACGGCCATCCGGTAGACCCCTCTCGGACTGCTGAAAAATACATCGCCTATTTCGGTGTGAACGTCTACCATGGCCTAATCGTTAAGTCGGTATTTAACTTCTTTTGAAAATGGGACGAGACGACCCTCTTTGTCTTTCCTATATTCCTCTCCGATTATTTCAATGAATTTTCGATGAGGGGGAATGTCATGCGGGCCCGGTTTAGGGTCGGCATACGAAATATGAACCCTTGTGCCTTTCCCAATCTCCGAATACTCATATACGGATTCAATACTAAAAAAATGGCAGATGATTTTGGCCTGTCCTTCGTAGTCGTTAAACTTCATATCCTTCGGAAAGAAGCCAACTTTTTTAAGAATAGCGAAGTCGAAATTATTCCGCATGTACTCTTTTAACTTCGAGTCCGTCCCGGAGAACATGTCATATTGAAGATCGGCTCTCATGGCTTTGGTATATCCTTTTTATAATAAAGACCGTCGGACTTCCTGTTCTTTCGGTAGTAGGCCAACTTGCAGGTATCATCGCAGAACTTTCGCTCACGCTTTCCTTTACTTTTTGGAACATCCTTCCCGCATTCTAAACACTTCATAAGTTTTAATCTTCGATGGATGCTTTGATGTAGTCAGGATGCTCGTCATCGTAGGCTATTTCCTTGGCGGCTTCCCATACCTTTTTCCCGGACAACTTTTCGATGGCTGTCTCAAGTCCCATAATCTCATCGTTGAAACGGGCGGCGGCTTCGTCTCTAGCGATTACCAATTTGTCGCGTTCTTTCAGGAGGGCTTCTACTGCATTATTTCTCATAACTTAGGCGTTCTCATTGATTGAAGTAAATCTTGTCGCTGCGTTTTTTTTAAAGTCTCATCGGAGTTTATCATCTCGGTCATGCCCCTGTATTCTTCTGGGAATTCCAGTCCAGCAATTGCCTTTACGTACCAATCGAACCCACGCACTATCGAAGCCTTTTTATCGGGGTCGGCCGTCTCGTACATGGCTGGTTCGTCATTCATCATAGCGTCTAACTTAGGACGGTCATATGGGTCACCGACTGGCGCTACATACCCCCTCAGTAAATCGATTCCGGGAGGTATTTCAATCGGAGCTATACCTGCCTTTTTTGGTGCCTCCGGAACAACTTTTTTTGGTGGTCGCCCCGGTTTTCTTCCAGCCTTTTTAGTCGGCTTTTTTTTTCTGCAATAGGCTACCCGGCATTTCGGCGAACAGTATAATTTTCGCCTCTTACCCTCGGTTTGCTCTATATCTTTCCTGCAATTTAAACACCTCATAAACCAAAGATATGGTAATCCTAGTAACGTTACAATAAATTTCATTAAATTTCATGGTTTCCCAGAAATACCACATATCTTCGACCCCAAAATAACACATCATGGAAGAAATTCAACAACCAGAACAGACCCCGGCGGAAACCGGAGCGGCAGCGACCACGATAATCTCAGAACCCTTTTTCAAGAAACATGCCCTACCGATCATTGCGGGGCTGTTAGTTGTCTTGGTCGGGGTCGGAATCTACGCCATCATCGCCGTGCATTCGAAGCCTACACAGAACCCCACCATTGTCAAGAGAGACACTATGTCGATCAGGTTTCTGGTTAACGACCTCGGGGCGATAGCAGAATCCGTCGGTTTTAAGGATAAGCTGTCGGATGGAGGGTATGTCTACGAAGTTATTACAGGGATTGATACAGTGAAAGATAAGGAAGGTAAAACACAAATAGACACCGTAGCTTTCCAAAAAGGGCATTATCTAATGGATACGGTTAAGGATGTTCTTAATCAACCCATTTTGGATACAATAAAGAATGGTAAACAAGTACTTATAGATAGCGTTACTAAGAAGCCAGAAGTTAAAGTACGCTTGAAATATCGCCTTGTTCCCGCCGTTCGCCCTCATTTCGAATACCGCAATCCCAAGAACGTCGAAGAAATCCCCCTCTCTATCCATCTCCTCCCTCCTCATCCATAAGACAAACCCCTTCCCAGCCCCCTTAACCACCCACCAATGCCCACTCCTCCCCACCTTATAGGCCATTGCGGGGCCATACCTGGCCGTCCCCCACCCGCCCCCTCCATTCTCCCACCACATAGCCGGCTGTCCCCGCTTGCCCATTTTCCCAGCCTATAACGCCGGCCTGCCCTCGGTCCCCCGCCTGACCCCTTCATTCGATTAGATAGCTCCTCTATGCCCCACCCAGGCGTCCTACACAAGCGAATCGATCCCACCGGCGAAGGAATCCATTTTTTTGAGCATTCTTTTTGTACTACGAATTTTTTTCTTTGCCAAAAACCCGATTTTCCCAGCGCCGGCAGGGGGTCTCGAAAGACCGTCTCGGTCAAAATGCGTGTGACCGACAAAAAAAAATCTCGGCCTCCCCGGAAACCCCCGTACATTTACCGAAAATGAGGTAGTGGTATGGCAGTAAAACAATCGGGGGGTCGGGGTCCGAGGAACGAGGTTAACCTTAGTGAGGGGGCGATTGCGACGCTGACCGAATTGGCGCGGCTCGATAATAGGAAGCTGAAAAATTACATGGAGAAAATTCTGGAAGACTATGCAAAAGCGAACGCAAAAGGAAAAAAGGGATAGCTGCATTGGGTTCGGGGTTGAGTTCATCACGCCGCATAAGGACAGGTACTTTAGTATCCTGGGGGTCTGGGAGCATCACGCATGGGAGTACACCCAAGCCTGCACCGGAAACCGTCATTACTTCGGTAGGAAATGCCGGGTCTGTCAGAAGCATGAGGCGACAGGCGCTCGGCGCTGCGGGAAGGCTTGCCCTGTTTACCGGGAGAGGCATACTGGAATTTATGAATAGCAAAAAACCACTCGCCATGAAAATACAGAGGGCTTTGAAGGGGATGGGGGTTCGGATTATTTCGGCGCTGAGATGTCTCCGGGGTCGGCATTTCATCCTGGTCACATGGTCCCGATGCGAAGACGGGGATCTCGATTTCCGGATCAGCCATAAAGGGGTCGAGCTTCCCGAGGCGGTCCATCGATTGAAGGTAGACGCGGTTGAAATCCTACAAGATAAATGCGACGAAGAAACCGCCCTAATGGAAGTTAACTCTCTCGTCAACAAACCCCTCCCCAATACTTAGCAGGGGGTGAGAAATTATTTCTTGAAATATTTGACAGTTTGTTAAAAATGATTTAGGTTTGTTCCAATGAAGCGAAAATGTCCATTATGTAAAGGGGTTGGCGAGGTTGATACCAGCCCTCCAAACAAGCGCGACTTTCATCGAAAAATGGCAAAGGATATGAGAAAGGAGGGGTTTACCTTCCGGCAGATAATGGAGGCGCTTGGGTATAAGCATCCTGGGTCTATATCAAATCTACTAAAATGAAACCATGTAAAGCAGTAGAACATAAAGACTGGACTGCCGATGCAATAATGTATGCGGAAGATAAAATGGGGGAAGGATGGGACAGGAACGACGGAATAAATATTGCTATTTTTTACGGGTATATGCTTGAATTCATTAAGAATAATTATACGTTATGTGCGAAACATGTTGGGCGGTTGCGGGGAAGCCAGCCATTATCAACGACAAAGTAAAGTTAGCGGTTGATCTTATCAAAGAACTTTACGATACAGAAGACGGTGGTGTTGGCGGGTACGGTCATATTGTTTTTGATGATTGGAATGTAGATGATAGTGACATCGAGTACTGTCTTACAGCTGCGAGAGTCGGAGGGTACGAATTTTTATGCGATGAATGCCGATCCGCTTCTCTAAAAGCTCTCAATATGTTCAAGGAACTGACTGAGGAAGAACGATATTCAGCCTTGGCATTAGCAGATGGGGATCAAGGCGGCGCTTCCGCTTAAGCCCGATAGCTGGAGACTGACAGAAGAAAATGGGATGGTCTCACTGTCCCCATCTATCGGGAATTGGAGCTGGGAGAGACCAAACTACCATGCTCACTACTACATTACACAGAATAAAATTGTATGGGGTTAAAAAAATCCCCCGGAGGCTATCCGAGGGTGGGTGGTTCAACGAAGACAAGGCTCTGGGTGAAAAGTTGAGGACCGACTTGTTGTTATCCCAATCAAGGGTTACTGATCGCCGGCCCTTTTCGGTATTTTGATGCGCAGGCAGGATTCGGACCTGCGATCTTCGGGTTATGGGCCCGACGGGGACGGCCGCTCCCCTACTGCACGAAACAAATGTATTGTTTTTTTTGTCTTTAGAAAAATAAATTTTGGTATATGACATGCAGATGTTATTTTCGTGTCATTATGAAGCGACAGATAAAAGAAAACAAAAAAACCTTCACGTACTCTTGCCGTCCGTCTATTCGAAAAAAGGCGGTTACTAAGGCAAAGAGATCCGGGTGGTCACTGAGCGAAGTGATTGATTTGCTGCTGGAAAGATATGCCGACGATAAACACTTCGCTCTCCCAAAGAAGATCGTAGTTGTATTTGGAAATGAAGAAATCAGTCTGGGCTCGTAAATGGAGATCAACAAAATATACTGATGGAGTACGCTGAATTTTTGGAGGCAAAGCAGAAAAGAATTGTCCAATCCGGGTTCGATATATCAGAGGGGTCACTTAACGAATGGCTGTTCCCTTTCCAGCGGTTTATTGTCAGGCGGGCACTCCGTGCCGGGAAGTACGCACTATTTGAGGACTGCGGCCTTGGTAAGACGATCCAGCAATTAGAATGGGCGCATCAGGTAGTCATCCATACCGGGAAGCCAGTCCTAATCCTTTGTCCCCTGGCTGTGTCTGGACAAACCATTCAGGAAGGAAATAAATTCGGTATCCATGTCGATCGCTACGGGACCGGCAACGTTCAGATCAGTAATTACGAGCAGTTAGATAATATCGATTGCTCGCAGTTCTCCGGCATCGTTCTCGATGAAAGCTCCATCCTTAAAAACTTTGAAGGGGCTATAAAAAATCAGGTGATGGAACTATTTAAAGGCACACCGTATAAACTGTGCTGCACCGCCACCCCTTCGCCTAACGATCCGATGGAGTTGGGCAACCATGCAGAATTCTTGGATGTAATGAGCCGAAATGAAATGCTGGCTATGTATTTTGTTCACGATGGTGGGGACACAGCAAAATGGAGATTGAAAGGACACGCGCAAAAGCAATTTTACCAGTGGGTAAGCACCTGGGCCATCATGCTGAATAATCCATCAGACATTGGCTTTCCGATGGAAGGATTTGATCTTCCAGATCTTAACCTGATTGAAAGAAAAATCATCACGCCAAAACGAAACAATGGCCAACTGTTCAACGATGCCGCCATATCTGCGACCAATTTCAATGCTGAACTGCGGGTAACAAAAATTCAGAGATTAGAAGATGTAGCCAGTATAGTGAAGTCCAGCGATGATGAAAATTTTATTATCTGGATTAAACAGAATGAGGAAGGAGAATTGCTAAAGAAACTATTGCCGAATGCTGTTGAGGTAAAAGGATCGGATAGCCAGGAATCAAAAGAAGATCGTCTTTTAGGGTTCGCCAATAATGAGTTTTCTACGCTCGTCACCAAAAGCAAGATCGCACAGTTCGGATTGAATTATCAAAATTGCCACAACCAAATATTCGCATCGTTAGACTTTTCTTTCGAGGCACTCTACCAAAGCATCAGACGAAGCTATAGGTTCGGTCAGAAAAAACCAGTCAATATTTTCTTGATCACGACAGATACGATGGCCAATGTCATTCAGTCAATCAACAAAAAACAAAAACAGTTTAAACTCATGCAGGACGAAATGGCGAAAGCTATAAATGAAAATTTAAACAACGTTACCATGTTGGAATCGTCCTACGATACGGAAGAAGTGAATACCGCTTCGTATCACATCAAGCGCGGTGACTGCGTTCAATTGATCAAAGAGATTCACGACGAGAGTGTTGGGCTCAGTATTTTCTCGCCACCTTTCGCAGAATTGTATACCTACAGTAGCCACCTAGAGGATATGGGCAATTCGAAGGATTACAATGAGTTCATGGTTCAATTCGGATTTTTAGTCGGCGAACTTTACCGGGTATTGAAGCAGGGCCGTAACGTGGCCGTACACTGCATGGACATTCCTATTCAAAAGGGCAAGGAGGGCTTTATCGGGCTCCGAGATTTCTCAGGGCTGATCCTCCGGTGCTTTGAAGACGCTGGTTTCATTTATCATAGCCGAGTAACGATCTGGAAAGATCCGGTAACCGAAATGCAGCGGACAAAGGCGCTTGGCCTTCTGCACAAGCAGGTGAAGAAAGATAGCACCATGAGTAGGGTCGGGATACCTGACTACCTGTTGATCTTCAGAAAAGACGGTGACCGATCTGACCCCGTTAATAACACCGATCTACCTGTTGACCTTTGGCAGAAATACGCGTCTCCAGTATGGATGGATATCGACCAAGGCGACACATTGCAAGGCTTCAGGAATGCGCGGGATGAGAAAGATGAAAAGCACATCTGCCCCCTTCAGTTACAGACCATCGAGCGAGCCATCCATCTGTACACCAATAAAGGAGATACAGTATTGTCCCCATTCGCCGGCATCGGCAGTGAAGTGTACCAGGCTGTGAAAATGGACCGGGTAGGTATTGGCTTTGAACTGAAGGAGTCCTATTTCGATATGATGAAAAGGAATATGACAGATATAACCCTTCGAAAAAAACAATCCAACGCCTTCTGACCCTGACACAGGCGGAAACCTTCAAGACTTCAACCGAATATCCGACGCCTATCAATTCGCACCCAGGTATACGACGACTTCCTTTCTGTCTTCAGGAACCAGCCGCCAAGATATGCCGATGGATGTGCCGGTGTTAGTAACGATATCACCCATGCAATAGAAAGGCACCTGAACCACGACGGCTTTTAAAACTACCCGGCCAGTGCCGTACTGAGCCTCCTCATACATCCAAGGTAGCCGGCGTCATGCTGGCTACTTATTTTTAAAACAATGAGCTATGGCAATATCATCACCATTCCCCTACACTTTCAAAGAGCCTTATCAGTCAGTGACGTGCGTATTCAAGCTGTGGTTCGGGAGCAAGTATTTTATCTTCAAAGGAATGAAGCTACACTCGACTGCGGAGAACCTGTCCATACAGATCCACCGGGAGCTTAATAGGCCCAAGGAGGACAGCATTATGTTCAAGGTGATCGCTTACATCAAGCGGGCCAGGATCACCACCATGACCGTGGAATTGATCCACGAAACGGATGCCATCGGTGAGCTGCTTATGGTGGAATACGAACAGTTGCAGAAAGCAAAAAAAGACTTGAACTGCTTAAACACGAGATTCACGAATAACGAATACTATCCCAAATGGATACCACAAGTCGCTATCAATGAGTTCACTAAGCAATTGCAGGGCAATAGGATGCCGGATAAACACAGGAACCTGAGACGATTCCTAAGTAAATATACGAAGAAATCTGATGATTTAGAAAAAATTTTCGAGTATATTGTAAAAAATTTCAGGTAAACCAAGTGATTGAAAACCATAAAGATATATCTAAATTCCGACTATACCCAGATCATCAAGACCCACATCTCCGATGCCGGGGAAGTTATCAAACTGGAGACCAAGAAATCGGTCGTCATCCCCTCTAAAAAGAACCAGCAGACGCCCATCGTCAACCCCCACACCGGCAAGGCATTCCTCAAACACTCCGATCAGTACATCAAGTGGAAAAAGCGCACCACGGCCTTCTGGGAGGCCCAGCATTTAAAGCTCTTGAGTGCCGGCATCCGCCTGCCCCTCGTCCGCTGCAAGGTCCGGATCGTCTTTTATTTCGCCGACGATAGGGATAAGGACTGTACCAACAAGGCCGAGACCATTATGGACGCCCTGGTTGAGCACGGTGTCCTGGCCGACGATAGCTTTAAGGTGGTCGGCGATATCTCGCTGAAGGGCTTTCTATGCCGCGACAGGCCCCGTACTGAGATGTACATCACTATTCTGAACCCAGGAGATCCTGGATACGAATACGATGTGACCAATATCGAC
>Ga0302306_10001060_pt1 | contig 15432 bp, 7 predicted proteins | sample III_Palsa_E3_1_FD_198761 | JGI IMG/M metagenome (GOLD analysis project Ga0302306, IMG submission 198761) | Peat permafrost microbial communities from Stordalen Mire near Abisko, Sweden - III_Palsa_E3_1 | ecosystem: Environmental > Terrestrial > Soil > Palsa > Peat permafrost | place: Sweden...
AAACGAGGGTGGGTTCATTTAAGACAAAGGGCTTTTCTGCATTGTCAGGCGTTTCTTTTGCAACCGCTTCCCTCTGCGCAAAATCTGATACCAATTGATGCACATTGAGCGACCATTGTGAACCCAAACCGCGTTCACCAGAGGTGATGGGGTTCATCATCTGCACTTCTGATAATTTTTGTTCCGGTTCGCCTTTTTGACGCACAATACGCGTAGAAGGTTTTTCAACGATATAGGTGTCGCCTTGCTTTTGTTGCATGGCAGCGTGGACAGGGTCGTACCACAGCGTTATCCAGTATTCGTCGCTGATGTCGGCCAATCTGCCTTTGGTTAAGTCCATCACAGCGGCTTTTTCAGGGTATTGTTTTATCCATTCATCAAGAAGGGCGTTGGTGTTTTCACGTAACTGCTTGGCCGTATATTTCGGATGCGCACGGCCCACAGTATTCACCGCGCGGTACAACACTTTCAAATCATCGGATACCTTATCCCCCACGTTGGTGGGCAGAATCCCCGTGGTGGTGGCAGAGTATTCCAATGCAATCGCATCGGCTTCGTCTACAGCCGCACTGGTACTTTCACGATTGGCCAAAGGCCCTGATTTAAACAATTGTGCGGCCCGCTTATAAATCGCAAAGGGCATAATGGCACCGAATACAATCTGTGGAGGGGATTCGAGCGAATCTTTTTGACCATATTCAGCAGCCACATCATTTAATGTCCCAACCGTAAAGCCAAGGTAGTCTGCAATGGCTTTGGTTTCTTTGGCATTGTTATTCGCTTCCACATCCGTGTGGGTAATGACATCGTAATTGCGCCCCATGAACGCATGCGCCAAGGCAATATGACGAATCGTCATGGTTTTGCCTTCGCCCGTGTCGACTTCTGGTAACATTTTTGGATTTTTTAAAGCGTGTAAAATGGCCATGAATTGAACAGGCCGGATTCGCACGGGTTCTTTGGCAAAGTTACTTTCTACCCAATACGAAACGGCTAAGAATTTTAATAAACAAGCATGCTTTTCGGCGTCTGTTTCAGCGGCTTGGTATTCTTTCTGCAAAGCCTGCACATGGGCTTTGATTAAATCTTGGGGTGCTTGTTTTTTTTGTTTAATTGTTCGTATCAAGTCTTGCAGGAGAATATCGTCTCTAAGGTATACATAGATGTCACAATAGTCTTGGAAATAGCGTTTTGCCTCATCAGATAGCTGTTCGATGAATTTAAACTCATCATAAGGGCTCCTGTCATTAGAAAGGACTTTTTCAAGCGCTTCTTTTCTGGGTTTCAGTTTTGCTTTAAGCGCTGTGGCATTGGGCAGATCTTTATTTTCTCCCTTCTTTTCTGCATCCAATGACTCAAGTTGTGAGCATACCAGTTTATATTCTTGATGCAGGGTGAGAAGCTTTTTCACTTCCTTACTGTGATGTGGATTCACATTGGGTAAATCGTTAATGGCAAAAAGCGTGGCCACCACACCGATTTCATCTGGCATATCAACTGTCACCAGCGTGTCCTCATAGAGCTCACTGACAACATGCGATATAAAGGCAAAGTAGGCGTCTTTCATGTTTTTTCCGGAATCTAGTCGCAGGTTCATTTCCCTGAAAAACATGGCTACAAATTCATCTGGCGTGGCTTCCCCGGGTTTCGATTTTTTATCCAAACGCATATGCGGGTAATGTAATGAAATGAATGTGAGAAATTGGCCAAGAAAAATCCTGCGTAGCACCTTTTCATCCTGTGCATACTGAGGAAGAATGTCTTCGACCAAGATTTTTAGGTAACTTTGCTTTGACTGATAAGCTTCGAGGGGTATCTCTACTGACTCTAGGCGCATTCGATAATCGTAAAAGTAAGCATTTTTCCCTCGTAAGGTAGCTTCAAGCGTTCCTTTATGAGCGTACCTTTTATGATAGTACCTTCTCCAGAAATCATCAGAAGACACATCTAATATGTTGTGACTATTTGCTAAATAGTATTTCGCTCGAGAAGGATCAACTCTTCTTAATATAGCGGTCAGGCAGTTTATTCTGTCTAAGTTAAAGCTAAATTCTTCAAAGAAGTCAGGTGATTTTGTATAGCGCTCAGTGAAAACAACACTTGGCAATGATAATTGAAGCATCCTGACCGTTTCAAAAAAATCTTGAATTTGTGTTAATGTTTCAGATAAACGTTCTCTGCTATTCTCAAGATAAATTTTGATCAACCACTCTTTTTCTGGCTCATCAAGGGATGTGAGGAATTTTGCGTACTTGATCACTTTATCTGGTCGTGGTTTTACCAAGATCAATAAGGTGGCCAAATCGATGTCAATTTTCCCGTCACAACGGTCATAATGAATGGCATCATGACCTTTTAAATCATTGATGGCAGAGAGCATGGCTGAAAGTTGATGTGCCGTTGGGGAACGCCATCTGGCTTCATCTACCCACGAATACAGCATGCTGCGTGCAAATTCAGAAACAGGATGATAAGACCACAGTCCGTGTGCCTCAAAAAGCGGGCGGTCATTTTTCAAAAACACAGAAAATGTGGCGTCATATTCTTTTTTCAAATTCGCTTTTTCAAAATAGTTCGTGACATCTTTGAGCGTCATGAGCCGAGTAAAAAAAACATGGCTAGACATGTAGGTATGATCCAATTTTGGCACGGAAAAAAGCCGAAGCTCGGTATCATCGTAAGAAATATGTGTCGCGTCGAGACGGCTATGTGTATAGAAACGCGTTCTATCCAGAATTTCTTGAACTGTGGCCTTTGGATAATGTGTTTTTAAGGTTACATCGATGAAATCGATTCTTTTTTGGTCTCGCAATGTTTCCCGGGTGCCCTCGTAAGCTGAAACGGCCAACCAATCCAAGTAAGGGGTCTTGAATAGCTGGTTCGCTTGTTTGCTTATGGCAAGGGGACTGGGAACAGCATATTGTTCGAAATAGGAGAAATTTGTCAGGCAAACGTGTGGGCTACGATCGTTGTATTTCTTAGTATCGCCGTACTTATCTCCACCATATAGCGCCGCATGTACCGTTTCACTGACCAACAATAAATGAGCGAGGGCTGATATCTGCAATGGTGAAGTGGATGCCCCATTAAATGTGTTGGGGAGCGCGTCTTCCTTTCTTAATATTTCAAAATCAGTCACTTCTTGTGCTGTGAATGTAAGAAGGATGTCGGTTTGATAAAAATATGAAAATCGCTGCTGAAGGGCCTCTTTATAGGCTTCTATATTATCGTCGGTACACTCTATGAGAAAACGAAATGATTCGTTTTTTGAAAGGGGAACGAGGGTGACAGTTGCAATATAATATTTTTTTAGCTTCCTGTTCAGGTTTGCTTGCATTGCTTTGATGGTTGTATCCGTAAAGCGCCGTATCGTGGCTTCTAATACCGTTTGTTCAATATCTTGGGCCACGGAAATTTGTGGCGTACCATGCGCGCTCAAAGAGCTGATAAATGCCAAGTGGCGCCTAATGTCACTATTAAGGCGAGGCTTATAATCGTACTCTTTATTAATCGTTGCTGTGCTGACTGCGATGGGATGCGTCGTATGGGTGCTGATTTGTGTACTGACTTGCGTTGCGGTTTCTGTTTCAGCTTGTGTTTGCGTGACTTGTGTCAGCGTTTGTTGTACAGAGGCAAACGCATGACTGACAGGATGCCTGAGAATTGCTTTTTCAGTGTCGCCTTGTATGGCAACTGGTTTTGTGTTGAAGATGGCTTTCCCTAATTCAGCGGCTGTTTTACCTTGCATCGCTTTTAGCGATGCCTCTTCTGTTGGTAGGGTCCGCAAGGTGGCGATTTCGTCGTCTGACGAGATTGGCTTTGCCAATGTGTCTAGAAAATTTCTTTGAGAGTTCAAAAAATCAGCTTCTTGTTGTTCGGCTAAGGCTACCGCTTGTTTCGCTTGAATACAGGATTGCTTTGCCTTTTTTATGGCTGTCGTGGTGGGGGCGTTTTGCTCAAGGCTGTATATCATTTCGGATCGGGGCGTTTTGCCTATATCGGTTGTTGAGGCTTGTGCTTCTAATAAACCATTTTGTTTTTCAGTGAGCCGAGCCATTCCCTCTTTTAATGTTTTGAGTGTGTTCGCAAACGCAGAATAGGGCGCCAAGGCAAAATGACAACGAATTAATAAACGGGCATGCCAGACAGAACGAAAGCCATCGGCCACTCGCAAACTTATAGATCTGATAGCACGAAAACCATCCGACACTTTAGAATAGAAGCCTGTTTTGCTGGGCTCGACTGCATCGTCTGCCTTTTCTGCCATGCGTTCAGTTCTTTTTTCTACCATTTCTGCCGCGGATTGATATTTCATATCTTCAGTAGGCAATAATGATGCGAGTTGTTCCAACAGTGATGATTGTAATTTGCCAACATCACGAAAACCTGAGCGGTCTAGCTTTTTCAAGTCAGAGAGAATTTGCGTCACATGATTGCCAATCAAGATGGTGAGGTGTGCTTGCCTTTGCTCTAAATAGGCGAGTTGTTCTTCGGGTGACAGAGAATTTGAATAAGTTGTTATCTCACTATCGAGAGACGTGTTTTTTTTATTCAGGGCAATCTTAAACCACTCAATATTTTTATCAAGACGTTTATGGATTGCTTCCAGCGCCATCACTTCATACTTTCTATTTTCGGGCAGCATGGCTTGCACATTTTCTTTACACCACAATGTGAGCTTTTGTGCACGGTGCGTGTGATCCCATTTTGTGGGTTTAGTTGATAGCCATCTGATAAAGGCACGCCAATTGGCTGTGGTAAATCCGACGTTTTTTCTTTCATGGTCATAGAATGCCCTACGTACATTGGGCAAGTTATCCTTCAGCTCTTCTTTTTTACTTTTTAATTTTTGGGACCATGCTTTTCGCAGTTCAATGGGATCTTGAGCCTCATATTCTTTTTCAAGCTCGACATTGGGTTCTCCCAATAGCAAAAGCTGGGTACGCATCGCTTCTAAGCTGTTGCCCCATTTTAAAGCCTGATTGATTTTTTTTATGCTGCGATAGTGATTTTCTAAAGATCGTAAATATTCTAAACGCTGTACTTCGTAGCCAATCTCATCTAACACGGTTTTAGGCGGGTCGGCTTTGTCATAATCGGCTGAGAAAATAGCTTTCAGTTCTGCTGCTGCCCACGCCTGCATTTTATGGGATTGGCTTAACCCCAGCAGGGCAGCGCCAAAGCCTGAACTGGCAAACCAGAGTAAGTGACGTATGAGCCGGGCGCGCATGGAAGGGGAGGTTGGGATAAACGATCCCAAACCGAGAGGATACGCCAGTCTGCCGGCCTCATAAAATTCGGCTGAAATCGCATCGTAGTTGCCTGACGCTATCGCAGCACGGATGGCTTTTTGTTTGGCTTTGTTTAGATGGGTGGGCATACACGATCTGGTAGGGAACTCGAACTATGCCGAATCATACCTAGGGGCTGCTGACATTGCTACTATCTCGGATGAAACGTCTCGATTTTCTGCGATACGTTGCTCACATACGTTTATGTATGCTGCGCTACGTTTCTCGAAAATCAAGTCGTTTCATCTCGATATAGCGAATTGTTAACAGCCCCTAGGTTTATGTTGACTGGCCAGTCAAATAGTCTGCCACCCTTCTTCGTGCAGCCTGCGGCAAATGTAAGCCCAATTTGGTACGGCGCCATAAAATATCATCGGCCGTTCTGGCCCATTCATGCTTCACCAAATACTCAATTTCTTTTTGATATAAACCTGCGCCAAAGGCTTCGCCTAAATCTTCAATCTTTTGGCAATTTTGCAACAACACTTCAATATTGTTGCCGTAGTGGTTTAAATAACGGCTGCGGAGTGCTTCGGGCAACCAAGGGAATTTGGCGGTGATTTTCTGCATGTATTCTGCGCAAGAGACGCTCTTTAATTCACCGCCGGCAAGGGGGGCGGATGCGGTCCAAGGCTTACCCATTTGGGGGAAATAGGGGCGCAACTTATCGCAGGCACTTTCTGCCAATTTACGATACGTGGTGAGTTTACCGCCAATCACGGTCAGCAAAGGGGCTTTGCCATGGTGATCAGAAAGTTCAAAACTATAATCACGTGTGACTTTTGCAGCAGCCGATTGGCCATCATTTTTTAAAGGGCGCACGCCTGCATAAGCCCAAGCCACAGCGTCAGGCGAAATGGCTTGTTTAAAATACGCGTTCACGGCGTTACACAAATACAACACTTCATCTTCGCTGATGGCAACGAGGGCAGGATCGCCTTCGTAAGGTTCATCGGTGGTGCCAATGAGGTTGTAATTGCGTTCGAAGGGGATCACAAAAATCACGCGGCCATCACGGTGCTGCAAGATATACGCATGATCGCCATCATACAGTTTGGGCACCACAATATGGCTGCCTTTGATGAGTCTCACTGCACCTTTGGCTTTGATATTAAAGCCTTCGCTTTCGACTTGCTCTACCCATGGGCCCGCCACGTTGACAATGCTCCGGGCGTAAAGGGATTCAATGTGTTTGTCTTCATGCTCTACATGAATGTGCCACACATCGCCCTCGCGCGCGGCGCGTACAAAACGGGTGCGGGGTAAAATTTTGGCGCCTTTGTTTTCTGCTGTTTTGGCAACAGACACCACCAAACGCGCATCGTCAACTTTACAGTCGTAATATTCAAAACCCTTTTTATAAGTATGATTGAGTGGATTCAGTCCATCTTCTTGAAATTGAATGCTTTTGCAGCGGGGCAGGGTGTCTGATCCATCCAAAAAATCATATAGAAATAGACCTAAACGAATCAGCCAAGCCGGGCGTAACTGGCGATGATAGGGCATCACAAAACGCAAGGGTTTGACCAGATGTGGGGCATTTTGTAGCAGGACACGTCGTTCGCGCAGGGACTCTTTGACTAAACGAAATTCAAAGTGCTCCAAGTAACGTAACCCACCGTGAATCAGCTTGCTGCTGGATTGAGACGTCGCCGAGGCCAAATCATTTTTTTCAACCAGGCAAACGGACAGACCGCGACCAGAAAGATCGGCTGCCAGACCCACGCCATTGATGCCGCCACCGATAATAAAAGTGTCAAAGATGTTTTGGGACATATATACCCTTTGTATTTGTGCATACCCTTCGTATCTTGAAGCCGTAAGGGTAGAGATCATCTTCTGTGTTTTAAAATTTTCGAGCAGAGTGTACCATGCAGTTTTCCGCCACAACAGCCTCTCGGGACTGTTGACATTTCTACTTATTTCGGATGTAACGCCTTGATTTTCTAAGATACATTTCTCGAAAATCAAGGCGTTACATCTCGATATAGCGAAATACAACTGCCCCTGGTGAAGCCCCTATTTTAGAGACAGATCTGCCTTTTCTGACCGCACGGAGCGTCCATGGCGTATTATTTTTTAACACTTGATCAAGGCACGACCAGTTCCCGTTCCATTATTTTTACCGCAGATGGTAAGCCTGTAAACAGCGCGCAAATCGAATTAAAGCAACATTTCCCTAAAGATGGTTGGGTGGAGCATGATGCCGAAGAAATTTGGGCGGCGACACTCAAAACAGCCCGTGATGTGTTTACGCAAAGCAACTTGTTAATCGACGACATCATTGGGATTGGGATTACCAATCAACGTGAAACCACCGTGATTTGGGATCGCAAAACCGGTCAGCCCATTCATAACGCCATTGTCTGGCAAGACAGACGGACAGCCGCGCTGTGTGAAAAATTACATCAAGAAGGGTTGGCCCCCCGTGTGGCAGAAAAAACAGGTTTGTTGATTGACCCTTATTTTTCCGCCACCAAGATCGCTTGGATTTTGGATCATGTCCCAGGCGCAAGAGCGCGGGCCGAAAAGGGCGAACTCGCTTTTGGCACCATTGATTGCTTTTTGTTATGGCGATTAACCAAAGGCCGCGTGCACGCGACCGATGCCACCAACGCTTCCCGAACCTTGCTATTTAATATTCACCAACAATGTTGGGATAACGATTTACTCGCATTGTTCAACATTCCGGCTTCATTGTTACCCGAAGTCAAAGATTCTTGCGCCGACTACGGCATGGCCGATGACGCTTTTTTTGGGGGGCCGATTGCCATCCGTTGTTTAATCGGCGATCAACAAGCGGCGACCGTAGGGCAAACGTGTTTTAAGCCCGGCATGATCAAAAGCACCTATGGAACAGGCTGTTTTGTGGTACTCAACACGGGCGACAAACCCGTTGCTTCAACCCATCGCCTGCTCACAACTGTGGCCTACCGCATCAATAATAAAGTTACCTATGCGCTTGAAGGCAGTATTTTTAATGCAGGGACCGTGGTGCAATGGTTGCGTGATGGTTTGCAGTTAATTAGCTCGGCACACGAAACAGAAGCCTTGGCAAAAAGCACAGGTGAAACCAATGGTGTTTATTTTGTGCCAGCCTTTACAGGATTGGGTGCGCCTTATTGGGATCCCCAAGCGCGTGGGGCCTTATTTGGTTTAACCCGTGATACCTCGATTGCGCATTTGGTGCGCGCGGCCTTAGAAGCCGTGTGTTATCAATCCCGCGATCTGCTGGAGGCCATGAAATTGGATTTTGGTGCCCCTTTATCCCATTTACGGGTAGATGGTGGCATGGCGGTGAACGATTGGTTAATGCAATCTTTGGCAGACATTGTGGGCATCACCATTGATCGTCCACATGTGGCCGAAATCACCGCATTGGGTGCCGCTTATTTAACGGGCTTACAAGCAGGCACCTATTCAAGCTTGGATGACATCGCCAACGTGTGGCAACTTGCGCATTCCTTTGAACCGCGCACCACACTTGCTGTGCAAGAAAAAGATCATGCCGCGTGGAAGAAGATGGTGAATAGGGTGCTAGAGAATAATCCTTAAAAGCCTGGTGAGGACGCGTTATAGATAAACTAGGGGGCTGTTGACAATCGTAATGAGGCCCCCCCTAAAAAACGCGATCAAAAAATTGATTCATCAATACATGAACAAGGAGTGTTCGACATGCGTCAATTAAAAATCATGCTGATGATAGCGTGCTGCCTATTGATAAGTGTGGCCTTTGCCTACGATCACGCACAATGGAGCCGAAATAATGTCAATAGCGTTGACATCATTGACCATGGCATGTGGTCTGATTTTTTAACACGCTATGCGACAGAAGATGATGTTTCTCATGATGTACAAGTGCATTATGGCAGTGTCAGACCCATCGACTATAAACGCTTAAATTACTATATCGAATTTTTACAAAAGCAACGCTTATATGATTTAAATCAAAATGAACAAAAAGCCTTTTGGATTAATTTATATAACGCGCTCACGGTGCAATTGATTTTAGATCATTACCCTTGCCATACCGTACGAGATATCAATATCTCTCCACAACAATTCAAACGGGGGCCATGGGGCGCAAAATTGGTTGAAGTGGAACATGTCCCTTTATCACTTGATGATATCTCTTACATCTTGCGCGCCACTTACCATGACAACAGAATCCTGTATGCACTGAATAATGGTTCGCGTGGGGCCCCGCGTTTGGCACCGTATAGTTATGAAGGAAGAAAGCTAGACGAACAATTGGATGTGGCGGCTGATTATTTTGTCAATGGGCGCGGTGTCAAATTTGACAGCCATGGCGTCATTATTTCGCAAATGTATTATTGGTACCCAGAAGAGTTTAACGGTACCGATGTGGGGATTTTGGAACACTTGGCCTTATTTGCAAAAAAGCCTTTACGGGACAAACTAAAAGTCTATCGGTCCCATTTGGCCTACACATATGATTGGAGTTTAAACGGTGAATAGTAAAACAGCGATCACGCGTTATATCGTCGATTTAAACCGTGTGTCAGAACAACGGATCGTCATTCAACTGATTTTGCAAAAAACAGATCAGAAAGGGCAAACTTTTAAGTTACCGGCTTGGATCCCGGGGAGTTATTTAATCCGCGATTTTGCAAAAAATATTGTGGATATCACAGCCAGTGCGGCAGGCAAGCCGCTGCTGATCAACAAAATCGATAAGCTCACTTGGCGTTGTGAGCCGTGCGATGCGCCATTGCAGATCACCTACGAAGTGCAAGCCAGCGATCTTTCGGTACGGGGGGCTCATGCCGATGGTTCCCATGCCTATTTTAATGGCACCGCTGTTTTTTTGATGCCAGAACAGCATCGCCAGGGCCGTTTTTCTGTCGAAATTTTAGAAAAATCATGCCCCATTCATGAAGCGCGCGTGATTTCTGCTTTAACCGAAAGCGACGTGAATGCATCAGGCTTCGGGATCTATTATGCGAACAGTTATGACGAATTAATCGATCACCCCTTTGAAGTGGGCCAAATCACACGAGAAGTGTTTACCGCCACCGTGCCCCATAGTTTGAATTTTTTTGGCCGATTTAAAACGGATGTCAAACGGATTCGGGAAGATGTGGCAAAAATTTGTGCCACCACCCAAGCCCTTTTTCACAGCCCGGCGCCCATGACGCATTATGACTTTTTAATTACCGTTTTGGATAAAGGTTATGGCGGTTTAGAACACGAAAATTGCTCAAGCCTGATTTGCAGTCATTATGATTTGCCCTTTCCACACGATAAAGGTATCAGCCCCGATTACGAAAAATTTTTAGGCTTAATTAGCCATGAATATTTTCATGCTTGGTTGGTTAAACGCATCAAGCCAGATGTTTTTATGCCGTACCCTTTGTGGCACGAAACGTATACCGAGTTACTTTGGGTGTTCGAAGGATTTACTGCTTATTACGACGATTTGATTTTATTGCGTGCGGGTTTGTTGCCACTGCCTCGTTATTTAACGTTAATTGAAAAACAATTAACGCAGTATGAGCAAACCCCCGGGCGATTCAAACAATCGTTGAACGAATCCAGTTTTGACGCGTGGATCAAATTTTACCAACCCAATGAAAGCAGTGTGAACACCGGTGTCAGTTACTACCAAAAAGGCAGTTTATTGGCCTTGTGTTTGGATGTGGCCATTCGTCGTGAAACCGCGGACACACGATCATTGGATGACTTATTGCGGTTGATGTGGCAACACCATGGGGTGAAAAAACAAGGCTTACGTTTTGATTTGTTATTAGCCGATCTCAAAACAATCTTGCCTGCTTGGTCAACCTTGCCCGCGCGTTTACAAACCTGGGTGGCAGAAACCACGCCCTTACCGATTGAAGAAAGTTTACAAGCACTCGGTGTCACGTTAGCAAGACAGCCCATGTTGCCCGAACATGATGCGCATTTTGTGCCCGCATGGGGTGTGAAGTTGATGCCAGATGGATTAAAAATACAATCGGTATTAGAAGGCGGTATTGCTTTCAAAGCAGGCTTGCTTCCGGGTGATGAGTTATTGGCCATAGATGAATTCCAAATTGATAAAGCCAAATTATCTGTCTTGATGGGCCGATATGCCGAAGGCGAAAAAATGTTAGTCCATTTTTTCAGAAGAGGTTTATTACATGCGATCAATTTATCCAAAGCCGCACCCGCTTTTTCTTCCATAAAATTAGGGCTTTCGGAAGACACAGCGCAAGAAGTGCAGGCGCGTTTGAAACAGTTTCAAGGAATATAAAATGATAAAAGCAGTGATAACGGGTACTGGCGTTTACGTTCCCCCTTATCAAATTTCAAATGACGAATTGGTGGCCAGCTTTAACACGTATGTGCGAAATTATAATGAACAGCATCGCGCTGAAATTGAAGCAGGCACGTTGCCTGCCGCTTTAGAATCTTCAAGCGACTTTATTTTAAAAGCATCTGGGATTGAGTCACGTTATGTGACAGAAAAATCGGGCATTTTAGATCCTGAGCTCATGCGTCCTAAAAATTTAGAACGCGCAAACGAGGATATATCGGTTCAAGCAGAAATGGCGGTTAAAGCTGCGGAAGAGGCGATGCGTACAGCGGGTATCGAAGCAAAAGACATCGACCTTGTGATCTGCGCGTGTTCTAACATGCAACGCCCTTATCCTGCACTTTCTATCGAAGTGCAGGATGCTTTGGGGGCAGGGGGGTATGGCATTGATTTAAATGCGGCCTGCTCATCAGCGACATTTGGTTTAAAGTCGGCGCAAGAAGCCATTCTGAGCGGCTCAGCCAAAACAGTGTTGATGGTGAATCCCGAAATTTGTTCTGGGCACCTGAATTTTCGTGATCGCGATGCCCATTTTATTTTTGGTGATGCGTGTTCTGCCATGATGATCCAAAGCAGTGACACAGCCACAGCAAAAGTACAATTTGAAATCAAAACGATCCGTTTAAAATCTGCTTTTTCAAATAATATCCGAAATAACGGCGGCTTTTTAAATCGCACCTCACCCGAAACGCAATTCAATAAAGATAAATTATTTGTGCAGCAAGGCCGTCGGGTTTACAAAGATGTGGTGCCCATGGTCAGTGAATGGATTTTGGCACAATTGCACGATTTGAAAATAAGCCCGCATGATATCAAACGGTATTGGTTGCATCAGGCCAATGCCCATATGAATACCGCGATCTTAGAAAGAATTTTGGGGCAGGGTGAAAACCCCGTCATTGCGCCGATTATATTGAATGAGTTCGCCAATACGAGTTCGGCCGGTTCAATCATTGCATTTCACCGCTACCATCAGGATTTGGCAAAAGGCGATTTCGGGGTATTATGTTCCTTCGGCGCCGGGTATACCGTGGGTAGTGTGGTATTACAATGTCTATAAAATGCTTTAAATCCGTTGTTAAAGTCTCACGTGGTGGCACCTTCATAGAAGTATTACTCAGCATGGTGGTGTTGGGCGGCACCCTCGTCGGCAGCCAATTCGCCATGCTTTCTTCCATGCGTTACTTAACTGGTGTTTATCAGGATGGTCATTATTTGAGGGAGACATCCAGCCAAAATGCAGCACAAGAAATTCGGGGTGGTTGATATTTCTACTATCTCGGCTGTAACGCCTCGATTTTCTGCGATACGTTGCTCACATACTGGCATGTATGCTGCGCTACGTTTCTCGAAAATCAAGGCGTTCCATCTCGATATAGCGAAATCTCAACGACCCCGTGTCTTAGGTAATGCGACTGGTTTTTCCTTAATTGAATTGCTGGTAGCAGGTTTATTGAGTGCCATCGTTTTAAGCGCCTTTTTTAAATTTTATTTAATTGATATTCAAATTTCACATGATGCCAGGCTTGAAGTACAACGCGAAGATGAATTGCGCTTTTTAAATTTAAGTTTGCGGCGTGCCGTGCAAAGTGCAGGTTATGTGGGCCCGTGTAGTGGTAAACCATTGTTAGAACGTGACAGCACAATCGATGGGTTTTCACATTTTCTTTCCCCGTTTATGGCTTTTACAAAAGCCAACCTTAAAAATGCTGCCCCGCCGATGCGTGCAGCAGTCTCGAATCCCTTGAGTGATATTTTATTTATTGAATACTTATCAAATGATGCCAAGCCGTTGGCTATTTTCCCGAATAACACACAAGACAATCTCAGTTTACCGAAAATTGAATCGCTAGAAAGCGGCGATCTGTTGATGTTGGCTGATTGTAAACAGGCCACGTTGTTTACTGTTTTGGGATGGGACCATGGCGCAGCCATCCATGTGAATGAAGCGCGCGGGCTGCATCCCTTTAAGTTTATTCCCGCGCCACCCACATTGGTCGGGCATGCAATACAACAAGCCGTTTATTTGGGCGTGACGGATGAAAAAAATGCACAAGGTCAATCGCAACAGGCCATTTTTTTAAAACAACTAAAAGCGAATGTGAACACTGAAAACAGCCGACCCGCTGAGGCATTAATGATCGGGGTCAATGATTTTAAAATGCTATTTTCGCAGAAAATCCTGGATAACGTGGTATGGCGCAGTGCAGATGCGGTATCCAATTGGCATCACGTGACAGGCGTAAAATTCATCATTACTTTGCCGCCGCTTCATGAAAGAGAAAAAGAAAAAACGATCGAATACGTTTTTGCGCGACGCAATGGCATGAGTCCGGAGTTCTAGGGCCTGTTCCGAAAGTGCCCTTTTGCCGCTTAACTGCGTTAAAAATAGCTCAAAAATCCTCATGTACTGGCGTGTACACTCCGGTTTTTTCGCCATTTTTGCCTTGTTAATCAGCAAAATTGCAACTTTCGGGACAGGCCCTAGAAGATATTTTTGCTACCCTTTAGGTTAGCGTAAGGTTTTGCATAACCCAACACGGTGGATTGCATTAACAAAGGTATACGTTCACGGCCAGCGTTGTCATTGCGAATAAAAACGGCAAGCCAAATTTAAATAAAGCAGCAGATTTTTGGCCGTTTTTATGAAGCAATTCATCCGAAAGATCGAAAAAAAGAGGGATTGCCACAGTCGCAAGGCCTCCTTCGCAATGACGGATCCGTTGTTATCAGTGGGGACTTGAACGCGCAAGGTCTTCAATTTAAGGAAGTCTTGTAGGGTGGGTAAGCGTGCCTGTGTAATCCACCATAGTGGATTACAGGTGAAATCGCTTGTTGGGTGACCTAAACAAGAATTAAAGAGGGAAATGAAAATGAATGGAATCAAATTATTAACCCGCACGGTCATCGTGATGACTGGCGCCTGTGTGTTTTATAGCATTCAAGCCCAACAACCCCATCAAGAAATCAGCGATGACGAGATGACCATTGTGGCTGGGGAATCTTTGCAAACAGAACATATTACTGACACGGCACCCGTGCCAAAAGAAACAGAGCTCACCGAAGAACAAATGTATCAGCAAGCGCTGGCAAGAGAGATGGATGAAAATAACGGCATGAGCAATGCCACCCCCAGTGGCGATCGCACTGATATGTCAGAAGAAGAGGAAGGCGAAATGCAGGGGCGATTAGACCCAGTGCTGACACCCAAGGATGCCACCTATACACATTGAGCAACGTCATCAGAGGCTGCATTTATCTCCGGTTGAGTCTCATAAACCGTAATGATAAGCTTTGCGGCCTCTTCATCAATACACCAAGATAAAGCCGGCATAGCTCAGTTGGTAGAGCAGCGCATTCGTAATGCGAAGGTCGGGGGTTCGACTCCTCTTGCCGGCACCAGTTGAAATAAATAAAGTAAGGGTTCACGGCATTAAGCCTGCCTCTCCCGTAGGGTGGGTAAGCACGTACTCGTGCGTCACCCCATCATCATAGGCGTAACCGTCCAGACAATGGCGTCAACTTAAGGCGCTGTTGACAGTCGGAGAGGCGTCGCCCCGTAAAATAGCTGCAATGAAATCGTGAAAGAATCACTGATTATTAGACAGCTATTTATACGGGGTCTATATATGGACCCATCCGTTTTGCAAGAGGAGATTAAAGGTTTTGGCTCTGCAAATTGTTGCAGTCATATAGAGCCTGTAAAATAAATTGTGTAACTGCTTATTCTTAAGATATGAAAGTATCTGTTTTAAAAAGTAAGGAATAAGCATGGAAACTAAATTTAATATAGACCCAAAACTAGTTGATGAACTTGCGAAA
>Ga0302306_10001064_pt1 | contig 15395 bp, 8 predicted proteins | sample III_Palsa_E3_1_FD_198761 | JGI IMG/M metagenome (GOLD analysis project Ga0302306, IMG submission 198761) | Peat permafrost microbial communities from Stordalen Mire near Abisko, Sweden - III_Palsa_E3_1 | ecosystem: Environmental > Terrestrial > Soil > Palsa > Peat permafrost | place: Sweden...
TGATGCATATTCAAGGAGCCCTGCATCGGCAGAAAACCGGCGTGAAAACTCTTCATCTAGCGGAGATCTTGGCCGGGGAAGAAGGGGCCGGGTCATGAGTGGAACGGCGCTGGACCCGAAGACCGCACCCGCGTTCCCGATTGCAGCCAGAGCTGCGATGAAGGATTCCCAGCTTCAACGCAATGTCCATCATGCGACACAGGTGATCCAAACAAAACGTGCGCGAGTGGTCGCTGAGATGGCCGACTGGCAGGAACTCCGCGAAGCAGGGGAGCATATCCGCCGACACACAATGGAGCACCTGGACTTCTACTTGCAGGAGTTTGAGGTCAACTGCGCGCGTGCAGGTGGGATTGTTCATTGGGCAACCGATGCAGAGGAGGCGCGGCAGATCGTCGTTGGACTTGTGAAGGCATCCGGGTCGGACGAAGTCATCAAGATCAAGTCGATGACAACCGAAGAGATTGCTCTGAATCAGGCGCTAGAGAGCGAGGATATACACCCTTTCGAAACGGATCTGGCCGAGCTCATTATCCAATTGGGCCGTGATCAGCCGTCGCACATCGTAGTGCCAGCGCTGCACAAAAACCGAAAGCAAATTAAGGAAATCTTTCAGCGTGAGATGCATCTTGCTGACCTCGGAGACCGTCCCGAAGACCTTGCAGATGCGGCCCGTTCGTTTCTGCGCGAGAAATTTCTGCACGTGAGAACCGGCGTCAGCGGGGCGAACTTCCTGATCGCTGAGACGGGCGGGGTTTGTGTCGTGGAAAGTGAAGGCAATGGGCGGATGTGCCTGACGCTTCCGGAGACCCTGATCACGATCGCAGGAATAGATAAGATCTTGCCACGATTCGAAGACTTGGAGGTAATGTTGCAGTTGCTGCCGCGATCAGCCACAGGGGAACGAATGAACCCATACAACTCGGTGTGGACCGGAGTGCACGCGGGAGACGGACCGCAAACCTTTCATGTCGTGTTGCTGGATAATGGCCGCACCGGCATTCTGGCAGATTGGGAGTCCCGGCAGACGCTGCATTGCATTCGCTGCGCGGCGTGTCAGAACGCTTGCCCCGTCTACCGCCAGACCGGTGGCCATGCATACGGCAGCGTGTATGCCGGCCCCATTGGGGCCATTCTCACCCCGCAGCTACAAGAAATGCATTACGCGCAAAGTTTACCTTATGCTTCATCGTTATGCGGAGCTTGCTACGAAGTTTGTCCGGTCAAGATTAACATTCCTGAAGTACTAATCCACTTGCGTCAAAAGGTGGTTGAGCAGAATGCCGCTCAAGTTAGCAGCTCGTTTGATATCGAGGCTCTTGGGATGAAGGCGATGGCCGTGACCTTCCGAAACGAGCGCAGATTCCGCGCGGCGCAGCGTATGGGCCGGGCAGCTGCAAAACTACTTCCGCGCAAAGATGGTTGGATAACGTGGCTCCCCGGGATGTTAGGAGGCTGGACGCAGATGAGAGATCTAGAGGAGATGCCGCAAGAGACGTTTCGCGACTGGTGGCAGAAAAGAGAAAAAGATGACCGTTGAAACGAGTTCGAAACTAGAGATTCTGCGCCGGATTCGAGAAGCAAATCACACATCGTCGGGGGAAGAGGCGGCGCGAAACGGCTGGAGGGGAGTGCCTAGAAATTACAAACGCGCGAGGGTACACCCGCAGGAGGTGATGTTGGACCTTCTGGTCGATCGACTGCGAGAGTACGATGCCACGGTTATTCGAAGCGACCACGATCGTATTGCCCACCATGTCGCACTCAGGTTAGAAGAACGTGGGAAGAACGGCCTGGTGATTCCCGCCGGTATCCCCGCCAGCTGGCTATCGGTTGGGTTCGAGTTCGTCCGCGATGACGGCCTGACATTCAAAGAGTTAGACATGTTGGGTGGGGTGCTAACTGGTTCCACCTTAGCTATTGCTGAAACTGGAACGATTGTCCTTCAGAACCTGCCCGGTCAGGGGCGTCGAGCCATCTCGTTGATACCTGATTATCATTTGTGCTTAGTGTGCACGGAGGATGTTGTCGAGACAGTGCCGGAGGCGATGAGGTGGCTACAACACACGGCAACACTTGCCACCACGTTCATCTCTGGGCCGTCTGCGACCGCCGATATCGAAATGACACGAATTAAAGGAGTTCACGGACCGCGTACTTTGGATGTCATTCTGTTCGCGTGAGTCATCTTCGGAATAAAAAACTACCTGCCCAGATTTGTAAAGTTTCAATAGGTAGTATATTTCCATAGGATAGCGCTTCAAAGGGGAGGTAGAGTCATGTCGAGCAAGGACGAAGGTGCGTCGCAGAGAGTTTGGGCTGCATTGGATGGGTTCCGCATTGAAGTGCCGTCCTGGGGTTTTTCCAACACAGGGACACGATTTGGGAAGTTCTTACAAGATGGGGCAGCATCTACGATCGAAGAGAAGTTCTCCGATGCGGCCCAGGTGAACGCACTGACTGGAGCCAGCCCAAGAGTGGCCCTCCACGTTCTGTGGGACTTGCCAAATGGCACGGCAGATGTGCCTGCCATTCAGGCACTCGAGAAGAAGTATGGGATAAAAGCGGGATCGATTAATCCGAATCTTTTTCAGGACCAGGAGTACAAGTTCGGATCGATAGCGAACCCGAGCGCCGAAATCCGCCAGCGTGCGTTAGACCATCTTTTGATATCGGTGGAAATAGGACAGGAGTTGCAATCAAGAGATATTTCGCTCTGGATCGCGGACGGCTCAAACTACCCTGGCACTCAGAACATTCGGAAGCGTATCGGTTGGGTAGAGGAGGCATTGGCTTCAACGCACGCGGCCCTCAGCGATGATCAAAGACTTCTCGTGGAATACAAGCCTTTCGAACCATACTTCTACCATACCGATGTGGCTGACTGGGGCATGGCCCTCGAGTTGGCCCGACGCGCCGGGCCGAACGCGAAGGTCCTCGTGGACACGGGGCATCATTACCAAGGGACGAATATTGAGCAGATTGTGGCATGGCTCCTGCATCTCGGAGCTCTAGGCGGATTCCATTTCAATGACCGCAAGTACGCAGACGACGATCTAACGTTGGGTTCGATTGATCCCTATCAGGTCTTCCGGATCTTCCACGAGATTCTCAATGCAAAACCAGAAGACCGCGAAAGCATCGCCTTCATGATCGACCAGAGCCACAACTTGAAGGGAAAGGTGGAAGCGATGGTTCAGACTGTGGTGTCGGCTCAGGAACTATATGCGAAAGCATCCCTGATTGATGCTGAGCGATTGGCCGAGTTGCAACAATCCTGCAACCTGGTAGAGGCGGAGCAGTGTTTTCGCGATGCGTTCTGGCAAGATGTGCGGCCGATTATTCGCGAATGGCGCATAGCACGGGGATTGCCTGCGGATGCGCTGAAGGCCTTATCGGAGAATGGTTACGTTGAAGCGATCACCCGCGACCGCAAAGGAAGAAGCGCCAGTAATGTACCTACTTATGCATGAATAAGCCCCTTGGTTGCTTTGGTCGCAAGCACATGCGATTCGCAACAGAATTGGGGCATGTCGGGACTGATTATATTTCTGTGGAAGAATAGTTGCGGTATTGGTTCAAGGTGTGGAATGATGTTTGGGGCCAAACATGGCCGAAAGGAACTCGACTTTAGATGACAGCGCATAATGACCTTCGGTTTTTGGAGGATCGTTGGGATGAATCGCTTGCGGCGAAATTGGATGGGCCCGAGCTGCTAAGATATCGATCGAATTTGCTCGGCTCTGACTTGCGCATCACGAACTTTGGCGGTGGGAATACAAGCTCTAAGCTGCAGCAGATTGATCCGCTGGACGGAAGACCCAAGGAAATTTTGTGGGTAAAGGGAAGTGGGGGCGATCTCGGAAGTATCAAGCGCGCTGGGTTTGCGACACTCTATTTGGATAAATTGAAGGCCTTAGCGACCGCTTATCGCGGTGTCCATCTAGAAGACGACATGGTGGAGATGTACCCACTATGCGCCTTCGGTAACAATCCTGTTGCAGCCTCTATCGATACCCCGTTGCACGGATTTCTGCCGTTTCCTCACGTAGACCATCTTCACCCGGACTGGGGGATCGCGCTGGCTGCTTCGGCCAACGGGAAGATCAAGATGGAAGAATTCAATACTGAGTTCGGACATAAGCTAGCGTGGCTACCCTGGCAGCGGCCCGGATTTGAACTTGGCATGATGCTCAAGAAGATTGTCGAAGACACGCCCGATTGTGACGGCGTTGTCCTTGGCGGCCATGGGCTCTTTACCTGGGGAAACACACAACACGAGAGCTACTTGAACACGCTGACGATCATCGATCAGCTTGGTCAATTTATCGAACGCCATGCTTCAGTTGCGGGGCACAAGCACTTCGGCGGAGCGAAGGTTGAGACACGCGAAGATCGGGAAACGATTGCCACAGCAATCATGCCGTATTTGCGTGGAGCAATGTCGCGCAAGCAACGTTGGATAGGGACTTACTCGAGCTTGCCGCAGGTTCTTGATTTCGTGAACTCGGAGAGCGCAGAAAAGCTTGCGCATCTCGGGACAAGCTGTCCCGACCACTTCATCCGCACGAAAATTCGTCCGATGTTCATCAAGTGGAATCCAGCGGGTGATCCTGCTGAGTTGAAAGAGTTGATCGAGACGGCTCTCGAAACCTATCGAGTCGAATATGCCGAATATTACAAGAAGCATGCTGTCAGTGATTCGCCGGCCATACGCGATGCAAGCCCAACGGTCGTTTTGATTCCTGGCATAGGATTGTTCAGCTTTGGCAAGAGCAAAATCGAGTCGCGGATTACCGGTGAATTCTACATAAATGCGATTCATGTCATGCAAGGGGCGGGATCACTCGGTGCCGGAAGCCAATGCAAGGATATTCCGCAAGCCGGGCCAGCTGCTTCCGCAAGCGAGTTTACGGTACATGATAACTACGTTGCGCTCCCGCCAAGCGAAGCCTTTCGGATCGAGTATTGGAAGCTAGAAGAGGCGAAAATACGCCGCCAACCCGCCGAGAAGGAGCTCAGCCGCAGGATCGCACTGATCGTCGGTGGAGGTAGTGGAATTGGGCGTGAAGTCGCGCTGCTTGCAGCCGAGCGTGGAGCGCATATCCTGATCGCCGATCGCGACGTGAAGGGTGCTGAGGCCGTCGCGGAAGAAGTGAAAGCCATCGTAGGGAAGGAAGCTGCGAGCTGGACCGCAATCGATATCCGTGATCGGAAGACCATCAAGGCAGCGTTGGAAGCAACGGTCAGGGAGTTCGGCGGACTCGATATTCTCGTCAACACAGCGGCTCTTTTCCCGTCTTCAGCAGACGGAATCATCAGCGATGCCCAATGGGGATTAACGCTGGAGGTTAACGTCACGGCAAACTATCTGTTGGCCGACGAGACATCGAAGATCTTTGCCGAACAAGGCATCGATGCCAGCGTAGTCCTCACTAGCTCCGCGAATGCTGTTGTTGCGAAACGTGGAAGCGAGGCCTACGACGTTAGCAAAGCAGCCTTGAGTCACCTCGTGCGCGAGCTGGCTGTAACGCTTGCGCCGAAGGTGCGAGTCAATGGAATTAGCCCGGCTACAGTCGTGAAAGGGTCGACGATGTTCCCGCGAGATCGCGTGATCGCTTCCCTGAAAAAGTACAAACTACCCTTTGACGAGGCGGCTACGGATGACGGCTTGCGGGATGTACTGGCGCGATTTTATGCTTCGCGGACTCTCACGCATCAGCCCATAGATCCTAGGGACTGCGCGCAAGCGATCTTATTCCTCGCAAGTCCTCTCACTCGATGCACGACCGGACATCTGATCCCTGTTGACGGTGGGTTGACTGAAGCATACCTACGCTAGCGGCAAAGACAAGAGATGCGACGATGGAGGGGACGCCGGCCATGGCGCAGATCCCAAAGGATAAGAGAGCGCTGATCGCGATCGATCTGGGAGCGGAGAGCTGCCGGGTTTCGCTTCTGCGTTGGAAAGAAGACGACGCGGTGATCACGCTGATCCACCGCTTCGCTAACGCACCACGTGAAACGGGGGATGGTCTTCGTTGGGATCTCGGTCTGATTGAAGCCGGTCTCGACTACGGCCTACGCCGATGCGCAAGCACGGCTATAGAGGGAGTGCGCTCGATCGCAGTGGATGGCTGGGCCGTGGATTATGTTCGCATTGGAGCAAATGGCAGGGCACTCCATGATCCATACTGCTATCGCGATGAACGGACAATTCAATCAGAACGCTTGCTTCATCGAAGAATTAGCCCAGAGCGATTGCGCGAACTAACGGGCGTTCAATTGCTCAGGATCAATACGTTGTATCAACTGTTTGCCGATATAGCGGAAGGCTCACCATCAGGGCAACAATGGCTTAATGTACCGGAATACATTCTTTCTCGATTGGGCGGTACTCAAGTTGCCGAACTGACGAATGCGACGCATACCCAGATGGTTGGGCTCCGCGACCGCAAATGGTGCAAAGAGATCTTCGATGCGGCAACGCTCGATCCGGCTTGTGCTCCACAAATTGTCCCTCCGGGAACGGTCCTTGGAAGGTTGAGCGGGCCACTTGCAGAACTATCGGCATTCCGCGACACAATACTAATGGTGCCGGCATGTCACGACACTGCATCCGCGATCGCAGGAATTCCCGCAGAGGGTGATGATTGGGCTTATATCAGCGCCGGGACATGGTCATTAGTCGGAACACTACTGGAGCACCCTAGGAACGGGCCGGAAGCGCGCGTTGAAAACTTCACAAACCTTGGAGCCATCGGAAACCGCATTTGCTTTCATAAAAATGTGAACGGGATGTGGATGCTTGGCCAATGTATTAAGAATTGGTCTGAGGACGGCGTAACCTGGGCGGTACAAGATTTGGTCAAGGCCGCAGAGAAACTATCTCCGCCGCGGCGATTGCTGGAGATTGACCATCCAGATTTTCTGCTCGCTGGCCGAATAACTGAAAGAATCAAGAAGCACCTTCATAACAATGACCACTATGCGCTGAATACCGACCCAGAGAACGCTCCAGTGGTTGCCAATCTTATCTTTCACAGTATGGCGGCACGCTATGCACAGGTCTTACAACGAGTGGCGTTTCATAGCGGGAAAGACCTAAAGCGACTCTTCGTCGTGGGCGGAGCAAGCCAGAATGAGTTCCTCAATCGCTTGACGGAGGAGGTTACCGGGCTGAAGGTCTTCCGCGGTTCTGTTGAGAGTTCAACGGTGGGGAATTTCGCTACGCAAATGGCATCGCTCGAGAGTCCTGTTGATCCTGTCACAGGTGTTTCCGCGGAACAAGTCTCGCGATGGGCGCGCTTATTGGTGAATCGGACTTCTATGGGTCCTATAAATCCCTGAGTCTCCAACGCACCACCCCAGTCTGTAGTCACCACACGTAATTGTTGGCCCAATGTGGAGGAGCCGCGAGTAAATGTTACCCACGAGCATCAGCGTTTAGGGCCCGCGTGCCACTTGAGGCCTATTGGAATCATTTCCATGGACTCGGAAATGTTCAGGGCGGAACTCAAGGAAGCGGGCCAAAGACACAGGAGCAGTGCCGGTAGGCGGCTGCGTTAGTTTATCGAATATTGCGATCAGTAGTTTCGGAATTAAATGAAAAGCGTTTGGAAGGGTAGCAATGATGAAGACGACTCAATTCACACGACGCGAAATGCTAAAGACTGCCAGCGCGTCCCTTGCTCTTTTCGGAAGGCCGCAAATACAGCTTCCGCCCCATCCGTTCGAAGCGGAGCAGGAACGTTCCAAGATCATTTCGGATGGCACTAGAAAACAGATCGATGGTGAATTGGCAGTTCTTTCCGCCCGTAAGGACGCGGGCGGTGTGCAGATGCAGATGCAAACTGGCATCCTGCGTTTGGAGCCATGGGACGACGGTGTTATTCGAGTTCAGTATTGCCCAGGTGAGGTACTGCTTCCACCGTCTACCGACTCCGTATTGCCGGGGAAGCAAGAGGTGATGGCATGGAGCGCCGAACTAGAGGGCTTAGGGCCGATCGTCCTATCAACGCCGAGGCTCACAGCTCGGGTAGATCGCAGCTCCGGGACACTCTCCTTTGAAGATGAGTCGGGCAAGGTTCTGCTCCAAGAGCCGAGTGCTGGTGGAAAACGCATGGACCCTGTCCAAGTAAACGGGAAGCCCTTCTATCAGGCAGAGCAGACGTTTCTTAGCCCTGTCGACGAATCGCTCTATGGATTGGGAGGGCTGTGGCATGGCTTCTTGGATCACAAAGGAGACATGATTCAGCTTGTGCAGACAAATCCATGTGATGTCAGCCCCTTTCTACTGAGTAGCGAAGGATATGCGATGTTGTGGGACAACGCTTCGCGGGGCGAATTCCGTGCGTGTCGCGAACCGGTGCTGGTCCCATCCTCCGTGTTCGGGCTGCCTGATGGTTCCGGACCGGGTCTCGCCTGCAGTCTTCACGAGGAAGGTGGCGAAGGTCATCCGCTGAAGCATACGCAATCGCAGATCAACGTTTCTTGGGGTCCGACGAACCCCGCCATCGCGGGCAACATCGGCCAGCGATTCTATGCAACGTGGACTGGAAGGCTGAAGATCACGGTTGCAGGCGATTACCTTTTTTTGCTTCGGTCTGCTAATTTGGGAGCGCGCTTCGCCATTGATCGAAAGCTGGTCATAGAAAATTGGATTGCCCATGACGATAATTTTGATACAGGTCATGTCTCGTTGACCGTTGGCGAGCATGAAGTGGATGTAGAGTTTTACGGTAACCCGGAGCGAAACTCCGAACTGCAATTGAAGTGGGTCCCTCCGGGGCCGGCCACTGATCGTTATACATGGGCCGCGGAAGCCGCGCAGGGAATCGACTACTATGTTTTACGCGCTGAAACACCAGATGCAGCGATCGCCGACTACCGCCGAATCACGGGTACTGCACCGCTATTTCCTCTGTCATCGTACGGGCTCTGGCACTCGCAGGCGTCATGGGGGAAGCCGGGGCCAAACGGGACCCATATAGATACGATTCCCAATACTCAGGCCAACATGATCGCGGTGGCCGAAGAATACCGTCGCCGTGGAATTCCTCTGGACAATATCGTTCAGGATTTCAAGTACTGGACTAGGTGGGGTGCTCATGACTTCAAGTCCGATACCCACCCGGACCCAGTCGGCATGGTGCGGCGGCTTCATGCACTGAATCTGAAGTTAATCATTTCGATCTGGTGCATCTTCGATGTCGGCTCTCCGAATGAGGCGGAGATGCGGGACAAAAACTACCTGCTGTATCCGCTTAGCGGAGCTGACTGGGATGGAGGACCCAGTCCCGCACCCTCCTGGTATAACCCTTGGGAGAGGAGTGCACGCGCGACGTACTGGCGCCAGGTTCGAGCAGCTCTATTCAACCCCGAAGCAGTGCAAGCTGACGGATTTTGGATGGACAGCATTGAGGGCGGAGGCGACATATGGCGGGCGAACGAGTTTCCTCTGAAGGCCGCTCAGGCAGTCTTTGAAGGATGGCTAGAGGCTGAGCCGGACGGACGAGTAATTATCCTCGGACGCTCCATCTTTCCCGGTATACAACGCTACGGAGTGGCGCTGTGGTCAGGTGATATCGGCACAGATATGTGGACGTTGTCGCGACAAATTCCCAATGGATTGGGTGTATGCATGGCAGGCCTGCCCTATTGGACTACTGACATCGGAGGGTTTGGTGGCGGCTTTGCGGAGAATCCCGAGTTCTCTACGAATAACAATCCAAAAGATCCGCGTTACGTTGAAACCTACGTCCGATGGTTTCAGTTCGGGTGCTTCTGCCCTTTGTTTAGGGTTCACAGCGCCGGTTCTACCGATGCGCCTTGGTACTTTGGAACGGAGGCGGAAGGAATCGTTACGGATTTCATCAAGCTTCGCTACCGACTGATGCCTTACATCTATTCGGTGGCGTGGCGGGTAACGAACGAGGGCTATACGATGATGCGAGCTCTTCCTATGGATTTCATGCAGGATAAGGCCGTTCGCAAGATTACTGATCAGTTTATGTTCGGACCTAGCATGCTTATCAATCCCATCACCGAACTCAAGGCTATGCGGCGAAAGGTCTATTTGCCCGCGGGCAAATGGTACGATTTCTGGACGGGGGACAGCCAGATAGGCAGCCGTACCGTGATTGCGGAAGCGCCTCTCTCCAGAATACCCATCTTTATTCGAGCCGGCGCCATTCTCCCGATCGGGCCTTCTTTACAGTACACGGGCGAAAAGCCAAATGATCCCATTGAAATACGCGTGTACCCTGGTGCCGACGGAACTTTTACTTTTTATGAAGATGATGGCAGTACATACGACTATCAGCGCGGCCACTGTAGCTCTATTCGGCTGGACTGGCATGATGCTAGCGGGACATTGCGCATCGGACAACGTCAGGGGATATTCAAGGGTATGCTGGCAAGCCGGTCTTTTCATGTCGTGCGCGTTCGGCTTGGTCGTGGAATCGGGGCGGGTGCAAGTCCATCTCCCCAGCGAATTACTTACACGGGCTCGGAGGTCCGTATCAATGATTTGTAGAGCAGTAGAACGTAGGAGACGAGACCAGATCTACGGCGTCGTTCTTGCGGGAGCGCTGCTCTGTCTACCCTCCCCTTTCGTATGGCGGAACTTCTGAACTCGGAAACACCTCGAATCAAAAGCATTCAGTTTGGTTCTGAAATCTCCGCCGGGATGCTCAATGAGTTCCTTTGTGAAAATATCTTCCAATGACACCGGGTCCTCTAGTTGAGTGGCTTCTGTCGTGGTCAGAGTGATTGAGATTGGCGAATCAGCCGTATTGATGAGGATGATATATGTGTTGCCGTTAGAGTTCCTCAGCCATTTGGTCGGCTGCTCTGTGTCCATAAGATCCAATGGCACGCCTGGCTTGCCTGGTCCCAAGTCAGCAAGTGTCGCAACTAAATTCCATATTTCTGCCTTCACCCCGTCAGGCCGGTCTGCCCAGTTGACAAGGCCACCCAAAGCGAATGACATCGTTGCCCACGTCTTCGCTTTTGTGAAGCTGAACCCTTCATATTTTCTGTCGCCCGTCTCCAATGCGTACCCTGGCGACGCGCCTTCTCTGAGCGTGTCGGGCCCTCTTCCAACGAAGAAGTCAGGGTCTGTAATGAATAAATTGCCATTCATCCAGTACCTGTAGGCGACTCTCACATAGATATCTTTTGCGACACTCCAGTTTTCCGTGATGTCGGCCATGATCCTGGCGCCGTCACATATTCCGGAACACGGAGCGATGACTGTACTGCACCCCAGCAAGAATGCATCCGTTCCAATTGCCTGCCGGATCTGTTGCAAAAATTCTCGAATCACGCGCTCGGGAGCAAACTTTGAGTATGCATAGGGCCGGTCCGTGTAAGCGAGCGCCAGAAAATCAATCTTGAAAAATTTGTACCCTGACTGACGCAATTCATGGAAGCGCTGAATAACGTATCGGCTTACGTTCGGATCGCTCGGATCTACGCGGTAACGAATGACGTTATCGGGTACCTCCTCCTGCACGGTCATCTCGTAGGTATCTATGATGTCTTTGTTGGACCAGAATGGCGATATCCACACCCCGGGCTCCATCCCGGCACGGTTTACAACCGCGGCCCATCCGTTCTCGCCCTCCGGAAATTTCTTTCGATCAAACTCCCAGCTGCCGCGTTGCGGAAACCATCCATCGTCTAGCGTAAAGTATCGAAGCTTCCTCGGATATTCTTTGTTAAAAGTGTGCAGAGAACTCAATACCGGTGCCAGATCCTTCGAAGAGATTTCCCCTCGAAAGTAGTCCCAACTATTGAATCCAGAATTCATAACCGCCTCGGAAGAAGGTACGGTCGGCCTGTACATTCGACCGATTGCCTGCCACCCTTCCATGGCGCCAAATTCCGCACTCAACAGGATCGGATCGAAAGTAATGGTCTCGCCGGGATCGACGGGAAGAGATCTCCCCCGTAAGTTTACGAATGCAGTGAGCTCCTGGCCACGCTTGCTAATCATGGACGTCCATAATTGCGGGGGACGGTACGTAAACGTCCACGCAGAGCCGGATCTCTCTTTATCAGAATAGACCACGGCGTAGTAGTGACTTTCATGATCTCTTGCCCTGCCGACCTCGTATGTGGCGCTCTCCCACATGATGCGTAGATCTTCCGCGGCAGAGCCACGGAGGATTCCGTCACATTGGGTCACCAGAGGTTCAAAGGAATTTATGTGCACTTCAGACGACGTAGGATTTAGGGCTCGGAAAGACACCAGCACCCATTTGTCATTCACAATTGCGAATTCGGCGGTGACTTCTAGCAGATCGATGGTCTTATGGAATGTCGAGTTTTTCCTTTCAGAATTTAGCAAAATCGATTGGCCATTTAACCGGGATATAACATTTGTCAAACTGTGCGAGCGAGAAGAGACGCTCCAGTGCCCGCTGGCAGTTTGTACACTGAACTTTGTCGAAGGCTGTAAGGCGCCTTTATTGCGATCGGTTGCATCACGGGATTCTAAGTGCAGAATATTCAACGCATGTGATTCGGCAGTTGGACCAAGTGCAGCGGCAGCTCCGGTAGCGGCTGCCGCTTTGAGGAAGTCTCGGCGTTTCATGGGTCTCCAGAAGCTGCTTCGCGCTTACGTAAATGAATTATAACTTGGAAATAAGTTGTCTAATGAATCTTTGACGTGACTCGATGGGTGCCGTAGCAGGCGTCAATCTGTGGTTCGTAAAGCAGACGAAAGGCCGATCGCAAGTGGAATATTTGGTTCGATGGCTTGTCGCTTACGAGGGCATTGATTGGTATCGGGTTTCCAGACTTGACTTTACACCTATGAATTGCAGCACTTCTTCTGATCAGAAAAACTGATGTCTATCGGAAGTCGCCTCGATGTATGGAGCATGCTGCGCTTTCTGTCCACTGCATTCGCTTCCAATCTGATCATGAATACAATATATTGCGCCGATCCTTCAGTGCACGTCTTCAACGACCACATGTATGTCTATGCGTCACACGACCGCAGCGATGCATTGAGGTTCGACATGATCGATTACCACGTCTAGTCCAGCAATAATTTGCGGAATTGACAAGATCACGATATTGCTGAAGGCATGAAGCAATTCCTTGCAGGTAAAGGTAGCTAGCCTGCGCATCAATCGTCTGATTTCCGACGGCGGCTTGCCGCAAGATCAACGGCTAACGTGGACGACCAGAAATTCACATCAACCCCAAGACCAATTTGTGCCGCCAGTATCACTTGGTGCTGTCAGCCTTCTAAAAGCGGAGACCATTGCCAAAGATTAACGTCGGCCGTATGTTCTCTCGATAGCGTCACATGTGCATCCAAGAGAACTTACTGCGGAAATTAGAGCAATCGTTATCGCCTCGGAGCGGTTTGCTGCAATCGATTCTTCAACGGCGTTCTGAATTCTGATTGGGTTTCGCGAATACACTGCGGCTTAGGGGAGAATGCGAAGGTCTAGTCCAGCATCAACGAATTGATCATGTTCTCCTCGCACGCAATGAATTGCCAATACGTTATCTCCGTTCACATGGACGCTCTCCCGTGCTGCCGTTGAAAGGCCTCGATGCTCCCATGAGTCGCTGTCTCCCCCCTGTGCATAGGCCAGTACCCCATTGATATATATCTGTATATCGCCGTCGTGAAAGTCTTTTGCAACGAGATTGGTCAGCTGATCTGACGAGAGTGATCCGGGATTAAAGTGGCGGCGCATCCAGAGATCGTGAGTTGTCCAATACGAGCGATGGACGTCCTGAATGTTGCCAAAACCTCCCCTGCCTTCGTTCCATTCGAGGTCATCAAATTGGAGACTTGCCCAGTTTTCTGGAGGGTGAGTGCTCGTGAACTTCCATCGTTGACGTTTCTTTTCTGAGGTGGGTACGACGACCCGGTAGCGGGGCATTAGGAGAGTCGAATAGTTCGCTTCATAGACCTTTTCGACAGGAACTTTGGGGTTTCGATCATATGTCAAAAGTCCGTTGATCTCCGTCATAACATCGGTCAACTGGGTATAGACTGTGGCGGAGAGCCCCTTTTCTACGTTAAGCTTGTTGGTCTTGTTGATATATTCCGCATACAGATAGAGCAGGTCGTTTCCTGTAGCTACATTGGTATATGTATCACCGCTGTTGTGCCACGCATGCCCCGGCACCTGATAGCCGATACCTCCATATTCACCATTGACTGATGCCTGATTCGGGGTCGGAGAGCGAATCCCGGGTTCGGGATATTGATGGAGATCGTTGAGGTCGCCGGATCCAGTGTAGTTACCACCGCTAGCTTCGTTCACAAGACGTGAAGCATCGAGCGTTTTGACAATGACTGCGAGCTGTGCTGTGTCGTGCTGCCCCTGGGCTTCATTGAATAGAGTCCAAGAGATAATGGATGGCGAGTTCCAATGCGTTTCCACCATGCGCTGCAATTCGGATTCGAACTCGGCTTTGTCGACGGGTGGAACTGCTTCCATGGGCCAAGGGTAGGAGTCGGCAGAAGGCATATCTTGCCAGACCAGCATTCCAAGTTTGTCTGTCCAATAATACCAACGGGCCGGTTCTACCTTGATGTGTTTCCGCACCATATTAAACCCCATGGCCTTCATGGCTTGGATATCGCTTTTCAGGGCGTCGTCGGTAGGCGCAGTGTAAATACCATCGGGCCAGAAGCCCTGATCTAAGATTCCCCTCTCAAAGACAAACTTGTTATTCAGCAGTATCCTATTGAAGTTGCCGATCTTGCCAATCTGGATCTTGCGCATTCCAAAGTAGCTGAAGACTCTGTCGGTTATTGCACCGCTTTCCTTGAGGGAAATCTCCAAATTGTAAAGAAATGGATCGTCGGGGGACCACAGTTTGAGGTCAGAGATAGGAATCTTCAGTTCGGTGTCGGCCTTCCCATCGAACTTCGTGACAACCCTTTCACCGTCTTTCACCTGGATACTAACTGTTGCTGGCTTAGCCAAATCTGTTGTCTCGACGGTCAAATGTAGCTCGCTACGGTCGATATCGGGCACTATTTTCAGATCATGAATCGAGTGACTTGCAACTGGTTCAAGCCATACGGTCTGCCATATTCCTGTTGTTGGGGTATACATGATTCCGCCAACATCGTCCGTCTGCTTACCGCGTGGCTGACCGCCTAACTCGGTAGGATCGTAGACGCGAACAATAATATCCTGTGGCCCGTTTTTGCGTAGGTACGGAGTGATGTTGTAATCAAAAGGATCGTATCCGCCCCGATGTATACCGAGACTCACGCCGTTGATATATACCTCAGACTCGTAGTCGACCGCACCGAAGTGCAGAATGATTTGACTGCCCGTCCAATCATTAGGCACTGTGAAAGTGCGGTGATACCACAGCCGGTCGAAGTGTAGCATCACACCGGA
>Ga0302306_10001077_pt1 | contig 15220 bp, 8 predicted proteins | sample III_Palsa_E3_1_FD_198761 | JGI IMG/M metagenome (GOLD analysis project Ga0302306, IMG submission 198761) | Peat permafrost microbial communities from Stordalen Mire near Abisko, Sweden - III_Palsa_E3_1 | ecosystem: Environmental > Terrestrial > Soil > Palsa > Peat permafrost | place: Sweden...
TACTGCACTATGCTTTATTACATAATTACTTCCGGACTTTCCCCCTATAAATCTTAGTCCAAAATAGATACCTTTGTAACCTCAAAAATTGGATAAGCATAATGTTTGAAAATTTATCAGATAAGCTCGAGCGGGCGTTTAAAGTATTAAAAGGACAGGGATCGATCACGGAAATTAACGTGGCCGAAACCATGAAGGAGATCCGCAAGGCGCTGCTCGACGCCGACGTTAACTATAAAACCGCAAAAACGTTTACCGACGAGGTTCGGCAAAAAGCCATTGGGCAGAATGTGCTAACCACCATCTCGCCGGGGCAGCTGCTCACCAAGATCATGAGCGACGAGCTGACCGAGCTGATGGGCGGCAGCACAGCGGAATTGACTTTGCCTGGTACGCCGACGGTGATCCTGATCGCAGGTCTTAACGGCGCGGGTAAAACCACGTTTACGGGTAAGCTGGCCAATTATCTTAAAACTCAAAAGAACAAGAAGCCGCTCCTGGTGGCCGATGATATTTACCGACCTGCGGCGATAGAACAGTTACAGGTTTTAGGCAGCCAGATCGGCGTACCGGTTTACGCCAACCTCGAATCGAAGGATCCTATTGCGATTGCCAGGGAAGGTATTGCCCTTGCAAAGCAGAACGGCAATAACGTCGTGATTATTGACACGGCTGGTCGCCTATCGATCGACGAGGCGATGATGCGCGAAATAGAAGAGGTAAAGGCAGCCGTAAATCCGCACGAGATCTTGTTTGTGGTGGATGCCATGACCGGCCAGGATGCTGTAAACACCGCGAAAGTGTTTAACGACCGCCTTGACTTTACCGGCGTGGTGTTAACCAAGCTGGATGGCGATACCCGCGGTGGCGCGGCCCTCTCGATCAAATCGGTGGTAAATAAGCCGATAAAGTTTATCGGTACCGGCGAAAAGATGGAAGCGCTGGACGTTTTCCACCCCGACCGTATGGCCTCGCGTATTTTGGGCATGGGCGACGTGATATCGCTCGTTGAACGTGCACAGCAGCAATTTGACGAGAAACAGGCCGCCGAACTGCAAAAGAAGATCCGCAAAAATAAATTTGATTTTAACGACTTTTACAGCCAGATACAGCAGATCAAAAAGATGGGGAACATGAAAGACCTGATGGGCATGATACCTGGTGTTGGTAAAATGATGAAAGATATTGACGTGGATGACAATGCCTTTAAATCCATCGAAGCGATTATACAGTCGATGACGCCGTTTGAAAAGGAAAACCCCGATAATATCAACCAAAGCCGCCGTAACCGCATCGCCAAAGGTTCTGGCAAACCACTGGTAGAGGTTAACCGGCTGATCAAACAGTTTGAGGATATGCGCAAGGTGATGAAGCAGATGAGCAATCCTGCGGCCATGGCCAATATGATGCGGAGAATGCCGAAGTAGTCGAAAGTCTGAAGTCTAAAGTCCGAAGCCGGAAGTCGGACTTCATTCCGCAATCTAAAGGTCTAATATCTGCACTTCAATTCAACTTCTGCCATTACACAAAGTTCAACCCGCTAAAGTTTTTGGTTAATACCTGGCTGTTGTTTACATCCAGCCATTTATCCAGCAGGGTAGCATACACGTCCCTGAAATCTACCTGATATTTCAAATCCCCGTTATCCAGTTGCGTCAAATCTGGTGCATCGTTATAAAATCCGGCTTTTTTCAGCTGCCCCCCAAATATTAAAACGTTATTAGCCGTACCGTGGTCGGTGCCGTTGCTGGCATTTTGTTCAACACGGCGGCCAAATTCGGAGAAGGTCATCACCAGCGTATCGTCCAGCTTGCCGGTTTGTTTAAGGTCTTTTACAAAAGCAGCTACGGCATCGCCATAAATTTTAAGCTGCCTGCCCTGCTGGTTCTGCTGGCCCACATGGGTATCAAAACCACTTAGGGACACGTAGTAAACACGGGTTTGCAAGCCGGAATTAATAAATCTCGACACCGTTTTTAGCTGGTTTCCCAGGCCAGTAGTAGGATATGTTGCACTTACGGTATAAGTTTTGGCTGTGTTTTGGATATAATCTGCCGAAGAATAAGTCTCAATCATCGTCTTATAAAGGTAGCCAAGGTTATCTTCGCTTAGATTGGCATCGTGGTCGTGTACCAGGTCCTTAAAAAATGGTTCGCGGGTGGTCTGGTACAATTTATTGGGATCCTGCACAGCAATGCCTTTCATCTTTGCGCCCTTCATGGCCAGCGATAAGGTATCATCTACTTCGATAGCAGTATAGGGCTTTCCGGCCTGGCAATTGGCGTCGAGGTAGCGGCCTATCCAGCCGGTTGTCAAAAACTGGTTGGCATCGCTCCCGGTTTGCCATATATCCATCGACCTGAAATGCGACCTGTCGGGATTTGGATAGCCAACGGAATTAATGATACTCATCCAACCCTGGTCGTATATCTCCTTTAAAGCCGAAAGGCTGGGGTTAAAACCCTGCATATCGTTCAGCTTGATGATATCATTCTGATTAACGGCAATTGTGTTGCGTTTTTGATAATAGATGTCGTTCCCGAAGGGAATAATGGTGTTCAGCCCGTCGTTACCGCCCGAAAGCTGGATGATCACCAGGTTTTTGTAGCCATTTGTATCGCCGGCTGCGAATACTTCAAATGGCTTTAAAAAAGCGGGCACCATCAAAACGCCTGATGCAAGCGCAGTGTTCCTTAAAAAATGTCTTCTGTCCATGTTATTAGTATTTTGGGCCATTCTCGTACCGATGGGTTTCAAACCCATCGCTACCCTTTAAATTTATACTTTATGCGGCAAGTATTTGCTCCTTGCTTCTATATAACCAACTTATTCTTGCCGAAACGTCAATCGCAGGTTCTTCCGGACTTTCGGACTTTCGGACTAATCTATTGTTTATCGACGCTATAACCCGGCCTAACACAACTGGTATTCAGGCGTCGAAACGACCTGTATCACCGTTGTCTTCATATCAGGAGCATTGTTCACCTCGTCTATTATCGTCCTGTTGAGTGGCGCCTCCAGCATAAACTCAGCTATTTGCTCCTTCGTCATATCCGTTGGGAGTTCTTTTAAAAACTTATCCCAGTCGGGCGTTGCCTGCACCCGTTTGATCACATTTAGCTGCTGCTTTCGTTGCGAAGCCAGGTAGGCTTCATCTTCCGGATCGGCCTTGCCATTAAAATCGATAAGCCCGGCGTTCAATATCGTCGACGGGATCTTCATCCGGTACATCAACGTCGAGCTGTCTATCCAGTTACGCCCCCCGGGCCAGCCGGCAACGTTTGGCGGTCGGAATAATACCTGGTCAAGCGTGCGCTGAAACTGCATCAGTACATCCGGATTTTGATAGTTGATATAAAACTGCCTGTTTAACCCGGTTAACAACTCTACCGGTGATTTTACGAGGTTACCGATATTTTTATCATCATAAAACCAATCTGCGTGAAAAACAAAATCGAGCAGCGGTCTAATTTCGTATGTCGATTTATAGAAAACGTCCGCCATCTGGCCGATATGATCAGCATCGGGTACATCATTTACCAGGTACCTATACAGCTTGGTGCTTATGAAAACGGCGGTTTGCTTGTGTTGAAGAATGATATCAATGATATCTTCGCCAAAAAGAGGCCCGGTCTTTCCTAAAAAAGTCTTTATGCCATCATCATGCACTTTTGGCCGGAATGCGTAAACTCCTGTTTTCCCATCGAATGCCCAGCCGGTAAAAGACCGTGCTGATTCCTTTATATCCTGTTCTGTATAGTGCCCTCGCCCCAGTGTGAACAACTCCATCAGCTCCCGGGCGAAGTTTTCGTTGGGATGGCCTTTCTGATTTTGCTGGTTGTTTAAAAACTGCAACATAGCCGGCGATTGCGAAACCTGCAACAGCAAGGTTTTGAAATTACCAAGCGCATTATCGCGTTGAATATTATTCAACTCCTGCTCGTAAAATGCGTTTCCGATATTGCAGGCGAAATGATTGTTCCAAAAAAGCGTCATCTTTTCGCGCAACTGGGCTTCTGTTTCGCCAAGCTGTTTTAACCACGCTTCGTTCAAAGCTTTTTCCTGTTTGTTGCGGTCTTCCTGGATTTGCTTTTTCTGGTCGTCGGGCATATCCTTGGGATGCGGCCTCAAGTCGATATTTTCTGTCAGTACTGTGATAGGTTCTGAATGTTCGGATGCCCGCAACAACTTCCTCACAGCTTTATTTACCGACCAGTTTTCATGATCCTGCAAGTCTTCGAAACGCACTCCGAACCCGGCGCGTGCATACAAATGCTTCAAATTTCTTGCGTTGTTCATTTTTATGCTTTGTTAACTATTAGATAGACCTTCAAGGCAGCATAAAGTTTAAATTAATATGCTAACGCCTAAACTAAGCCAATTGGTATTCAGGCGAAGATACGATCTCGACAATGGCCGTACGATCATCGCTTGTTTGGCTAATGCCGTCGCGTAAGGCCTTGCCGGCTTGCGGTTCAAGCAGGAAATTCATCAGGTCGGTTTTCGACGTTCCCTTCGGAGTAGCTTGATCAAACTTATCCCAATTGGGCTGTGACTGCACGCGCATGCTGATAAATTGCTGCGCATTGCGCACGGTTGCAATATATGCCTCGTCCTCCGGATCCGCCTTCCCTTCAAAATCGATTAAACCACCGGTGAGCAATGTGGAGGGTATCTTAAGGCGGTACATTAACGAGGAGCTATCAATCCAGTTCCGTCCACCTGCCCAGCCGGCAACGTTGGGCGGGTAAAACAGCACCTGTCCTAATACTTTTTGAAATTGCAGCAGCACTTCAGGCCGGTCGTAGGTTATATAAAACTGGCGGCTCAACCCTACCAGCAAATCAATAGGCGATTTTACCAGGTTCCCGGTGTTTTTGTCACTATAAAACCAATCGGCATTGAAAACAAATTCCAGCAGCGGTTTTATTTCGTAATTAGAACTAAATAGTACATCGGCCATCGCGTTAACATGAGCCGGATCAGGTATTTCGTTTACCAGGTATTTATAAAGTTTATTGCTGAGGAAATGCGCCGTTTCCTTTTTTTCAAGCAGCATATTCAAAATATCCTCGCCGCTAAAATTGCCGGTTTTGCCCATAAAGGTTTTTTGGCCATAGTCATGGAAAAATTTCCGCATGGTAAATTCACCATCCTTGTTAAATCCATATCCGGTGAATGCCCGCGCGGACTCTTTGACATCCGTCTCGGTATAAATGCCCCTGCCGACAGTAAAAAGCTCCATCACTTCGCGGGCAAAATTTTCGTTAGGATGATTTTTCTGGTTCTGCTGGTTATTTAAAAACTGCAGCATGGCAGGCGACTCAGCCACCTGGAACAATAGCGTTTTAAAGCTGCCCAATGCATTCGCCCGCATGGTATTATTCAGTTGCTGGGCATACCATGCGTTTTTGGTGCGGCAGGCAAAATGGTTATGCCAAAACAAGGTCATCTTCTCCTGCAAAACCGCATTGGTGTTCAGCATCTTGTTTATCCAGCCCAGGTTAAGGTTCTTTTCTTCCTGTCGTTCCTGTTGCTGAAACATTTTGCGCGATGCCACATCCCCTTTTAATACCGCCATGTAATCGGCCTGGCCCTGTATAAGGCTCAACGGGTTGTCGGCGTTTTGTGGCTCCAGGAAGAACCTTACAGCCCTTTTTACATCGGTATGCTCAAAGCCCGCAAGGTCTTCGAAACGCATACCAAAGCCAGCCCGGGAAAATAAATGCTTTACCTGTTTAATGCTGCTCATCCAATGTTATGACCATGCAATTTACCGATGGTTTAAATTTTTTTACTGTAATAAATATTATTATTTTAGGTGTGTTAATTTAAACCAGTTGAAAAAGCCCTTATCGCTCTTAATTACGTTCATTGCCCTTTCCGAACAGGAAGTCCTTATCCCCGTCAGGTATATTATCTATTATAACAATGCCTGTACACAAACGAACGACTATTCATCCATCCGCGATTTTCCTAAAAAAAAATCTATGAAATGCGGAACGGGCAGCCCGTTTTAAAAAAGTCTTAACATGACCTTTTAACTAAATATTCCCTACACCGGTTTAAAACGAAAATAGCATGAAGAATTTTTTTACCCTTATTTTACTCCTGACAATCATCGCGTTTGCCAAAGCGCAACAATCTGAAATCCCCACTACGGAACCCTACGGCAAAGTAGATAAGGCAGACCTTGAAATGACATCCTGCGATGTTGAAAAAGATGCAAACGCCGAAGTATTGTTTGATCAAGGCTCGGTTACCTTTACCCCGAGATATGAACTGGTTTATGAGCGGCATACACGAATAAAAATTTTTAACGATAAGGGAAATGATTGGGCGAATGTAAAATTCATCTATTACGGCGGCTACGGAATTCAGACCATGTCGGACTTGCAGGCGGAGACCATTGGTTCAAAAAATGGTGTTTTAGAGATCACCAAGGTTGATAAAAAGCAGATATTTATCAAACAGATCGATAAGTTGGTGACGGAGGTTTCATTTGCATTCCCGAATGTAAAACCTGGTTCGATCGTTGAATATAAATATGCAACCATCACGGCCTTTCAGGGCTTTTTTCCTAAATGGATGTTCCAGGATGAGATTCCGACCCGTTACAGCGAATTTAAAACGGACGTACCCGTAGGGATAAATTACCGAAGCCTGGTGATGGTAACCCTGCCTTTTGTAAAAAATACGGATCAGGTAAAGGCACTCGCCAACATCCCTTCGGTACGCCGCGAGCCTTATATGAATTCGGTTGAGGACAATAGCCAAAGAATTTATTATGTACTGCAAAGTTTTAATTTGCGTGCCGACATGAGGAATTTTTCAACAAGCTGGAAAAAGGTAGCTGAAGACGAAGGTCTGGCCGACGATTTCGGCCGTCAGATACACCGGAAACTTAGCGGGGAAGATGTCATCCTGAACAATGCCAAACGTTTAAATACACAGGCAGAAAAGATCGCCTATATCTTTAACGAGGTTAGGAATGACATGAAATGGAACGATGTAGATGTAAGTTATACTTACGACGGAACGTCGGAAAGCTGGAATAAAAAAACAGGGAATTCCACCGAAATAAACCTCGTGGTTTGCCATTTACTCCAAAAGGCCGGTATCAACGCATTGCCGATGCTGGTTAGTACCCGGAAGAATGGACGGGTAAACCCTGCATTCCCAACACGGTATCGATTTAATCGAACGGTGACCTATGTACCCATTGATTCCGCAAACTATTACGTGCTGGATGCAACGAGTAAGTATAACCTTTACAACGAAGTCCCCGTTGATCTGCTCAATACTTTTGGATTTTATGTTGACGACCCTAACAGTGCATTCGACATGGTGTTTCTTCAACGGACCAGCCCCATACGACAATTGATTTTGATCAACGCAGAAGTCAACCCGGATGGCAAAATGACCGGCACAGCACAATTCAGAAGTTTTGATTACCATCGGATGGACGTTGTAGAAAAATATAAAACCGTTGGTGAGGAAAAATATATCGATTTTTTGCGCAATGGCGACAACAACTTGAAAATCACTTCGATTAAGTTTGAAAATATGGAAATAGACTCACTGCCGCTAACCCAAAACGTGGACTTTAGTCTTAATACCAGCGGTTCGGACGAGCACTATATTTATATAAATCCCAGTGTGCTTACCGGTTTATCCGACAATCCTTTTTCGACCGAAAAGCGGGTTACAGACATTGATTTTAAATACTGTAGTCTATACTCCATAAATGGCATTTACAAAATTCCTGCCGGCTTCAAAATCGATGCGTTGCCCAAAAGCGCGAGTATGGCTATGTCCGACAAGAGTATAAGCTTCAGACGGGTGGTTGGCGAACAGGATGGTTCGGTTGTGGTAAGATATACCATCAGCTATCAAAAATCGGTGTTTTTTAAAGAGGACTATCCCGAGCTCTACGAGTTTTACAAAAAAATGCATGAGATGCTGATTGAACCAATTGTATTAAAAAAAGCGTAAATCCATAATTTAAAAAAGATTTTTAAACGGCAGTAAGGTACTCCCGGCCTTTTTAACGTCCGTTTACTCAATGTTCGCATAGTCTTTGAACGGCATACCAAAGCCTACCCGGGAAAATAAATGCTTTACCTGTTTAATTGTGGTGATCTATGTTACGATCCAGCAAGTCAGCGATGGTTTAATATTGTTTTAATGGAAAAATTTATTATATTAGATGGATTAATTTAAGCCGATTGAGAAAGCCCTTATTGCTGTTTATTCTGCTCATTTCCTGTTTTGTGAGCGCCAACGCACAGTTAATGCCATACGGCGTTGTGGATACGACGGATTTGAAACTGGCGTCGTGTGAGTTCGAAAAAGACGCTAACGCCGAGGTTCTTTTTGATCACGCTTTGATCAGCTACAAATATGAAACCATTATCATGGCAAGGCACAAACGGATCAAAATATTTAATGATAACGGGAAAGATAATGCAAATATCCGCATTGAGTTTTACGGTGCACATCGCGACGAAACTATATCTGACGTTGAGGCCGAAACAATTAATCTTAATAACAAAACAATCGAATACACCGCTGTTGACAAAAAACAGATTTATACTGAAACGACCGACAAAAGCAGGAAAGCCATAATTTTTACTTTTCCCAATGTGAAGCCAGGTTCAGTCCTCGAGTTTAAGTACACGTGGTCTACTCCTTATCCCTATAATTATCCGGATTGGCTTTTTCAAGCCGACATACCTTGCCGTTATAGCGAGTTCGATGCGGGATTCGATCATCAGTTTATGTTCCATTATTTCAGGAATGTGTACCAGCGAATGGAAAAAGACACAACAATCAAGTTAAATAATGATAATGATATCCACCATATATGGGCTTTGTCAAACATAAAATCCTATAAAACTGAGCCGTTCATGGACTACCCCGAGGACTATCTTGAGTGCATTTTACTAAAAAGATATAACGTTAGGCAAATGTGGGGCTGGGGGAGGGTTGGTAATGACCTGTTGGATGATGATGACTTTGGCAAGCAGCTTACAGAAAAGCTATCTAATGAGAATGACATTATTAATAAAGCTGATAGCATTCCGACCAATGAGGGGAAAATAGCTTATATTTTTAATACTGTAAAAAAATCCATCAAATGGAATAAGGATGATTACTGGTTTACGATCGATGGGGTAAAAAAGGCATGGAATAAAAAAATAGGAAATTCCACCGAAATTAATCTGATTTTATACCAATTACTGAGGGCGGCAAACGTTAAAGCTTCTTTGGTCGCGTTGTGTACACGCGACAATGGCAAAATTGATTCTAATTACGCTTCAGCTGGAAAATTCAACCGTACAGTTGTTTATTGGCCGATCGATTCAACCAACTATTATATTTTAGATGCAACCAGTCCCTATAATACCTATAACAACGTGCCGATTGATTTAATGGGTCTGCAAGCTTTGTTGATAGATCCCACCGTCAGGCAATCACGTCTTATTGACATAAAGGTGAGTTCAGCACGGGAAGTGATCTTTGTAGACGGGGAAATAAATCCTGATGGGCTGTTAGAGGGCAATTCGCAGATCAGTAGTTCGGCATACAGCAGGGAAAAATATCTCAAAAAATACAATGACCTGGGCGAAAAAAAATATGTAGATGAATTCCAGGACAAAGACAAAAAGTTGAAAATATTTTCGCTGAAAATGGACAATATTGAAAGTGATACCCTGCCGCTTATGCAAACTTTTAAGTTTAATTATAAAGCCGCTGAGCCAGATGGGGATTACCTGTATTTTAACCCCAACGTCTTTACTACCTTTGAAAGCAACCCTTTTTTAAGTGAAAGTAGGGTATCAAATATTGATTTTGGCTGCTTGTATACCTATTCTATTAACGGGAGGTACAAAATCCCTACAGGATACAGGATTGATGCCCTTCCAAAGTCGGTAAATATGCAAATGCCAGACAAAGGAATCACTTTCCGCCGGATTCTTGCCGAGCAGGATGGGCTTCTTGTAGTAAGGTATATTATTGACTATAAGAAAACCCGATACACAAAGGACGAATATCCCTCAATCCGCGATTTTTATAAAAAAATGTACGAAATGCTGAATGAACAAATCGTGCTAAAAAAATCATGAAGCTATTTACTGGAATATTGAGATTAGAATTTTTAATAATTTATTAACTCAAATCAAAAAAAATTACTTAATATTATCACAGATTGATTAAACCATCTCCCCTGCAGGATATAAAAGAAGCGCGAAGCCTGATCATTTACCCTGGCACAGGGGGTGAATCAATCTCATTAAAATTAAAGCCTTATCAATTTGATTTTCAAAGGAGATAAACTCTTACCAAATCTGAGAAGCTAAATTTTAATCATTTTTTGACCCCGAATTATGAATAAAATTATTTTCGTATTAATTCTTCTTTTGCTAAGTTTTATAGGCACGATCGGCCAGCCCCGGCCAGCTATTCCAACCGTGCAGGCGTACGGCAAAATTGATATAGCCGATCTGGAAATGAATTCGTGCGATTTTGAAAAGAATGCGAATGCGGAGGTGCTGTTTGATGTGGGCAAGATGACCAACGGTATTTTGGAAAGGCACATCCGGATTAAGATCTACAACAAGTTTGGTATGGGTTGGGCAAATTTTCGTTTAGAATATTGGTTTTCATTAGCCAAATTTGGCGCCACCGAACTTGAAGGTGAGACGTTCAATTTGGTGGACGGCAAGGTTGATATCACGCCTCTTGATAAAAAACAGGTTTATACCGAAAAAACAAACAGTGCTTTTTCGACGCTTGCGTTTGCATTCCCCAATGTTAAGCCCGGCTCGGTAATTGAGTTTAAAAGTAAAGGATATTTTGGAGGCACGTGGTATTTTCAAAGTAGCATACCCACCCGGTACAGCGAGATAGCTACGGACTTTTCCCCAAGCGCATTCGCGAGTTTTAAGTTTGTGCCCTATGTAACCATGCCTTATGTAAAAGATGTCGGGGCGAGTAACGATTATAACCAAACGAAAGCAATGGCGTATGTTCCATCGCTTCCGGAAGAGCCGTTCGTAAATTCACGGACCGCCAGTCTGCAAAGGGCCGAATTTATGGGCATGATAAATCTTTACAGCACCTGGCAATCAATAGGCGAGTTGGTGAGCAGGGGGTATGACTATAATCAGAACATCGACGTTCACCTTTCCGGTGAAGACGAAATCATCGAACACGCAAAGCATCTGCCTTCAAATGATCAAAAGATTGCCTATATATTCGATTATGTTAGAAATTATTTGAATTGGAACAAGGTCAATGATTACTATCCGGTAGCATCGACCGCACGCGCCTGGGATAAAAAAACTGGCAGTTTATCGCAAATCAACTGGATCGTGTTTCACCTCCTGAAAAAAGCGGGAATAAAGTCTTACCCAGTTATTACGGCAGACAAAAAAACCGGGAAAATGAATCCGGCGCTGCCAAATTTCCTTCAAATGCGCAACATGGTGGTATTGATCGGTGTTGACAGCGCAACCAATTATGTGCTTGATGCCTCGGATAAGCTAAATATGTACAACACAATCCCAAAAGATTACCTTAATGTTTTCGGATTAATGATCGACAGGGATAATGAACAATACAGTATGGTGTTTTTGAATACAGATAAACCTGTTATTCAACAGGGTTATATCAATGCAGAAATTACGCCCGACGGTAAGTTAGCAGGCACTGCAGAAATTACAAGCGACAGCTACAATAAATACCTTGCCGAAAAAGACTATACGGCGCTTGGCGAAAAAGGATATATTGATTCGTTGCGGGGGAAAGACAATAGTGTTAAAGTTTTGTCCTTCAAAATGGAAAATATGGACATAGATTCCTTGCCCCTGGTACAAAAAATAGCATTTAGCCAGGATTTGCCCGGTGCCGACGACCATTATATCTACTTCAATACAAATCCTTTTTCTTTAATGGGCAACAATCCCTTTAAAAGCGATACGCGCTATTCCGATATTGATTTCGGATACCGGCAGGATTTCTCCATCAGCGGCATTTACAAGATCCCGGTAGGTTACAAGGCCGAAACCTTACCCAAAAGCATAATCTCTTTTATGCCCGATAAAAGCATCATGTTCAAAAGGGTGGTCGCGGAACAGGACGGCAGCATCCTGGTGCGTTATGTTTTAGATCATAAAAAGAGCATTTACTTTCAAAAAGAATATCCGGACATTAAAGCTTTTTATAAGAATATGTACGACTTGCTGAATGAGCAGATTGTTTTAAAAAAATCTTAAGATGAACTTTTAATTTGATGTTGCTAAGTAATTTAAACCAAAATATATGAAAACTTTTTTTACGCTCATTTTATCAACGGCTATTGTTGTATTTGCGGAAGCACAGCAGCTGGCCGCAACCACCACCCAGGCATACGGCAAAGTAGACAAGGCCGACCTGGACATGACCGCCTGCGACTTCGAAAAAGATGCCAATGCTGAGGTACTGTTTGATAAGGGTTCCGTTTACTTCACGCCCGATTATTCGCTGATCTATGAGCGTCATATACGCATTAAAATTTTTAACGATAAAGGCAATGACTGGGCAAATATAAAAATACACTACTATGGCGGCGACCGTTCTGAAACGATATCTGGTGTCCAGGCTGAAACGATAAATTCCAACAATGGAGCGGTAGAGATAACCAAAGTTGATAAAAAGCAAATATTTACAAAAGCGCTCGATAAGGTCAGCTCTGAAATGTCATTTGCTTTTCCCAACGTAAAGCCCGGTTCAATTGTTGAATATAGATATGCCATAAGCACGGATTACCTGCAACTTTTTCCTGATTGGTTTTTCCAAAGTGAGATCCCAACCCGCTATAGTGAACTAAATACCAGTATTCCGGCGGCTTTATATTATAAAAGACTGGAGATGGTAAGTATGCCCTATGCGAAAAACACAGACGAGGTGAGAGCCCTCGCTAATGTTCCCTCGCTAAGAAAGGAAGCATTTATGAGTTCGTGGCAGGACAACGCACAAAGAATTTATTTTGATCTGCAAAGCATTAATGTTCCCGGTTACATGAAAGATTTTTCCACAACCTGGACGAAGGTGGGTGAAGACGAAAGTGGATATGACGATTTTGGCGGTCAGATACACAGGAAATTAAGCGGTGAAGATGTTATATTAAACAAAGCGAAGACTTTAAACAGCCAGGCGGAAAAGATTGCCTATATCTTTAATGAGGTCAGGAATGACATGAAATGGAACGAAGTAGATGTAAGGTATACTGAAGATGGTACGTCCGAAAGCTGGAATAAAAAAACCGGAAATTCTACCGAAATAAATCTGATGGTATGCCATTTACTTCAAAAGGCCGGGGTTAAAGCGTTGCCTATGCTGGTAAGCACCAGGGATAATGGTAAGGTAAACCCGGCGTACCCAACACGGTATCAGTTTAATCGTACCGTAACCTATGTACCCGTCGATTCTGCAAACTATTATGTACTGGATGCCACAAGTAAGTATAGCCTTTACAACGAGGTGCCTGGTGATTTGCTCAATACTTTCGGGTTTTATGTTGACGGGCCAAATAAGGCATATGAACTGGTGTTCCTTCAAAGGACAAGCCCCATACGACAGCTGGTTTTGATCAATGCAGAAATAAAGCCGGATGGCAAAATTGCCGGTACGGCACAGTTCAGCAGTTTTGACTACAACAGGATGGACGCGATAGAAAAATATAAAACAGATGGGGAACAGAAATATATCGATTACCTGCGCGATGGCGACAATAATTTGAAGATCAATTCTATTAAATTCGAAAATATGGAAGTCGACTCGCTTCCGCTAACCCAAAATGTCGACTTTAGCCTTAATACGAGCGGCTCTGACGAGAATTATATTTATATCAACCCCAGTGTGCTTTCCGGGCTGAGCGACAATCCGTTTACAAACGAAAACCGGGTTACCAACATTGATTTTAAATACTGTAATGCTTACTACATTAACGGCATTTACAAAATCCCTGCCGGTTTTAAAACTGATGCCTTGCCCAAAAGCGTGAGTATGGCTATGCCCGATAAAAGTATAATTTTCAAACGTATGGTTGCCGAACAGGATGGCTCATTCGTAGTACGATATACCATAACCTACAAGAAATCGGTTTTCTTTAAGGAGAACTATCCCGAGCTCCACGAATTCTATAAAAAGATGCATGAGATGCTAATCGAACCGATTGTTTTAAAAAAAGCGTGATTTTATGATGTTAAAGACATTTTCCAGATTGTTTTTTATTGCGGCGTTTATCGTGCTGGCATTAAGTGTAAAAGTCCTTTGCCAGGAGAAGGAGCCTGACAAGCTGTGTTATTTGGCCGCTGCCATTCCCGATTCATTGAAACAGGATGCTAATTCGGTTGTGCGGTATGACTACCGCGATGTTTTTGTTAAAGGACCGGGGAAAAAAACCGTCAAGGTCCATAGGATCGTCACCGTATTGAATGAAAAAGGAGATCACGAGGCGATGTTAGTTTTAGGCTACAATAAAAAATACGACAACTTTAGCGATATCAGCATGCGGGCCTATGATGCGGCCGGGAACCTGGTAAAAAAATACCACAAAAGTGATATGTACGATGGCTCAGCGACCGATGGATTTAGTATTGTTACCGACGACCGTTTCTTAGGGGTAAAACATACCATATCCGCTTATCCCCAAACTATTGAAACGGCATACGAAGAAGATGTAACCAGCGCAATAAATTTAGATGAATGGGACATACAGGATGATCAGCAATCGGTTCAGTATAGTGCCTATAACGTAACGGTGGACTCACTGGCCGGGTTTAAATATTATAACAAAAATATTCGGCTTAAGCCATCGAAAATTGCTGCGAATAATGGATATCATTTTAGCTGGGAAGTAAGAAATTTGAAGGCGGTTAAGCTTGAGGAGAAAGCCGAATCATGGAGGGTATTGCCAAGAATTGAGTTTACCGTTAAAAACTTTCAATTCTATGGAGTGGCCGGAGATTTTGATTCGTGGCAGGACTTTGGAAAATGGATATGGGGGCTTAATTCGCAGGTTAGTGCGCTGTCGCCTGAGCGTGTTGCCGACCTAAAAAAAATGACGGATACCATTAAGAACGATAAGGACAAGGCCAGGTTTTTGTACAGATACATGCAGCAAAACATGCGTTACGTTAGTATTCAATTAGGTATCGGCGGTTACCAACCT
>Ga0302306_10001078_pt1 | contig 15220 bp, 12 predicted proteins | sample III_Palsa_E3_1_FD_198761 | JGI IMG/M metagenome (GOLD analysis project Ga0302306, IMG submission 198761) | Peat permafrost microbial communities from Stordalen Mire near Abisko, Sweden - III_Palsa_E3_1 | ecosystem: Environmental > Terrestrial > Soil > Palsa > Peat permafrost | place: Sweden...
TTTAGGGTCCTTGCCCTCCCACGTCACATCGGCATTGCCCGAGGTCAGGTAGGTTGGCAGGTCACCCATGACAGTATGCGCTATAACACCCCGTTCACCAGCCAGCCCCGCTTCGATGCGATGGGCCTCCTTCTGCATACCATTCCCATCGCTTACCTGCGGAATAGTCACATAAAGAAGGTTGCTCTTATCGAAACCCATATCCCGGTCGCGAATGAAGTGCAATTGCCGGTACACCACCAGCGTCCCTACCATCAATGCGATCGCAATGGCAAACTGCAAGACCACCAGCCCATTCCGGAAATAGGCCCGGCCGCCCTGGAAAAGTTTCATGCCCTTCAGCACCTTTACCGGTTGAAACTTTGACAACACCAGGGCGGGATAACTTCCCGAGACCAGCCCCGCGATAACGCCGACACCCAGCAACAGCAAAATGTGACCGCCACCCAGTATCTCGATAGAAAAATGCTTGCCCGTCAGTTCATTGAAAAGCGGCATCAACAGCACTACCAGCACGACACCCAAACCCAGCGCCACCAACGCCAACAGGACCGCCTCCCCAAGAAATTGCGCCATCAACTGTCCACGCGAAGCGCCCACCGTCTTGCGCAAACCAACCTCCTTGGCGCGCCGGCTCGACAAAGCCGTACTCAGATTCATGAAGTTGATACACGCGATCAGTAGGATAAAGACCGCCACAAGCGAAAAAATACGTACATACTGCAGACTGCCGCCGCCGGGTACATCCATCAGGTAATGCTCACCCAGATGGATATCCGTCAACCGCTCCAGATCGAATACCGGGCTGATTTCCGGAATTCCGTTCTTCTTATAGATCGCATCGACTGTCTGCTCCAGCCGGGCTACAGCCTTCGGATTGCTTGCCACGGTATGATCCAGCCGCAAATAGGTATAGTAACTGAAATTATCCCAGAAATTGCTGCCTCGCACCTGGTCCTCGATAAACGTCATCGGCATCAGGAAATCGAATTGGATATGACTATTCACGGGAAGATCCTTCATCACACCCGTGACCACGAGGTCTCGATGCCCCTGGAAACTTATCCGCTGACCCATCGGGTCTTTATCTCCGAAGTAACGTTTAGCCGTACGCTCCGTGATCAGCACCTGGTCTTTAGACTCAAAAAGATGTTGGGCATCGCCTTTCACCAGCGGGAAATTGAACAGCTGTTGAAAATTGCTATCCGCGAACCAGATCCTTTTTTCCGTGAACCGCTTCTCACCATAGGCCATCATCTGCGGGTCCGCAACATACATCCGGACGCTTTGCTTCACCACGGGCAGCGTTTGCTGTAGAAAAGGCGCGATAGCCAACGGCGTGGTCGCGGCATGTATGCTGCCCAGCGTCGTATTCAAACGAAACACATCGGTAGGCTGCGGATTCTGCCGGTCGAAACCCGACTCATCCTGCACCCACAAAAAGATAAAGATGCTGCCGCAAAGCCCGGTGGCAAGACCTAATATATTCAGGGCGCTAAAAAGCCGGTTGCGTGTAAGCTGTCGGATCGCTGTTTTGAGATAATTCTTAAACATATCTTAAAAAGCATCAAGGGCGATGCCGCCTTGCAATTTACTAAAAATCAAGCCTCTACGGCAGTCGCCGCTCCGTCGGGTGTCCGCTTTCGATACACGATCTGCCCGCTTCCGGTTATCTATAACTCGTCCGGCTAAAACTATACGGTTTTTGTACAACCATACAAATTGACCAATTGTAAGCTTAGAAATTGAATCAAAAATAGTTGTTGTTGTAAGCTCCCTATTTCAGCAAGATTGGGAACCATTTGTAAATTATTACTATACCAACTGAAAAAAACAGAATCAGGCCAATTAATATTTTCAAAGATTTACGCGGCATTTTCAACGAACAAAATTTAAGTATTCATTACCAACTAATAGTGACTTTGATGTAATAATTCTGAAATGTGGTTCGAACGTACAATAGGGTTGACCTCATAGTATTCGAACCATTCAGGTATTGGTTTTAAAGCAGTTGAAATGATAGACAAAATTTCATGAAAGCGAAATGCCTTCAAATCCAGTGACTTGAAAGCTTCGAAACTTGGTGGTGAACGTTATGGTACAAAACTCGAACCTTTTGACTTCCGATTTCGATAAATTAGCAATTTATTCGGAGACCGAATAAAAACCGCCCATCGCGATAATAGCCTACTTTTTAGCTTTTTTAGTGGTTCGGCGAACTTTTGTTTTGAGCATTGGCGCCCTGGTTACTTTGCCGGTAGTCTTATAAGCTGTGATAATTTCGGTCATAATCCTACGGTCTTCGTCGGTCACGACATGGGGTTCAACGACAAAGTCCACACCTTTCGGTTCCTTGATGTATCCCATAGCTTTTAATTTTTAAAATATCTGTTAATCAATTTTGCCGCTGCGTCGGTGTATATCACCATACGATGCCCCCCACATGTACGGCCTGTAAGATTTTCTCATAGTGCGCAATCAATTTGGTCTTTGAGAAGAAGGAAACGAATCCTTCATAACCTTTTTCAACCGATGCTTTACAAGCAAAAGCAACCAGGTTACCCGGGACGCCTTCGTATAATTTTGGCTTTCCAAAGTTAAATGGGGCGCTTTCGATCAGGTGCATAAAAATGTGGTCGCCATAATCGCTGATGCTTAGAAGACCTTGGGGGATATTCGCGTTCCCCTCAATGGTCAATTTATAAACCTCTCTATCGTCCAATGTAGCCTCGGCTTTCCAATTAAATTTCCAGCCGGCTTTCTCGGTAATTCCTTTAAGATCTGCTTTTGTGACTGGCAATACTTCCGTCGGAAAACTATCCTCTCAGATTGTGTTTGTGACGCTGTTTGTACTATCTATCTCAATATCAATATAATGCCTGGATTCTTTCACCGTTAGCAAATTTACTAAAAATCTTTCCATTTGCTGAAACAAAATGAGAATTGATCCGACAATGAAGAATGACGCATTACGCTATTAGCCAAGCGTGCCCAACGGGTCCGAAATCTTCCAAAGTTTTGTCTTTATATTGTTGACATCATCAGAAGCAAAAATTTTTTCAATTAGTGATTGGATAGTTGAAACCACTGTGGGAATGTTATTATCCGTCTTTAGAACATAAATGGCCGTCTTGTCATTTGATATGTCCAAAAAGCGATTTAAGGATCGGGATCCGGAAATTTTATCATCTAATATTTTGCCATTGACCGTTTTTTTCCCGTATGCAAGAATAATGGCCAATTCAAAGGTGTCATCATTACTTATGTAGCCTGCTAACCTTCGGGCTTCAATGATCCAAAAATTTCCTTTCAATGAAGGGATGTCTATTTGAAGATGTGCAATTTTGTCTTTTTCCGTGGCTGCAATATATTCTTGAGTCAATGCTTCAAGTGATCTTAGGTATTCAGAACTGGTGGTTTAATTTCCTGGTTCGAATATACCATAAGGTCGACCTTTTGGTACTCGAACCATATGACCGTTGAAAATAAGCAATTTGTAATATCGCCAAATTTCTCGGAAAACAAAAAGCCTTCAAATCCAGTGACTTGAAGGCTTCGAAACTTGGTGGTGATCCTTATGGTACATAACTCGAACCGAATTAAGGGGGATTTGGATTTGTTGACAAAGATGCTTTAATTTATATTTGGCCCGCTGTTCCCGGTTTGCTGCATTGTGCAGGCATCCGGGTTTTTCTTTTTATGGTTATCGGGATAAATTGTAAAATTGTCTCAAATGCAACTGCAAGAACAGGAATATAAAAAACTGATTGAAGGTATTGGGCGTTTATTGGCGACTGGCAGGGAAAAGGCTGCTCTGGAGGTAAATAGTATATTGGTTCAGACTTACTGGGAAATAGGGAGATATATTGTGGAATTTGAGCAAGGCGGCAACGAAAAGGCTAAATATGGGAGCCAATTATTTGACCGACTGGCCAAAGACCTGACTCAATCTTATGGAAAGGGATTTAGTCGGTCTAACTTATTGTATATGAGGAAGTTTTATGCTTCCTTTCCAAAACGTGAGACAATGTCTCACAAATTAGCCTGGAGCCATTATTTTGAGATCCTGAAAGCCGATTCTGACCTGGAAATCGGATTTTATACCAAGCAGTGCGAGAAAGAAAGATGGAGCGTTAGGGAGTTAAAGCGGCAAATGAAAAGTATGCTTTTTCACAGGCTGGCGCTGAGTACCGATAAGGAAGGTATATTGAAGCTTGCCAATGAAGGCCATGACGTACAACAGCCAGAGGATTTATTAAAGGATCCCTTTGTTTTGGAATTTCTGAATATCCCTGAGAAACATCAATACCTGGAAGGTGAACTTGAGGAGAAACTAATTAGCAACCTGCAACAATTTCTGTTGGAACTGGGAAAGGGATTTGCTTTTATTGCCAGGCAGTACCGTATGAGCATTGGCGGCAAGCATTTTCGGCTGGATTTGCTATTTTATCACCGGATATTGAAATGTTTTGTACTAATAGAATTAAAACGTGGGGAAATTGACCATAATGACGTTGGGCAGATGAATTTGTACCTCAATTATTTTAAGAAGGAGGAGGCTACAGAAGACGACAACGAACCGGTTGGGATTTTGTTAGGAGCTTATAAAGATCATATATTGGTGGAATATGCCACCAGTAGTATAACAAATAAGGTGCTGCTGGCTAAATATCAGTTGTACCTACCGGATAAAGCACAACTGGAAAATGCACTGAATAGGTTGCTGGATGTTTGAATTAGATTTAGAGAGTTTCCAATTTTTTTTCCGCCACGGTTCCTATTTTCCGGGCTACCTCGCTCGGCGAGTATACGTTCATGGCGATCGATACAAGGATAAGGGCCCCCAAGGCGGTGATAATTGTTAAATAGTTAAGGGGACGTCCACGCCTTTCGTCTAAAAAAAACTTGGGATCAAAATATCTAATTAATTTTAGGAATGGACGAAAAAACACTTATTTCAACATTGGTCTCTGTCGCCGTTGGAGCTATAGCTGCTTCTGTCCCCAAACTGTGGGATCTCCTTACTGAGCGTCAGAAGCACAAACAAGGAAATCAGAAGCTGTATTTTGAAAGGAAGTTAAATGTGCTGCAGACGTATGTGGCGGTGTGTACTCAATTAAGCGCCGCCAATTTTCATAATGGCGTCGCAGTTAAGCGGATGATGCATGTCAGCTTTTTCGGTGATGATGATGTTATGAATGCAATGGTCATTCAGCACCTTGATAATAACGTCAAGAGCAATCAGGAGGTCGTTGCCACATTGACGGAGGTTTCCAGCGCTGTATCGATGTTCATCGATTTGAAGATTAACGAAGTAGAGGCATATAGCCTGATCGAGGCGATCCATACCGGAGTTGCAACTTTGGGAAAGATTAAAGGTGAAGTGGATGAGGTTATTGGTCGCTATCAGTTGCAAGCCGAACCATCACGGGATTCCATGCAAGGCAAAGAATATTTTCAAAAAAAGGCAGCTTATGAAAGCCACTTGGCCGAAATTTCTAATAACTATGAGAAGTTGAAGCTGGATTTGAACCGGTGCATAAAGCTTGTTAGGGATGAGTTTAAGAAATACGAAGCGTGATTTCCTGGGATTGCAAATAAATTATGGGAAATTGGATTGTAGGTATTCCTGCATGTTGAATGGGTATAGGTGATGGTATTCGAACCCAGGACGTTCTGACAATTAATGGCTTAACAATATCAGCAAAATTTGGGGGGAATGAAAAAACCTTCAAATCCAATTGTAAGCTCCCCCGATCTCCGGCCACAAGAATTAGAGTTACCAATTGAATGAATTGTTAACTTTAAACTTGAATTATGAAACGGAAACAGTTTACAGAAAGTCAGATCGTATCGGCCCTGAAACAGCAGGAAGGGGGTATTGCCGTTAAGGATATTGCCCGTGACCTGGGGATTAGTGAAGCCACCTTTTACAATTGGAAGTCGAAATACGGGGGCATGGAAGCCTCCGATGTCAAGCGGCTGAAGGATCTAGAGGCGGAACACGCCGAGTTGAAGAAGATGTATGCGGAGCTGAGCATCGAGAACCGGGCAATGAAAAACCTGATCGAAAAAAAGCTATAACGCCTGCGGAGAAACGGGAAGCAGTTGGTTACCTGGTTGACCAGGAACAACTGAGTGTTCGCAAGGCGTGCAAGATCGTAGCTCTCCCCAGAAGCACCTACGAGTACAAGGCCACCCCCAAAGACGATGCTCCGGTCCAGGAGGCGCTGACTGCCTTAACGGACAAGCACGTTGACATTGGGTTTTGGCAATCTTATCATCGATTAAGGAATAAAGGGTTTATGTGGAATCATAAGCGGATCTACCGGGTGTATATAGAAATGAGACTTAATATCCGACGAAGGGCCAAAAGGCGCCTCCCAGCCCGGATCCGCGAGGCCCTATTCATCCCGGAAGGACCGAATGAGGTTTGGAGTGTCGACTTCATGAGTGACGCCCTGGTTGACGGCAGAAAGTTCCGGGTATTGAACATCATAGACGATTTTAACCGGGAATCGTTGGCCATTGAGGTGGATACCTCCTTGCCTTCGCGGCGAGTGATCCGAGTGTTGGAAAGGATCATCGCACGTCGCGGCAAACCGACCTGCTTACGGACAGATAACGGCCCCGAATTTATCAGTCATTTACTCCAGGAATGGTGCGAAGCGGGCGGAATCAGGCTGGTCTATATCCAGCCGGGAAAACCAACCCAGAACGCTTACATCGAGCGCAAAAATGGAACCATGCGCCGGGGGCTGTTGAATGCCTACTTGTTCTACAGCCTTGGCGAGGTCCGGCTGATGGCCGAAGAATGGCAACTGGACTATAATACTGAAAGACCGCACAAATCGCTGGGGTATCTTTCTCCGGTCAAATATGCTGAACAGTATTACCAAAGCCGAGCCGAAGCACTGAAGCTTTATCCACAAACGGCGAACGGAAATCCCTCACAAATTGAAGGGAGCCGTTTAGTGGATAAAATACTTGAAAAACCAGAAAACTCTAAGTGACGGTGGCGTAGTTTTAGGGGGAGCTTACACCCTCTTTTTAATATCATAGGCCTGGACATAAAATTGGCTGTAATCTTTGGCGATCTTTGAATTGGTAACCTTCCCGTATATCTGCGTTGTCTTAATACTTTTATGGCCTAAGACTTTTGAAACAGTTTCAATAGGAACTCCCATTTCCAAAGATAAAGTGGCGAACGTATGCCTTCCCACATGACAAGTAATCGGCTTGTTTATGTTAGCTTTTTCTCCGATAGTCTTAAGGTAATCATTCATTTTTTGATTGCTTATCACCGGCAATAGTATGCCCTTGTTTTGGCAGATCGGGTGATTGTTGTACTTGGTCAATATTTGTTCAGATCGGGGCAGCAAGGGGATATTACAGACCTCAAACGTCTTTTTACGTTCAACGTGTATTATCTTATTGCCGTCAACTGCGGTTATTATATTCCCGCTACTCAATTTGGCCAAATCACTATATGATAATCCAGAATAGCAGATGAAGATGAATATATCCCTTACTCTTTCCAGGTGCCCTGTAAGGTCCAAATCCGAAAGGACATCAATCTCTAGCTGGGTAAGGGATTCCCTGTTAGGATCAACTGTCTTTTTCTTGTAGTTTTTGAACGGGTCAGAAGTTAGCCAGTTGTGACATACCCCAAGATGAATAATTTTCTTTAGCCTAGACATTTCCTTAGCAATAGTATTTATCTGATTTTGACAGGTAACATTCATGTAATATTCGAACTTGGTGATAAAGGACATATCTAAATCCGAAAGGTTAAAGTCCTGCTTATTAAATACTTCCTTCATGAAGTCTTGCATTTTCTTCTGAAAGCTTTTATAATGGTTTAATGTTCCAATGGCATACCCCTTCCCCAAACCATTTTTTATTTGTTGATTATTATACTCTATAAGATCAATCAGGGTGCTTTTCTTTTCGCCCTTGTTAGTAAAGATTTCTTTTATTTTTTCGATTGACGATTCACCGTTTCTTTCAAGGTCAAAGTGGATATTGTTAATTTTGGATTTACTGTCAGTTAATTTATGGTTCAATCTTACAGCATCGGGGTGTTTTGATTTAATCATCTTCTTCTTGAGGTCCCAAAATTCACATCTGATAAAGATGCCGGTTGACAGGTTTATTGCTCTACCTTCGAAGTTGACCCTTATATAGACGGGGGATTCATCATTAGCATTCTTTTTTGATTGAAGAAGATAGGTTTTGACTTTAATATTTTTCATGATTCACTGTTTATCTGTATATAAATATTGACGTTAAAAGGCAGGAAAGGGCTTTTTTGACCCTTTTTGGAGATTTTTATGGTATTCCCTTAGGGGAAAGTGACTGGTTACCGAATTAGTTACCAATTTTTAAAGGGACTTAACGTCTTTAAGGGGGCTTATAAATGAAAATAGCCTGTAAACAGTGATATTTACAGGCTAAAGAGGAGATTAAATGCGCTATTCGTGATCCCGCTGGGACTCGAACCCAGGACCCATACATTAAAAGTGTATTGCTCTACCAACTGAGCTACGGAATCGAAGAAAATCGGCCAAATAGCAGGGGCTTTTTTGGGAGTGCAAAAATAAGCCAAAAAGTATTGATAACAAATTTTTTATGGAATATTTTTCCCCAGGATTCCCTCAGTCCCACGATGCGATATCAAGGCGCGGGCGCGACCTCGTCTGTGGCTGCCTTGAATAACAAAACAAACTCTCCAAAATACATATCTGCAAAACTCCGCGTATTGACGGCAGGTGTAATGCCATACTCGATCCGCACGGAGCGGATTGACGTGCGGATCACATCTGCATATGGCCCTTTCAGAAAGAAGTGCATGTCGGTGACCGAGAGGTTACTACATGTCGAGCAAAGGGCTTAACCCTGAAAAAGAGATGAATTCATTGTAGAGGATGTGAAATATAGCCATATGCACTGCGGTCGATTATGGGCGTCATATAAATGCATCATTTTCATGTGGAAAGATGAATTTTTAAAATTACTAACAAATTAGTTGGTAAACTAATTCATTAGTAGTAACTTGATTCAAAATTGAATTCCATGCAGAAATTAGCCAAAAGGGAAGAGCAGATCATGCAGGCTTGCTGGCATCTCGGCAAAGCATTCATTAAAGAGATCATCGCTGAGCTGCCCGACCCTAAGCCGCATTATAATTCTGTCGCCACCATGGTCCGCATCCTGGAAGACAAAGGCTTTCTCGGTCATGAAACCTTCGGTAACACTTTTCGCTATTACCCGGTTGTTACTAAAGAACAATATCAGAAACATGCTTTCGGGGATATCGTCCGGCAATACTTTAACAATTCTTATCCCAGTATGCTGGCCTATTTTGCCAAAGAACAAAAAATGTCCCAGGAGGAACTCAACGAAATATTAGAGATCATTAAATCCCAGAAGAAATGATGCCTTATATCCTGCACGTTTCGGTCATCGTCATCGTCTGTTTTTTGTTCTACAAGCTCTTTCTCCAGAAAGAAACCTTCTATCAACTCAACAGATGGACCCTGCTGGTTTGCCTGGCCGTCTCCTTCATCCTTCCTCTTTTGCCTGTCCCTCATGGATTCAGCTGGCGCGAAAGAATGGAATTGTCAGCCACTTCGGCGGCGGCCAAAATCGCCGCGGGAATAAGTGAGACTGGATCGGGTGCGCGTGAAACAGAGTTGGTGATGGATGAAGCCGGACCTCGTGCGGGTGAAGCCAAGTCGCATGGGGGTGAAACCAAGACGCATGCGGGGGGAAGGGCTTCACGCGTGATTGACACCCGTTCCGCCGGAAATGAAATCGTTTCGGGTGGAAATGAAACCGCCGCAGTCACCGCCCCGGCAATGGCTTCGAAAACGATAGCGACCACAACCCCGACTTCAACCGCGCCTCCATCTGCCGGTCCACTATCTATCCTCCTGATGATAGTACATGTGCTCTTTTACGGCTATCTCATCGGCGTCTGCTTATTCGGGGCTCGCTTTATTTTGCAGATTGCAGTACTGTGCCGTCAGTCTTACACGCAGCCGGTCATCCGTGACGGCCGGTACCGTATCGTCGAAACCAGCGGCAACCGCGCCCCCTGCTCATTCGGCAACAATATCTTCATCAACCCGGGCCTGTACGATCCGGAAACCTACCAGCAGATACTGATCCATGAGAAGATCCATGTCAGCGGACGGCACACCCTGGATATCCTGGTGGCGGAAATAGCGGTCGTCCTGCAATGGTTCAATCCCTTCATCTGGCTCTATCGCCGCGAAGTAGAGAACAACCTTGAATTCCTGACCGACCAATCCGTGCTGCTGCACCGCGGCGTCGAAAGATTCGCATACCAACTTAGCCTGCTCCGGGTCTCGGCCCCCCATCTACCTTTTAGCATCACCAATAATTATAATCAATCACTCTTAAAACGTCGTATCGTTATGATGAATAGCCAACATAGCCCCCGGTCGACTGTCTGGAAATATTTTTTCCTCCTTCCTCTATTGACGGCACTTGTCTGCACCTTGAACAAGCCGGCAGCTTTCGGTCAGACCGCTACGGCAACAGTTGCGGGATACTCCAATGACGGACCTCTTAACGCCGGCCAGGCGCAACAGTCGCGGCAGCCGAACCCTGCTATCTCCGGCTCCTCCGCCCGGCGGGACACTACAGTCCATCCGGCAACCCCGTCCGCCAATGCTCAACCGGCCCACCCGGTTTTGGCTCCGGCAAGCGAAGGGGCACCCGCTCAGTCCGCCCAGCCTGAATCCTGGTCGTCATCCAATGCACAACCGGAGATCAGTCTCCGGCCACAAGTCAGTCTCCAACCGGCCATCAGCCTCCAACCTGAAGTTAGCCTCCAACCGGAGATCTCTATGGCGGGCGACTCTGCCTTGTGGGAAGGCTCCTGGTTCGTCACGAGCAGGGGCGATGAATTGGAATTAGAACTGCGTGCCGGCAACGACGAACACAACTGGGAATCTTCCTTTACCGTCAAAAAGAATGAGATCGATCCTTTCCCCGGTCAGGGAACCGTCACGTTCAAACTGGTCCGTGAAGCAGGCACGATGAACTTCAAAGGGCAGTTCGACGGGCAGCAGGGATTTGGACATTTCCAGTTCCAGCCCGACCCGGCCTATTTCCAGGCATTGAAGCAAATGGGCGTGGAAGATATCGACGAAAATAATGAAGAGAGTTTCTTCTTCCGGAATGTGAAAAAAGACTATGTCGCTATGTTGCAACGCAATGGGTACACGCCGATGTCATGGCATAACGTGACCAGCTTTGCCGCCAGGAATATCGACGAAGATTTTCTCAAATCAATGAAGGGGGCCGGGATCGAAGGTCTGGATGATCCGCATAGCTTCGTCACCCTGAAAGCCAGGCATATCGATAGGGCATATATCGACAGCCTTCGCGCAGCAGGTTATGACCACCTGACCGTACGTGATCTCATCTCCCTGAATGCCCGGCACATCGACGGGCAATATGTTCGCGCAATGGGGGCAGGCCGGAGTGACTCTTACATTCCGCCTCACGAATTGATGGCCTACAAGGCATCGGGAATAGACTCAGGTTACCTCGCCTCCCTGCGGAAACTGGGCTATGCCCCCCTGGACCGCCATGATATATTTGCCCTCCATTCCCAGCACGTCACCCCCGATTTTATCAAGGGATTCCAGGATGCCGGCTTGACCAACCTCCCGCTGCGTACCCTGCTCTCTTTCAAAGCCAATGGCATTACCCCTGAATACGCCAAAGCGTTTCATGACCTTGGTTACACCGACATCGAAACCAACCGGCTGGTTTCGCTGAAATCGATGGGCATCACTCCGGATTTTGTACAAGAGTTTCACAAGATTGGCTATGATCATATACCGCTCAATCTGCTCACCTCGCTGAAGTCGATGGGAATAGACGCTGCTTATGTTGCCAAGATGAAGGAAAAAGGGTTCGATTCCCGAGATCTGCGCAAATACATGCGGCTCAAACAGGATTTCAACTAAACAGGCCGCGCCCGGAAATACCTGCTTTATTAGTCCTATTTTTGCGGCTTTACCAAACGGTCTTAACATCGATGACAGTAAAAGCCGACAATCCGTCATCCCCTGGCAGAACGCGGGTCATGGTGGCTATTTTTTTCTTCGTCAGCGGTTTCGGGTTTTCTACCTGGGCGTCGCGTATTCCGACAATTCAGCAGCAACTTCATCTCAACGAGGCGCAACTCGGCGCTGTCCTTTTTGCGCTGCCCATCGGGCTGATGGCAACACTGCCTCTCACCGGCGTGCTGTTGAGCAGGTTCGACAGCCGCCGGATCATGATGATCGGCGCTATTTTTTTCAATCTCATGTTGTGTTGCATCGGCTTTGCTACGCAGACCTGGGAACTGGTCATGGCCCTGGTTTGTTTCGGGTCTTCCCGCAACCTGCTCAATATTTCTGTCAACGCTCAGTCTATTGGTGTGCAATCCCTCTTCGACCGGTCGATTATTGCTCGCTTTCACGGCATCTGGAGCCTTGCCGGTTTCGGGGGTGCCGCCCTGGGTTCCCTCATGGTACGGTTTTCAGTGTCTCCCGCGTGGCATTTTTTGATTGTAGGGGTATTGCTGACGGCTTTTTGTCTTTATGCCTATCCGGGCAGCATGCCACAGCAGCCTGCCCCGCGTGAGCGCAGGCCCTGGTTTGCCTTGCCCGACAAGACGCTGGCCAAATATGGGCTAATCTCTTTCGCCTCCATGGCCTGTGAAGGCACGATGTTCGATTGGAGCGGTATCTATTTTCGAAAAGCCGTTCATGCCGACCGCGATACGGCTACACTTGGATTCGTTGCCTATATGATCGCTATGACGCTGGGCCGGCTTACCGGTGATCGGCTGGCCAATCGTTTTGGGATCCGGACGATGCTGTCTTACAGCGGCGGATTGATCGGGCTGGGGCTGCTGATCGCCGTTGCATTTCCCTATCCGCTGATCGCCGGCTTCGGATTTATCCTCACCGGTTTCGGCGTGTCCTGTGTGATACCAATGGTCTTCAGCATGGCAGGCCGTTCGGTGGGGATGACCAGTGGATCGGCTATAGCTGCCGTTTCCACCGTCGGTTACCTGGGTTTCCTGATCGTTCCCCCGCTGGTAGGCAGTATAGCACAACTGGCCGGACTGCAGGGCGCCTTCGCCATGATGGCGGGCTTCGGCATCCTGATCTCCTGCCTTGTCCCCTTTACAATCGAAAGACAGCAGGCAGCTGCCTGATAGATTTTATCTATCAGTTTATAGAGAATGGAGATCATGTTCTATTTTCTGTTGCCTTACTTTTGCCTCACTTTGCTGCGCTACCAGTGCAGCCTATCCGACAGGATGAATGATTGCCCGCCTTACGAACGATTCACTTCATTTTACCGTTAAAAACAATTCAAAATATGCCCAACAGAGTTTTGTCCATTGGCGAAAAGTTTCCAGCATTCAGGAAGAAAGCGGTCGTATCTATCGAGAAAGGAAAAGAGTTTACGGAAATTACCCACGAATATGCCAGTGCAGAAGGCAAGTGGACGGTGATGTTTTGGTGGCCTAAGGATTTCACCTTCGTATGTCCTACCGAGATCGCCGAATTCAATAAGAAGAACAGCGAGTTTGCTGACCGGGATACTGTCGTGATCGGTGCTTCTACGGATTCGGAATTCGTGCATGCCGCCTGGAGAAGAGACCACAGTGACCTGCGTGACCTTAAGTTCCCCATGCTGGCTGATACGTCGAAATCATTGGCCGAAGAACTCGGTATCCTGGACCAGGAAGAAAAGATCGCTTACCGCGCTACTTTCATCATCGACCCTCAGGGCATCGTTCGTTGGGTGAGCGTTTATGACCTCAATGTCGGCCGTAGCGTGCAGGAGGTGATCAGGGTGCTGGATGCGTTGCAGACAGATGAACTCTGCCCCTGCAACTGGAAAAAGGGCGAAGAGACGCTGACCACGCAGCTCAGCTTGAACTAAACCATACCCGATCGCCGGTCGTCCGGTGGTTATCATAAAAAGAGACCGCTCCTTTTCCACCAAGGTGGGGAGCGGTCTCTCACCAAAAAGCCCATTAACATATGAGCACAGTAGCTACTATTCAGAACGAAACCTTTCAGAATCTGCTTAATGAGCTGAACCTTTCGGCCTACGAGCCTTCCGCCAATGTACTGGCGCTGGTAGCTGCTGAATCCCGTTTCATTAAGGATTTGAAGATCAATACGAGCAATGTACTGAACAACAATCAGCACCTTAGCAGGAAGGAAGCGCTGCTCCTGGCCCTCGCCGTGACCGTGAATGAAAAATTCACGCTGCTGCAGGAGCCGTTGACCACCCTGGCAAAAGAAGCCGGGGCATCCGATGCTGAGATAGCCGAGATCATCGCCTGCACTTCCCTGATGAATACCAACAATATCTACTATCGTTTCCGGCATTTTATCAAAAAGGATTTTTACGACAATCAGCCTGCCGGCATTAAGATGAGTATCATGGCCAACCCCATCCTGGGCAAGGAGTTCTTCGAACTGGTCAGCCTGGTCATCTCCTCCATCAACGGCTGTGAGCTGTGCGTTACTTCGCACGAGCGATCTGTGTTACAACACAACAGTACAGAGTCGAGAGTGCTGGAAGGGGTGAAGCTGGCCGCTGTGCTCAAAGGATTGATCACCGTTCTGTCCTGATCGTTACATTACTGGCAGCGCGACACCCAACCTTACTCCTCTGTCCATCTCGATCGTTACCTTCCTGCCGAACAGCCGGCTATGGCTGCTCCAGGTCGTTTGGGTGGCATGGACAGATAAGAACGGGATGGGTTTTCGCTTTAGCACGAATGCGATATTATCAATACTCCGGTCACCGCCGGATGCCGATACTTGTTCTTCCAGACTGATGATGAACATGGGGCAAAGGATGTCCAGGTAATGGTCCAAAGCCGCCCGGTAAAGGAACGATTTTTCCTGTGTATCTCCTTTGAGCCGGATGCTTCGCCGTGGATACCGTTCGGTGTAGATCTCGATGATCTGTATCAGTGTGGCCAGCACAGTTTTCATATCGCCCTGGTCGGTGATCCGGCCGGGATCGTCCTTTTTGGTGACAGGCAGGTCCCGCAGGTCAAGCGTATAGACGCCGGCATCTTTCTGACCATTGAAACGGACTTGCCTGGTGACGGAGCCGGCTTTTCCTGTGCTGGTAAATTGAAAAGCGCTAAAATCGC
>Ga0302306_10001080_pt1 | contig 15210 bp, 12 predicted proteins | sample III_Palsa_E3_1_FD_198761 | JGI IMG/M metagenome (GOLD analysis project Ga0302306, IMG submission 198761) | Peat permafrost microbial communities from Stordalen Mire near Abisko, Sweden - III_Palsa_E3_1 | ecosystem: Environmental > Terrestrial > Soil > Palsa > Peat permafrost | place: Sweden...
GTTGATTGGGTTAGATTAGGTTGAATTGTTGATTGAGTTAGATCAACTGAATCAACATAATCCAACTCAGTTAACTTAATCAACCCAATCCAAACTTCTCCCAAAAACCCATAATCCCCACATAAATTCCATCTTCCCGTATCTCAACCGGGTATTTATCAATATAATCGCCCTGCCCTTCGCTGCCTTTGCCGGTTTGCAGGTTGTAGGAATAGCGATGGATTGGACAAACCAGCTTTTCATCCTTGCACCACCCTGCACTCAAGTCGCCGCCGGCGTGGGGGCATTTGGCGGATAGAGCGAATATTTCGCCCTCATACCCTATCAAACAAATGTTTTTATTGCCTGCTTTTACTTTTTTAATAAATGGCTTTGTTGAATATTGGATACCGGGTATTTTATACCATTTCATAAAAGTATCAGAAATCTATCTTCAGGTTGGTAACCGTAGGATCTTTTATCATTTCGTCCATATTGGTAATCAGCGTTACCCGTTTACGATCGGCAGACAGGATGGCTTTGGAATTACTGATTTTTTTTATGGGTTTGGCAAAGGTAAGCACCACCTTGTAAGGCATGCCTATCAGCATGGCTTTAGCCATAGCAAAAGTTGATTGCGTGCGTTTCAAAAAGGCCTTAAACTTCACCTTATCAATAACGCGATAAAATTTGTGCGGGGTAATTTCGTACGAATAATAATCCTGCCCGGCCACCAATTGCTGCCCGTCGAACCCCCGGGTGGTGTTTTTGTCTGCAACGCCACCCAAATCGCCGTTCATGGATATTTTTGAAATATGTTGAAGGTAGTATTGCAAATCCTTAGCGTTTTTTGCCAGGTGGTTAATGCTTATCTTCATGATACTTTTACCCAAATCCATTTTTACCGATAGGTTACTGCTTTGGGCCATGTTTACCTCATCAGGTGTTAATTTAAACTGGGTACTATCGGGCAGGGCGCTGTAAAAATTAAGTGTAGTATCTTTTACCATGGAGAACTGCGGCGTGGCGCGCACCGAATCGGACATCAGGTTCATTAAAACAGATACCGCGCTGCTCATATCAAACGTATAAACCACGTTGCATGAACCGTCTGTTTTAAAATCGTAATTTTCAACAATATCTACGCACGAACTGAAGGATAACAGTACCAGGAATAATAACCATACGTAACGTTTTTTCACCTTGTGATAAATTTTAAGTAATAATAATGATAATGTAGCATAAAGCGAAAAGCTTAAAGCAAAAAGAAAAAATTAAGCGTAGAGCGGTGCGTTTTGGAAATATTAAACATTTTGTCGTAATTAGCCTTACTATAACCTTATGAAAAAATCCATCCCTGTTTTACTGGCGCTTGTTATATTAATTGTGGCCTCATGCAAAAAAGAAACTTCAAAACCTGCTGATATCGTTGGAAAATGGGCCAGGCTAAGCATTACTGATAGTTTATTTGATAACGGCACATTTACTGGTATTGAAAATTACAGTAATACTACTCCGGGCTTGGCGGATACACTAATTTTTTATCCCGACGGAAAATCAGGATACGATTATACATTCGGCAGCTTTACCTATAATAATGCGGGATTTACTATTGGTTCCAAATCCACCCTTTTCAGATATTTTTTTTATGTATATAAAACTACACTCACGCTACGCATACCCGATCCGATGGGAACATATGTAGAATATCAATATTATGTAAAAGAGCAATAAGCCCTGCCTGTAGCTATTGGTTTTAATTACCTTTGTGCGATATTATGGCACATCAAATACCGGACGACGGCACATTGCTTCCATTAATGGAAGAGTTTTATACCATACAGGGCGAGGGATACCATACCGGTAAGGCTGCTTATTTCATTCGCCTGGGCGGCTGCGATGTGGGCTGCCATTGGTGCGATGTAAAGGAAAGCTGGGATGCCGAACTGCACGCGCTTACCCCGGCAGATACCATTGCCCAAAATGCGGATAAATTCCCATCCAAAGCAGTGGTGGTAACTGGTGGCGAACCTTTGATATATAACCTTGATTACCTTACCCAACAACTTAAGCAAAAAGGCATTAAAACTTTTGTAGAAACATCGGGTGCTTACCCGCTTTCAGGCGAGTGGGACTGGATATGCCTGTCGCCAAAAAAATTTAAAGGGCCAACGGCTTCGGTATCGGCTAAAGCTGACGAGTTAAAGGTTATCGTATTTAATAAATCAGATTTTGAATGGGCCGAGCAGCATGCGGCCCTGGTATCGCCAAACTGCAAGTTATACTTGCAGCCCGAATGGTCGAAATCAAAAGAAATGACCCCGCTAATTGTGGATTATGTAATGAACAACCCCCGCTGGGAAATATCATTACAAACGCACAAATATTTGAATATACCGTAATAAACGTAACTTACCCTACATTTTATCGTATCAAAAGGCATGAAGGTTGTAGTACTGTTCGTTTTTATGTTGTTTTTATCAACTTTTGCTATCGCGCAGCAAAACCAATACAGCACTACCGATCAGGATGCCATAAAGCACTACGCCCTTGCCAACGAAAGCGTTGATGATAATGATTACAATGCTGCCATAGCGCAACTAAAACAGGCTTTACAGGACGACCCACGATTTATTGAGGCACATATTATGCTGGCCGATGCCTATCGCGCATTGCACCAATACAAACCCGCAGTTGAGCAATACCGCTATGCCCTTGATATAAACCCCGAATTTAGCCGCTCTGTTTATTACAAACTGGGCGATATGGAGATCAGGGATGCCCAATACCCCGAAGCACAACAACATCTGGAGAAATACCTCACCTACCCTAACCTCGAAGCTAAAAATATCCAATACGCCAAACTGCTGATACAGGATTGCATATTCAGCATTGACGCTTTAAAACACCCGGTGCCCTTTAAACCCATAAATGTAGGCCCGGGCGTAAATACTGCCGATGATGAATATTGGCCGGTAGCCACCGCTGATGAAAATACCCTGATTTTTACCCGCAACATTAACAACAATGAGGATTTTTATAAAAGCGAAAAGGTTGACGGCAAATGGCAAACCGCTACTTACCTGAGCGACCAGATAAATACGCCTAATTATAACGAAGGTTCGGAATGTATATCGCCGGATGGCAGGTATTTGTTTTTTACCGGCTGTAACCGCCCCGACGGTTTGGGCAGGTGCGATATTTATATCGCCGAGAAAAAAGGCGACGACTGGGGCAAACCATACGACCTTAATCCGCCGGTAAATACACCGGGCTGGGAATCGCAGCCATCCATAAGCGCGGATGGGCGTACGCTTTACTTTGTAAGCAACCGCAAGGGCGGCTATGGTGGCTATGATATATGGCGGTCGACAGTTACGGATAAGGGATGGTCGGAGCCGGAGAATTTGGGGCCGAATATCAATACGGGGTATGATGAGCAGTCACCATTTATCGCGGACGATGACAGCACACTCTATTTTTCATCAAACGGCTGGCCGGGCATGGGTGGTATTGATTTATTTGTGAGCCATTTGGGTAAAGACGGCCAATGGGGAAAACCCATTAACCTGGGCTATCCTATTAACACCAGCGGTGATGAAAACGGCCTTACCGTAACCGCCGAGGGTAATTATGCTTTCTTCTCGTCAAACAACCTTAACGGGTATGGCGGTTATGATATTTACACGTTTGAGATGCCGGTAAACATACGGCCGCGCAGGGTAACGTATGTAAAAGGGTTTGTAACCGATGCGATAACCAAACAGCCATTGCAAGCCGCGGTTGAGATTGTTGATTTAGAAAAGAATAAACCTGTTTACCAGGATTACAGTTCACCTACGCAGGGCGATTTTTTGGCGACGCTGGTAACGGGTAAAAATTATGGTTTAAATATATCTAAGGATGGATACTTATTTTACTCCGCCAATTTTTCGCTGGTAGGCAGCGAAACTAAAAGTCCATTTATTATAAATGTGGCGCTATCCCCCATCGAGGTGGGCAATAAGGTGGTGTTGAACAATATATTTTTCGACAGCAATAAATTTGATTTGAAACCCGAATCGAAGGACGAACTGCAAAAGCTGGTCAGCTTTTTAAACCTAAACCCAACGGTGCATATCGAGATTTCGGGGCATACGGATGATGTGGGTGGCGATGCCTTTAATCAAACACTATCACAAAACCGGGCGAAAGCGGTTTACAATTATTTGATAGCCAATAATATAAATGCAGTCCGGCTGGTATACAAAGGTTACGGCGAAAAACAGCCGCTTGTACCCAATACCAGCGATGAAAACCGCGCCAAAAACCGCAGAACTGAATTTAAGATTATCGGGAAATAGCACAATAGTCCCGTCATGCTGAACTTGTTTCAGCATCCCACATGCCATATCACCGCCATTTTATAAAAAATAATGTCATTTCGACGAACAGGGGTTGGACCGCGCGTTGGGGTGAGGAGAAAACTTTTCGATTTACACCACTGCCGACATTCCCGCATTGCATATTAGAAAAGTTTTCTCACCTGCCCTACACTCTTTCCCACCTCTTGCAGGTTCGAAATGACATCGTTTTTATTTTTAGACAGCTTCTTTGGCGGACGGCATGACAGGAAGCTACCCTATCTGCCTTAAATGGTGTTGCATGTGCTCCACATAATCGGCGGCCAGCCATTCAACGGTGTGCAGGCTTTCTTCATTTTTGCCGGTATCGCAGGTAATGTGTAAACGGCTATCTGGGTAATCAGCTAATACGCGGATAATTTGGCGGTTAAGCAAAATCCATAAATCCAATACTTCTTTAATATCGGCATCCTGGTAATGCTGGGCGGCCACCCATTCGTCCTGCGCGTAAACCAACTTAAAATTTTGCTGGTAAGTACAGCGCACAAAGCGCTGAAGGTTTACCTGCGCGCTATCTATCAAGTGCCCCACTATTTCCTTTTTCGACCATTTTGTTGGCGATGTTTTGGTTTCCCAATCAATCTTATCCTGCTCAATTCTCAAAAAATCATCAATAGTATCTATCAACCGGTTTAACGTATCTTCCATAGCAATCAATATGGTTATTAATTTTGATATTTTATATTAATTCTGCGAATCAAGGGTTAAAAAATATGTCATTTCGACGAACCGACCAGGGCTGTGTAGGTAGGGTGAGGAGAAAACTTTTACGATATCCCTGCAAACTATGCATATTCGAAAAGTTTTCTCCTCGCGCCCCCGCTCTATTCCTGCGCCTGCTCGTCGAAATGACATGATTTTTATTTTGATCCCTGATTGGCATTAATTATCAAAAAACAACTATCTTCAAACGCTTAATCAACCATAAATGGCCCTCGATTTTATCTGGATAGGATTTTTTGTTATTGCCTTTGCCATAGCCTTAATCAGGCTTATATTTTTTGGTGATACCGAGATATTCAAACAGTTGGTTGAAGCGATGTTCGATTCGTCCAAATCATCGGTTATGGACATCGCGCTGCCATTGATAGGTACCATGGCACTATGGCTGGGCATTTTAAATGTTGGCGAAAAGGCAGGCGCAATCAGGTTTTTATCACGTATTGTGGGGCCGTTTTTTCACCGGTTATTCCCCGAAGTCCCAAAAGACCACCCCGCTACCGGGCAAATGATGATGAATTTTTCGGCCAACATGCTGGGCTTAGATAACGCGGCAACCCCCTTTGGACTTAAAGCCATGGGTAGTTTGCAGGATTTGAATAAAGACAAAGACACCGCCTCAAACGCGCAGATTATGTTTTTGGTGCTGCATACATCGGGGCTTACCATATTGCCTATAAGCATTATTGCCCAGCGGGCTATTATGCATTCAACCGACCCGGCATCCGTTTTTATACCCTGCATAATAGCCACCTTTGTAGCCACCCTGGCGGGAATAATTGCAGTTGCCATCAAACAAAAAATAAACCTTTTTGATAGAGTAGTTATTGGCTGGCTGGGCGGCATAACTGCCTTTATTGTTTTATTGGTGTGGTATTTTACAACCTGCCTCAGCAAAACGCAGATAGGCAATGTTTCCAGTTTAGCCAGTAATGTTATCCTGTTTAGTATACCTGTATTGTTTTTTACGGTTGCCCTGAAAAAAAAGGTAAATGTTTTTCAATCATTTATCGAAGGCGCTATCGGGGGATTTGAAGTATGTATCAAAATTATACCCTACCTTGTAGCTTTACTGGTAGGCATAGCGGTATTTACGCGCTGCGGTGCGCTTGACTATATTGTTGATGGCTTTAAATGGGTTTGCCTGCATTTAAATATAGATTCGCGCTTTTGCGACGCGTTACCTGTGGCATTGTTAAAACCGCTCAGCGGTTCGGGAGCTAAGGCAATGATGATACAAAATATGGCCGTGTTTAAACCCGATAGTTTCGTAGGCCATTTATCCTGTGTTTTTAACGGCTCTGCCGATACTACTTTTTATATAGTCGCCTTGTATTTTGGCTCGGTTGGGATAAAAAACAGCCGCTATGCAATCCCCTTTGGGCTGATTGCTGATTTCTTCGGAATTGTTGCTGCCATCCTGGTTTCCTACCTGTTTTTTGGATAAAAAACGATACAACCACCGGTTGTAAATATTGATTTTATTGCGTTCTTCGTAAAAAGTTAACCTATTATTTAATTTTTGTAACAAGCCTTTATATTTTTTCGTATTACTACTAATATTTCTCATAAAAGAGTATAATACTTAAAGTATTATTTTATTTTTGTACTCCATAAGGTATTGATTGATAGGTGCTTGAGCTACCATGAATGTAAATTTATGAGTAAAAATTTTACCAAAGGTTTATTTTTTTTAGTTCTTATTATAGCATTCTCTTATAGTGATGTTTTTGCCCAAAGTATCACCATAAGCAATGTTGTAACGACTCCCGGTTCCTATGGAGCGGGTTCTACTATCGCCGTTCCTTTTCATGTTAACGATGCTTCCTGTGTAAACACAAACAACGTATACAGCTTATACTTATGCAACACGGCGGGTGTTGTTATTGCAGGCGCGCCTGTTGATACCATTAAAAACTTTTACGGCAACTTTTTTAATTTTACAGTCCCGGCTGGGCTTGCACCGGGCAGCTATACATTTAAAGTGACGTCTTCAAGTCCCGCAATTACCAGTATCCCGTCAAATATCTTTACAATTGGCACGGGTACAGGCGTTGCAGTAGCTGTAAATTGCACATCGTCTGTATCCACAATTTCTAATCCAACCTACCCAGATGTTTTCGGAACATGCAGTGGTGCGCCAAATACTACCTATACCTTTACCAATGCCACAACCGGCGCGGCAACGGTTAGCGCCAGTTTTTTTAATGAAACATCGCAAACTACTGTATTGAGTAACCAACTGCTTGCACCTGCATACAATTTTGTTGCCGATACCACCAATTACACGGTAACGGTAGTGGCAGTAACTGCTGCAGGCGTAATAAGTACCCATGATTATAAGCTGATAAACAATGTTGTTAATACGTCTATAGGCAGTACAGGATCGCTAAATGTTTGTTTAGCCAGTGGTTCGGCGCCGCTTACTTATAATATCGACGTATCATCCCCTACGGGTATCGAGTATAATTACCCGGGCAATATATATATGTTTAAATGGGGCGATGGTACAACAAGCACGTATACCCTGTGCCAGATAGAGGCCTTAAACGGGCAAATAAGCCATAACTATATATCATCATCCTGCGGCTTAAACCCTAATGCCAGTAATCCAAATTCATTTGAAATAGATTTTAAATCGGAAAATATATATTGCGGCCAGGTAGGCTCGGCGCCAAGCAATTTTGCCAAGGTGCTTATCCAGCCTTCAAATAATTTTATCGCGCCGACCACAGGGTGTACAAATACAGCAGTAACATTTACAAATAATTCGCAACCCGGGCCCGATCCTAACGCTCCTACTGCTACCTGTAGCAGTAACCCTAACGCGGTTTATAGCTGGTCGGTTAACGGGGTAGTTGTTAAAACCGGGCTTAAGTTGTCTCAGCCATTTGTTTATACTTTTACTTCACACGGCACTTACACCGTTACAGTACATCTGCAAAACCCGCCAACGGGCTCATCATGCGTACCTGCAGATTTTTCCAATACCATTTGTATACAGGACCCGCCCCAGCCAAGCTTTACATTAACGCCTGCGCAAACAACCATTTGCACAGGCACTACAGTTATCCCGGCAAATACATCTGTTATTGATGCCAGCTGTAATATCAATAATCAATATTTATGGACGGTAAGCCCGGCTGCAGGCGCAACTTACACAGGAGGTACTACTTCGGCCAATCAAGTGCCAAATATTACTTTTAATACGTCGGGTATATATACGTTAAAGCTTAATATAACTACTCAGAGCTGCGGTAATACTTATACTACCCCTACTCAAACTATTGTGGTAAATACAAACCCGACTGCTACATTATCTGCCGCTTTTACTGCTTGCGGTAAAGGACAAACATTTGATTTTAATAACAGCAACGCGGCCACTAATAAAACTTACACCGTATTAACAGGCACAGCACAAGCCCTGCCTACCACTTATACCTGGACAGTTACACCTGCTGCGGGCGGAACGTATAGTTTTACGGGCGGAACTACAGCCAACAGCGAATATCCTGATATTACATTTAACGATTATGACACCTACACCGTTACTGTAACCCAAACCAATGATTGCGGTACTGTATCGAAAAGCCAAAATATCACGTTTGTAGCATCGCCAACCATACAAGCGACAAGTAATACCACTAATATTTGTGCCGGTTCGCCCATAAACTTAGGCGCTACAACTACCGGTACTTTTGTAAGTTATAAGTGGAGCAGCGGTACTGGCAATAATGCGTTTACGCCAAATTCAACATCAGAGACAACTACATACCAACCCTCGGCGGCTGATATTGCCGCAGGGCAGGTTACCTTAACAATTACCGGCACCACGGCAATAGCGGCACCATGTAACACCATCAGCAGCAGTGTTACCGTAACCATTACCCCTACAGATGTTATTACCAGCGCCTTAACAAAAACCATTTGCAGCAATACCCAGGTGGGTTATACGGCCACAGCATTAAACCCCGGCAGTACATTTGCATGGACAGCAAGCGTAACTTCGGGCCAGGCTACAGGGTTTACGGCCAGCGGCACCGGTAGTTCCATAAATGACCTATTAGTTAATACCGACCCTACGGCCACTACAAACGCGGTAGTATCATATGTGATTACTCCTACCAGCGCCGGTCCCAATCTATGTCCGGGTACGCCATCAACCTTGAAAGTTACAGTAACGCCGCTACCTATACTTACCGCCACCCCACCAACTGCGCCAATTTGCAGTAACAACCCGGCCGGCATTACCTTGTCATCATCAGTACCAGCAAAATATACCTGGACCAGCACCGCGCCTGCAGGCGTTACCGGTAATACCAACCAGGCCACTGCAAGCAGTGTTACAGGCATACAGGATGTATTAATAAATACAGGCACAACAGCTGCCACCGTTACTTATACTGTTACGCCAATAAGCAGTTCGGGTTGTACAGGCACCCCGGTACCTGTATCGGTTATAGTAGAACCCGCGCCGGTAACCTCTAACGCGGGACTACCGCAATCAATATGTAACACATCCAGCTACCAGTTACAGGGTAATTCGCCTGGCACAGGCACAGGTTTATGGACAACCACCAGTACGGGCGTAACATTTACCGATGCCACATCGCCCACAACAACGGTTAATGGCCTGGTCGGCGGCAACCAGTATACGTTTATGTGGACGATAACTTCGGCGCCGGGCTGTAGTTCATCAAGTACTGTTACTATAACTGTTAATGTGCCTACCATACCCGGAACAACAGCCGCGGCGGGCGCTTCAACAGTTTGTTCGGGCGATAACAGTGGGCAAATAAACCTTACCGGGCAAACGGGAACTGTATTAGACTGGGAAAAATCTATTGATGGGGGCACTACCTGGACTACCGCGCAAACGGGCAATACGGTTTCTATTACATTCTTAAATTTAACGCAAACAACCGAATACCGTGCTGAAGTGCAAAACGGGAACTGCGGCGCTTTATATTCAACCATAACTACCATAACGATAAACCAGGCAGCACCACAGGCAAATGCCGGCGGCCCGGCTACACTTTGTAATGCGCTAACTTATGCCTTAAATGGCAATGATCCCGGAACATTTTCGGGTATGTGGACCGAATTTTCGGGGCCGCCTGTAATTTTTCCCGATCCTACGAACCCTAAGGCTACTGTAAGCGGGTTAGTTGGCGGAAATGTATACGATTTTAGATGGACCATAAGCGCTACTGCGCCTTGTGCCGATAGTTATGATGATGCCATTATTAACGACAAAGCCAACGTTGTACCCAGCTTTACAGCCAGCCAGACAACTGTATGCGGGGTTCAAACTATTAGCTTTACTAATACATCCAATGATTTATCAGGCGCTACATTTATGTGGGATTTTGGTGACGGCACCACTTCGAACGAAGTTAGCCCGCAGCACCAGTTTCAGCCATTAAACAACGGGCTTGATATTACTTATACGGTAACGCTTACTGTAACCGGCAATTGCGCTGTGGAGCCGCCGGCTACGCAAAATATAACTGTTAGCCCGGCATCACCGGTAGCATCTATCGTACCACATCAGATATCATTATGCGGAGCTTCTAACCTTACCGTTTCCAATACTTCTCCGGGCACCAATGCCAGTTACATGTATTACCTGATTGATGGATTGGGCAATAATGTTGTTGCACCTATTGGGCCAATAACCAATAAAAACGATGTAGTATTTGCTATTACAGCCCCGGCTACATCAACAACCTATTATGTTTATATGGTTGCTACAAATAACTGCGGCAATACAGCCCCAAGTGTGCAGATACCTATTGCGGTATCGCCTGCTGATATTAATGCGCAAATATTTCCGGGCGGTTCAGAAACAGGTTGCGTGCAATATAGCACCACTTTTATTAACAACACCACAGGCGGAACATCGTTCTCCTACGCTATAACCAATACTGCTGATGGTTCAGTTCAAACCCTCCCCACAGCTATAGGTGTACAGGCATACACCTTTACAACTGCAGGAAAGTATACCGTACAATTAATTGCCTCTGACGCTTGTACACCAAGCGCGCCATCAAACACGTTAACTTACACCATTTATCCTACGCCTCAGCCGGCTTTTACATACGCTGCCGATTGCAGTAACAATTATACATTCACTAATCAAACCCCCGATAATGGCGGCACACCTGCAAGCTCATTAAGCTACGTTTGGGATTTTGGCGACGGCTCGCCTGTTGATAATAACTTTACACCTGCTGTGCATAGTTATGATTACAGTAAATCGCCTTTTACAGTTACGTTAACGGCCACAAATAATGTAAGCGGGTGTCCGGCCACAACTACACAAACAATAACCGTTAACCCACCGCTGGCAGCTGATTTCAGCATTATACCCGACAGCATAATTAGCATACCCGATTACAGGTTTAGTTTTGTTGATAAAAGCTCGGGCTCACCAAGCTTGTGGCAATGGCAATTTGGCGACGGCAGTACAGCGAGCAGCCAAAATCCACAGCATACATATCCTGATACAGGCCGTTTTGCAGTTACATTAACCATATCTAACGGAAATTGTACAAGCACCATTACGCAACATGTGCGTATAACGGGCACACCGGGGCAGCTTTTTATGCCAAATGCCTTTATACCTACCAGTGCCTCGTCAGATTTGCGGGTATTTATGGCAAAAGGCTCGGGTATAAAAACCTGGCATATGCAAATATTTAATAATTACGGCCAGTTGATATGGGAAACTACCAGGCTTGATAGTAAGGGTGCCCCTATTGACGGTTGGGATGGCACCTTTAAAGGTGCGCCGGCACCGCAGGGGGCTTATTTCTGGCAGGCATCGGCAACGTTTATAAATGGCACCAAATGGAAGGGTATGTCGTACAATAATTCATTACCAAAAACAACCGGCACGGTGAATTTAATAAGATAAATGAGGAAGCTGGCTAAAATATATTTCCTTGTTATTGCTATGCTGGCAGCCGCAAACGCTTTTGGCCAGGACCACCTGTATTCGCAGTTTTTTAATTCGCCGGTATACCTAAACCCTGCATTAAACGGGCAGTTTGATGGCGATTTTCGTGCTAGTTTTATTTACCGTAACCAGTACACCTCTTCGGGCGATAACTCTAATTACCTAACCGCATCGTTAGATTATAACATACCAAAATTTGGCGGCGGTGTGGGTTTAATGTTTTCGCGCAGCAGCGAGGGCGGCGATTTTTTAAACAGCAATAATATTTCGGGTATTTATTCCTATAGCGTGGGTTCAGACAATTATGTACTATCCTTTGGCCTACAGGCCGGCATAAGTAACCGCAGCATAGATTTGAGCAAACTTGTTTTTGACGACCAGATAGACCCGCAAATAGGTATTATACCGGGCGCTGTTTCCTCGGCAGATGCGCTGGATTTTAATAATAAATATTATTTCGATTCGGGCGCGGGTGTAAACCTGGTAGTGGGCGACTTTATGCTGGGCGCTGCCATGCAGCACCTTAACCGGCCAAACGATTCATTTACCGGCGCGCCAGCAACGCTGCCTATACGCAGCACGGCCTACCTTAGCTATAGGTATGATTTGAACGCGGATGATAATATGGATGATGACGAAAAATCGTACGTAATTCCATCAGTAGTTCTTTATAAGCAATCAACCGCGCAATCATTAACTGCCGGTGTTGAGTATAAGCACCGCAGTGTAAGTGCAGGCCTATGGTATCGCGGCGGCGGCAGCGATGGCCCCAGCGCGGTAGTGGTTACCCTAATATTTGATTTATTTGTTAACCGCGATACCGGCGAAAAATTCCGCCTGGGGGTAAGCCATGATGTACCTGTTTCGGGTATAAATTATGGTAACAGCAGCGGCACTACCGAAGCCAGCTTAAATTACATAACAATAAACCCAAATCGTGGTGATGATACCCCAAAATTCGAAGGTTCGCACCGATGCTATGATTTTTATTAATTTATTATATTTGGCTATCAAATCAGTTAAAGTATAATAAACTTAAATGCAAAAAAACTACGTTAAGGATAAGGCTGTAAAAAAGAAAATGGCCAAGCGGTATGCCTGGATGGCGATTGTGTTGTTTATCGCTTTTGCAGCTATAATTGCCAAATTCGCGCTAGCGGGTTCATTGGAAGATATCGTTAGCGGCATGCCCTCCAGCGATGATGTGTACCAGATAGCTAAAGATTATGTACGGCCTACTTTACGTTCGCCGGAAGCACAGTTTTCCGACTCGGAATACCAGTTTGGCAAAAAGGCCGATTCGATATATGTTATACGATCGGCGGTTACCACCAAAGGCGATGGCGGCCAGGAACAAAAAACAAATTTTGAAGTAACGCTTAAATATAACGGCGGCGACAAAAGCGACCAGAAAAACTGGGAACTGATTAATATTAAAGAAGATGATTAAGCCAAATTGCGGATAACGCGATAACCGGCACTTATAAAAAAACAAACCGGCAGAAAAATCTGTCGGTTTGTCCAATCATTCTAAAACAATCACCTCTAAAACAAAGAAGTATCTTAATTATCTTATCAACTGATGTTAATACATCAGCCCTTTTATAAAAATATCAATCAGCATTAAACGCTTGGTATGTATCTCGTCCAAATGCTCTTTTTTAGGGAACACCTGCTTTTTGTGGGCCAATGCCCCTACCCTTACGCCCTGCAAAGCATCAAGCAGTAAATCAACAATTTCGGCAGGGTTATCAACCGGGCGTATTTTTCCTTTAGCAACTTCAGCCTTAATGGCATTACTTAGCAGGTTACGCTCGGCCTGGTGTATTTGCTTCACAATATCCCAAATGGTATCAGGCAGGTTTTGCTCGTTAAGCCTGAAAAAATCGAAAAAATTATAGTTGTTTACAATAAACTCGTGGTGGGTATTTGTTTGAAAAATAAAGGCGGCTTTAAGGTCGTCAAACTCGTTATTTTCCAAAGTAGCCAGGTAATCACCGGCAAGCTTTCGCATAACGGCAATGTACAATTCACTCTTATCCGGAAAATAATAATAAAGCAATGCTTTTGACATTGACAGATCGCCGGCAATTTCATTCATGGTTGTTTTTGAATAACCATAATGTAAAAACCTTTGATGAGCTGCTTCCAGTATTTTTTCCTTCTTAATATCCTGCTGATCTGTAGTAGCTGCGCCCATGGCTGATAACCCCTTATTTATTAATGTTTGATTTTTTGACCTTGTTGTTCAACAAATTTATATAAATAATACGTTGTGTAAAGCGAATAGGTTGTTTGTAAGCTATAATTTACAATCAGATGTATTTTATATGCTGAAAATGAGCCGATCAGGTTAGCTGAACCAAGCTAACGCCAGCACCAACTACCAATGCATCTTCAATAGCGCCAATTAAAGGATCGATCAATTTTGTGGTTTTTACCGTGCTTTTGCGCAGGAAATAAAACAAATACGATGATGCCAGCGCTGCCGAAGCACCCAGTAAAGCGCCCGCTACTCCATTTCCGTTAGCCGCTTTATTGATACTTGCCCCTGCTAACGCGCCCGCAATGCAACGGAAAGCTATACCGACAGGCTCAATGCGGTTTGGGGTTGATGGTAGTTTATCAACTATTAATTCGCCTACGGCCATTAATTTGAGCGCATTTGCGGTTATATCCGACTGCATAAAGTTAAGCGGTGTATGTTCCAGCCGTTTTGAATGGTGATGGCTTAATATATGGCTGGTAATTGCCGGTGCCGATGCTGTACGCATGCCGGCAAGTACGCCAAGGCTTAGCACCTGCCAAAACGGGTGCGTGATTTTTAATTTAGACATACTTCTGATAATACAACAATCATTCCTAAACGCTGTGGTACATAAATTGCATGGTGTATAGTGCATCAAAAATATACCTATGAAAATACATCAGAATAATGCCTTAGGCGAACTGGGCAGCGCTATCGGAAAAGGCTTACTTGCCGGGTTGGCAGCTACCGCAGCCATCACCATATCGCAAATGATTGAAATGCAAATAACCAAACGCGAACCCAGCGACGCACAGGTAAAAGTAGCATCGCAAACGGTGGGCGTTAAACCAGCTACCAAGGATCAGAAAGAGCAATTATCGCAGGAGCTGCACTGGGCT
>Ga0302306_10001081_pt1 | contig 15201 bp, 14 predicted proteins | sample III_Palsa_E3_1_FD_198761 | JGI IMG/M metagenome (GOLD analysis project Ga0302306, IMG submission 198761) | Peat permafrost microbial communities from Stordalen Mire near Abisko, Sweden - III_Palsa_E3_1 | ecosystem: Environmental > Terrestrial > Soil > Palsa > Peat permafrost | place: Sweden...
AATCAGTTTGCCCAACTTCGTTGCGGTGGATTTGAAATCCTTGTGGGAAATTCACAAAGCCCTGAGTGCCACTCGCATTCAGGGCTTTCGCATTTGGCGGGTTTACTCAAGCCAAGACCTCGCTCGAGCAGTAGCTGTATCAGGGTTTTTCGCGTTGGCCTCGCATGATGGATCCTGTTCTCCTAGCCTCTCGTCCGCCGCCCACCCGCACTTGGCCGTCATCCAGAGGAGCGCCCTTCGCGACGAAGGATCTCCTTCTTGCCCCAGCGTCAAACTTTTATCGGAAAGTAACCCTCAGCCATATCTTTCCACTTGGGATTCCGTGATGCGATCAGTGCGATCTTTTTAGCCCGCGCCCACCCTTTGATTTGTTTCTCGCGCGCAATCGCGCCGCGAATATCGTCGTAGCGTTCCCAGTACACCAAACGGAGAACGTGGTATCGCGACGTAAATCCTTCCACCATTTTCTGCCTGTGCTGAATTACCCTCCGAGCCAAATGCGCCGTCACTCCCACATAAAGCACATCGGACTTACTCGCGAGAATGTAAACGTACCCACCCTTCGCCATCGTATCCGCCGAAAACGGTTTTCGCCTGACGGCCTCATTGCCCGACGATCCTCTTCTCCCAGCCCTGCAGTCCTACCGCCAAACCGTTTTTGGCCGTCATCCAGAGGAGCGCAGCGACGAAGGATCTCCTTCTTGCCCGGCAGCCAACTACGAAGCGCCAATGCGAGAGGGCGCGTCTCTCCCCACCCATCCAGCGAAATCCCGCCCAACCGCAACTTGCCAGCCGTCGAAGTATAAAACCCAAAAACCGCCGACAGTGCCCCACTCTTTGCGCTCAGCAAAGGTTGGCGTTCTTGGTTGATCCTCTTCTCCTAGCCCCACAGTCCTACCGCCCAAACCGTTTTTGGCCGTCATCCAGAGGAGCGCCTTTCGCGACGAAGGATCTCCTTCTTGCCCAGCTCCAAACACGAAGCTCGGTGTTCTCGCACGTCGTCCTCGTGCCGCTCGCGCCTCACTCCTCCAACGAAATTCCCCCCAACCGCGACTTCCCCGCCGTCGAAGTATGAAACCCAAAAAACCGCCGGGTGCCCCAACTCTTTGCGCTTCTCAGCAAAAGGTGGGGTTTTAGATCAATCCTCTTCTCCTAGCCTTCAGCCCTACCGCCCAACCGTTTTTGGCCGTCATCCAGAGGAGCGCCGTTCGCGACGAAGGATCTCCTTCTTGCCCGGACCCACACACTGTGAGTTTCGCTACGTTTCGGTGTAGCCGTCCTCCCAACCAGTTTGCCCAACTTCGTTGCGGTGGATTTGAGAGAGTCCCCCCCTCACCCATCCAACGAGATATTCCCCAATCTCGACTTCCCCGCCGTCGCCGTGTAAAACCCAAACACCGCCATCCCCACAATCATCGCGAAAACAATAATCGTCGGCTGCGCGTACCACTCCGCAAAATGCCCGGTCAACGGATACGCCTCCAGCACATTATTCAACGTCAGCCCCACCAGCAGCGCCAACAACCCAAATCGCACCAGAAGCAGCAACGCTGTCCCAAACACCAGCACACTTTCCACCACACCCAGCACGGGGTGTTCCCCGAACGCCGTCGGAATCGAAAACAGCACGATCGTCGCGGCCACCGCCAACCACTGATTCCGCAGCACCAGCCTTACCAGAAAGAAGATAAAAAACAGCGCCAGCGCCCCAAACAGATACAGCGCCACATTCAGCAGAATGTCGCCCAGCGTGTAATGCATCCCGGCCAAAATAACGAAGTCCAGCTGATTCACCGGCACCGTCGGCGTCTTCCCGGTCCAACCCGGAAACAAATTCACCACCATCGCCAGGATGGCCCAGCCCAGCGCCGCCAGCACGCCCAGCAACACATCGCGCCCCACCACCGGATCCAGAAATTCTCCGGACAGCACGCGCGACCACGAAACCAGCGCCGTCGGCCACCGTTTCCGCACGTGCGGCTCCAGCGCCACATACATCAGCCAGACCAACGCCGTCCCCACCAGCGCCCAGCCCACCATCATCAGCACCAGACTCACTTCACCCATGGTCGGAATGTGATGCGCGAAAAAAGCCATGGCCACGAAGGACAGCACGAACATGAACATCGCCAGTTTTGCCGCGCCTTTCCAGTCGCTCCGTCCCGCGCGCACATTCGCCCGCGCCAGCACAATTCCCGCCACGACCACCAGCAGGAATATTCCCAACAAGATTCCGTTCTCTACTTTGTCCCGGGTCGCTTGCGTATCGCCGCGCATCCGGTCCGGCGTGTCCCAACTGGCGATCAAACTGAAATACACCGGCTTGCCGCGATAGGCCGCCGCTTCCACCCGCAACGGCAGTTCCGGTTGTCCGGGCCACGTCCCGGTCCACGCTTCGCGCGTATCGCTCGAAACCAGCCCGGTCCACTCCGGCGTCGTCGCCTGAAATTGTTTCGGATCCAAACCCGCCGCCGCAAAAAGCGGCGCCCAATTCGGCGCGCTCGCCGCGCCCGTCGACGTATCCAATTGCGGCGGTATCCCCAGAAATTCCATCAGCCGTCCGTCCGGCGCAAAAAATTCCTGCACCATCCCGGACAGCCGCACCGGGGGCTGATCCGGAAACGCTCCGGGCGTCCAGCTGAAATCCGTGTTCTGCATGTACTGCGGACTCTCGCGATACCAGAACGCTACCGTCGGCGGAAATCCCGCCTTCAATCGTTCCCAGCGATTCTTGCTCTGGTCCTTATCCTTTATGTAGTTCACAAAACCGTAATACCGCCCGAATCCGTACGATGTATCCGCGCCCGCCGGATAACCCAGCGACTGCGTCAGTTCGCGCGCCTTTTCCGCCAGCACTTCCGCCGACATCGGCATCGGCACCAAATTCACCACGAATACGCGATTGGCCAGCACCGCCATCGCGGCGAGTCCCACTAAAATCAGCGCAAGGCACGCCCACGCTGTCGCCGGCCGCAATCCTTCCTTTTCGCCCGACGCTGCCACCATCGCCGGCGATGGCGTTTCTCCCGCCGCTAAAGCCGCCGCCAGCGGATCGCCTCCCGGCAACGCCGCCGCCACTTGCAACGCCGACGCCGGACGTTTCGCCGGATCTCTTTCCAGACAGCGTTGGATCACCCGCTCGGTCAGCGGATCGATATCCTTCACCAGCGCCGAAATACTCGAAGGCGAACTGGTCTCTCTCAGCCGCAGCAGCTCCCCAATCGACGCCGCCTCGTACGCCTTCTTCCCCGTAAAAATTTCGTACATCACCAGCCCCAGCGAATAAATATCGCTGCGCTGCGTCACTTCCACTCCCGCCAGTTGCTCCGGCGCCATGTACGCCGGGGTTCCGGCGCTCACTTCTTCGCCGCCCATATTTTCCGAAAGCGCCGCCAAACCAAAATCCGTGATGCGCACCCGCCCGCGCCCGTCCAGCATGATGTTTCCCGGTTTCAAATCGCGATGCAGCACGCCGTGATCGTGCGCCGCCGCCAGGCCTGCGCACATCTGCCGCGCGATATCCAGTCCCTTGGCCTGCGGAAATTGTCCGATGCGCCGCAACAGCGAAGACAAGTCTTCGCCGTCCACATATTCCATGGTCAGAAATAAACGCCCGTCCATTTCGCCCACGTCGAAAACCCGGCACACATTCGGGTGCGAAATCTCCCGCGCCAGCCGCACTTCCTGGTAAAAACGCTCCCGCGCGTTCTCGTCGTCGTGCATCGAGACCGGCAAAAATTTCAGCGCCACGGTCTGATTCAACTTCAAATCTTCCGCCCGAAAGACTTCCCCCATCCCACCTTTACCCAAAAGCGAAACGATCCGGTAGCGATCGGCCAAGGTAGTTCCAGCCACGTAATGCCCTTGATTCGACGACCGCGATCCCGACGCACTGCTCGATGTAAAACTCTTCCCTCCGCGCGCCTCCCCCGAGGTTCGCGCTTCATTCGACGTGCGTGCGCTACCAAATGTCCCACTCGCGCGCCCAGCTCCAGACTCGCCGCCACTGCGTGGCCGCTGCGCGTCCCCGCCACCAGCCGCACCGCCGCCAACGGTTCGCCCGCCACCGTCGCCGCCTCCCGGCACCGAACTTCCACCGGATCGACCCGCGCCGCCCGCACCTTCGCGCGGCCCCACGCTCGTCACCGTCGGGCTCGAACTCTCATCCACCGCCGTCCCACATCGCGGGCAAAACGTCGCCCGCAGCGGCAACTCCTCCGCACACGAAAAACATTTCATGCCGTCATCCTACACAATTTCGCCACCCCTCGCCCCGCGTTTTCACCACGCCAAATTCCGCAACCACAACCAACGCACCACGAAGCCGCCCCGACCACCTGTAGCGGCCACCTTTATCTGGGCCATTTGCCGTTGCTGTCGCTGTCGCCGTTACGCCGTCATTCTGGGCGCAGCGATGAATCTCACCCTCGATCCTCCACGCATCCACAAATCGACCGCATGTTGACCCAGCACCGCGAGTCTGCGCCGGTGGGTAGCGGCACTCCCAGTACCCGAAATTGTTCTTGACCTTCCCCCTTCGCACTGTAATATTTCGCTAGCTGTAAACTTTCTATACTTCGTTCTACTTTTTCCTCTGTCCTTTGCTTTACCGGAGTAACACATGAAACTTTGCGCGCGATTCTTCTTGCTCCTGGGCTTCGTCATCGTTCTCGCCGCTCTAGCTCCGCGCGCCTCCGCCGATACGCAAGACCTGATCCTCGGCACCACCGTCATTCCCGTGGATTCCTTTGGCTTCACCAGTTCCACGTTCATCGTCACCATCGAAGACACCGACGCCTCGGGACTCAACACCCTCGCGCCACCCATCGACAAGCTCGTGTTTCAACTTTTCGCCACCGGCACCTCCATCCCCGAACTCACCGTCACCTTAACCGACGTGACTATCGCGAAAGTAGTAGAGTCGGCCAACGGCACTGTCACCGACACATTCACCTACAAAGCCATCGACTCCGTGGAGACGCCTCCGGCCACTGCTCCAGAACCTGCCACGCCCGGCCTGCTGGCCCTTGGCCTAATCGCCTGCCTCGCCATCGCCAAAAACAAAGGCCGCATGACGGCCAACAGCACATGGCCCAGCTAAAGCTGATCGACAACCGCATACGCAGTCACTAGCCGTTCGCGCCCTCTTCAATCCTGCCAGCGCCCAACGTATACTTGCCCCGATGTCTCCGCGAAGTCCAAAACGAACCCGCGCCCTGCGCCTCGCGCTCTACGCGTCCACCGCGATCCCCACGCTGGCGCTTCTCACCGCGCTCGCCACCCATACCCGCGCCGCCCCCAAAGGCAACGCCGTCCCCACCCTCGAATCTTTCTACATCGTCACCCAAGCCGCTTTCCGCGACGGCCCCGCCTGGGTCGATCACATCCTCGAACTTCGCCCCGAAGGCGCCGACGTCCTCATCCGCGAAGTTCGCATCGCACCCCTCGCCCCCGCCTGCCCGCATCACGTCACCCTGCGCGCCATCGAAAAAATTCTCCCCGCCACCACCGTCCAGCGTCTCGCCGGAAAATTCGAACTCTGCGCCCACGCCGAAGAAGACGTCGACGGCATGATCCACGCCGCAAAGCTCGAAGACGCGCCCAACATCGACGATCCCTCCAGCCAAACCATCATCGCGGTTTGCGGCGGCGAAAAACGCATGTTCGAGCTGCCCTACCCCGAAACGCTGCGCTTCGAAGCCCTCACCCTGGCCAACGCCCACGTCGCCCATTACTGGGAAATCGCCGCCGACCTCGAAGCCGACGCCTTCGGCTCCGACTTCTCCCTGGCCAAGCTCACGCCCGCCCAGGACCAAACCGCTCAGGACCTGGGCGCAAAAATCCTGCCGGAAATTAAATCAGGAAGGTACAAACAAGGTTTCGCCGATGCCGACTGCCCCTACGCCGAATGCCGCGACCACAGCGTCAACTCCGCGCTGCAAGGCTACTCCGGCCCCATCTTCACCTGCCCCAAAGACTAGAAACCCAAACCTACCCCCGCCGCCTTCAATCTCTATCCCTCGCGCAAAAAGCTCACCGCGAAACGGGCCCCATCGCCGCCCGCGCCACCTGTAGCGGCCAGCGCAGCCGGGCAGCCGTTGTGGTTGTCTCTGCCGTTGCGGTTGCCGTTGCGGTTTTCGTTGTTTTTGCCTCCCGCTTCGGTTCACGTTGTCATCCCGACAGAGGCGCGCCTTTGCGCCGACGAAGGATCTCTCTTCGATCTCTACAACCCCGGGCGTCCAGCGCCGGAGGCGCGGCATAACTTAGCCCGGCCCGTAAGGGCCGGGTAAAGCACACAAAACTCCCCAGCGCCGGAGGTGCGACACTCGATCCCATCCTCCCTCGATCTCCACGCCGGGTCCTCATCCTTCGCGTATTTTGCGAAGGGTGGGAGCTTTGAAGTTGCCCTCGCAAAAAAAAAAGGGCTGCCTCAACAGGCAGCCCCGAATCACTTGTGAAACATCCCTCGCCTCGCGGCGACGGAATCCCGCTTACTTCAGTCGGACCAACGGCTTGGTCGCTTCCAACTTCTTCGCCTTCTTCAAGGGTTTCTTTGCCATGGTATTTCCTCCGGACTTGCGTCCCCGTTTTCGTTCTCGGGGTTTGTCGAAGTTATATGCAAATCAGCCGCCAATGTCCACGAAAAGACGTCTGCCTCCAGCTCATCGCCCCGCCGAACGCCCACTCGGGTCCGCCATTTCTCGAACACCAAATCCCGGCGCGCGCAAAAAAAAGGGGCCACCATCCAACGGCAGCCCCGAAATTGCTCCTAAAAAACCCCTCGCCTTGCGGCCACGGAGTCTCTCTTCCCGCAGCGCTCTTAGCGGACCGGGCGCATCAACGGCTTGGTCGCTTCCAACTTCTTGGCCTTCTTCAAGGGTTTCTTTGCCATGGTATTTCCTCCGGACTTGCTTCCCCGTGTCGATCTCGGGGTTTCGCAGAGTTACATGCAAATACCTGGCCAATCTCCATCACAACCCGCCTTCGCGTCTATCTCCTTGCGAATCTTCGCGACGCACCCTCTTCCGCCGCCGCAGGTCGCGCCCTCCGCGCTGAATAATTCAACACGCGCGCCGTTTTTTCAACGAATCCCGCGCTTCCGCGCCAGAAATCCGGGAAGCACTGCCATAGCGTGACAGCCGCTTTCCCCGGAACATTCTTGTTCCGATTCACGTATTCTTGGACGTACCACCAAGGAGAACCAGACTCCCATGTCCACAAAACATTCTCAGCTGGCATTGAACCTCGCCGCTGCCATCATGGTTTTAATTCTCCTCGTCGCGGTCGCCGTCCCGGCCGCCGACGCCCAGGACCAAAGCAATCCGGACAAGTCCTCGAAGAACGACAATATCAGCGCGAGTTTCGACCTCGGCAAAGACGCCAGCGCCAAAGACGTCGGCCTGCCTCTGTACCCCGGCTCCCATCGCCATCAGGATTCCAAGGACGACAGCGCCTCACTCAACATGGGCTTTTCGGGCGGCTCGAGCGGCTTCAAGATGGCTATGCTCAAGATGGACTCCACCGATTCGCCCGACAAGATCGCCGCCTTCTACCGCAAAGCACTCGCGAAATACGGCAAAGTCCTGACCTGCAGCGGCCCCGGCGCAGAGGCCTCCGCCGACGCCTCCAAAGATTCCGCCAAGTCGACCGACCTAAGTTGTGACCACAACAAGCCAGACCAATCCGAAATCGAACTGAAGGCCGGAACCAAACAGAATCAACATGTGGTAGGAATTAAGCTGGAAGGTGCCGTCACCACTTACCAGCTGGTTTATATCGAAACTCACGGCTTGGACGACGACAAGAAGTAACCACAAGAAGTGACCGCGCGCCACCACCGCGATTTCAGCAGCACGCCGATTTTCCAATTTCTATTTTCTACTTTCCACTTTCCGCTTTTCTACGGTCCCCGCCGGATCCACCACAAAACTCTTCCCACAATCCGCCAGTTCCGGTCGCGTCCCATCGAAATCGGTTTGTAGTCCCGATTCTCCGATTCCAGCAATTGCACGCCTTTCATCGTCAGAAAACGCGACAAAGTCAGTCCGGTCCTCTTGTGCCAGGCCACGATGACCTTGCCATTCAAGTCGTTGGCGTTGTTTTGGCTGCTATCCACCACCACAATGTCGCCATCATCGATCATCGGGCTCATCGAAGCTCCGCGCACCCGCAAGCAGCTGGTCGATGCCGGGTTCGGGCACCACAGCGCCGGTGCCGCGATCATCTCCGATACGTCCGCGCGGTCCAGATCGAGCACCTGATCGCCCTTGGCCCCATGCGTCCCGGCGTGCACCGCCAGCACCGGTAAGGCCACCAATTTGGTCTTGGATTTGACCCGTGACGCCGTGCGCTTTTCGCCGCTTCCCGCCAGCACAATTTCGAAATCCGGGAAATCGACCTTGTGCAATACTTCGGACCCTTGCGGAAACATCCTCGACAGGTCGGCGCTTTTTAATCCCGCCCGGGTCCAGAACCAATTGGATTCGCCGGCCTCCGCCAGATTGCCCATCCGCACGTAGGCTTCCGCAGTCGGCTCGTGCGAGCCGCTCTCCCAGCGCGAAAGCGCCATGGCCGAGTAATTCAACCGCGCGGCAAACTCCGACTGGTTCAGTCCCAGCCGCTTGCGCAGCTGCAGGATCTTGCGTACCCATTCGGCTGGCGGGTTCTTGCGGGCGGTCATTCTCCTTGCGTTCCTTAACCGATGAGCGATACCATTCGTGGTAGGGTCGTCATGGTTGATGCCGAATCTGACCTCCTCCTCCGTTCAAGGAAGTCATGGACCGTGACAATTCTGATGGTATCACGCACTCGATAGAGGCGCTCGCGATTTTTCGCGGCATTTACAAGCGCGTGGCCGTTCAGCTCGATGTGGACCCGTCCTACGTCAGCCGGGTCGCTCGCGGCGAGCGTAGGGCTCCGTTCGTCACCGAAGCGCTGCGTAAGGAAATCCAGCGCGTGCTGGGCAAGGCCGGCCTGCACGATAGCGACGGCCATAACAATAACCACGGCCATAACAATAACCACGGCCATAACAATAACCACGGCCATAACAATAACCACGGCCACGACCATTCCCCTGGAATGGTCGCCGCTGCGCTCGAGGGTCACTCGCTCGATGCTCATCACGCCCCTATACGCAAAAAGAAAAGCAAAACCCGTGCGCCCAACCCGGTGAAGTCCAAGCGCCGATCCTAAAGCCAGGCGACACGGTCTTTTGGTACGATAAATATCGAATGAAGTAGCTGATTTAGTATTAATAGCGGTCGTGGCGCTGATTCCTGAAACGCGTCGCGAGGTTCAAGATGCAATCACTGCCTAATTCTTTTGCGAAGGCTGAAGTTTCGGACCAGCCGGACCCCGGCGACGCCATGCCGCGAAACGCCTCCTACGACTCGGTGAATTCAACCAACGCCGCCGAATCCCTCGACTTGCTGGACCACCATTTCGAATCCACTTTTCTCCGCGCCGGCGTCGGGCTGGCCCACGTAGATCTGCAGGGCCGCTTTCTCCGCGTCAATCCCCTGTTCTGCCAGATTCTCGGCTACAGCTCCGATCAACTCTGCCAGATGACGTTCATGCAGATTTCCGAACCCGATTTCGTGGCCCGCGACTGGCCGGCGCTGCAGGAAATGATCCATGGCTCCCGCGACAACTACACCCGCGAAAAACGTTACATCCGCCAGGATGGTTCGCGCGTCTGGTGCAACGTCAGCGTTTCCCTGCTGCCTGCGCCCGACCCCGCATGCAATTGCTTCGTCGTCGCCCTCTATGAGATTTCGGTCCGCAAGCAAGCCCAGGAAGATTTGGCCCGCGCCAACGAACTTCTCAACATTTCGCAAGCCGCCGGCGGCACCGGCAGCTTCGAATGGAACATCCCCGAAAATAAACTCACCTGGAGCGAGAACCACTCCAAGCTTTTCGGCCTCGAGCTTTTCGATTTCGATTGCTCCTTTGCTTCCTGGCGCAATCGGCTGGAGCCCGCCGATGCCGCCAGGATCGACGCCGAATTGAACACCGCCTTCGCCGAAAAACGCGAAGAATGGGTTTCCGAGCATCAGATCGTTCGCGCCGATAACGGCGAAAAACGCTGGCTCACTTCCCGCGCCAAAATTTCCTACAGTCCTCAGGGCCGACCCTTGCGCATGGTAGGCGTCTCCATCGACACCACCGACCGCAAGCACGCCGAGCAGGAAATGCTGCGTAGCCGCGACGATCTCGAGCGCCACGTTCACCAGCGCACCTCCGAACTGGTCCAGAAAACTCTCGAAATGGCCGATCAAGCCCGCCAGATCGACGCTGCCAACTCCAGCCTCCGCCAGCTTTCTTCCCGCATCCTGCATCTGCAGGATGAAGAGCGCCGCCGCATCGCCAGCCATTTGCATGACACCACCGGCGGCTGGCTCACCGCGCTGGCCATGAACCTCAGCGTGGTCAGCGGCGAAGCTGCCAAGCTCACGCCGCGTACCAAAAATTTGCTAGCCGATAGCCTGGAAATCTTGCGCGATATGTCCAACGACCTGCGCACCGTCTCGCACCTGCTGCATCCGCCGCTGCTCGACGAAATGGGTTTGCGCTCCGCGCTGCGCTGGTTCGTCGAAGAATTTTCCAAACGCAGCAACATTCAAGTGGAACTGGAATTGGCCCCGAACCTGGGCCGCCTGACCCGCGAATGTGAAACCGCCATCTTCCGCATCGTCCAGGAAGCCCTCACCAACGTGCATCGCCATTCCGGGAGCCCGCGCGCCAGCATCTGCATCACCCGCGAGCACGGCGAACTGGCTCTCGAAGTTCGCGACTGGGGCAAAGGTCTGCCCCCGCGGCAGCACGGCGAGCCCCAACGCTCCGGCGTCGGCTTGCAAGGTATGCAAGAACGCGTCCGCCAGCTCGGCGGCCACTTCGAAATCCGCACCAACCCCGACGGCGGCACCAGCGTAATCGCCAAATTCGCCGAAGCCTCCGTCTGCCTCCCCCTCGCCGCCGACTAAATTTCGCGGCACCGATCAGCGCGTCGCCAACGCGATTCGCCCGCGCTGAAATCCCCGGCGTCAATGCGCTCCAGCCACCCGCAGCCGCTGGTCGGCGGCGTCCTTCCGAGGAGCATCCATCTTTCTTCGCCGTGACCCTAAAGTGCCGGCCGAATTTGCCGATGAGGACGGTGGCGAAACAACACGCCACCCATGACCCGCCTGCGATTAGAAACGCTTCATCTAAAGGTCGAAGCTGACCGCGCTCGCCGCGTGACCCTGGCCGGGCACTTCTTCGGCTACTTCCGCGGCATTTTGTCCGTGCTCGGCGAATTGGAAATGAGCATTCAGCGTGAAGAAGTCCTGAAACGCGTCAGCGAAGCCAAGCGCAACACCGCCTAATCGTCCGCGCGTCCCCCGCTCCTTCTAACGACGCTGCTCTCAGCTCACCAGCCCCAAACTTGGAAGACGTTCATTCTTCGCTGCGCTCTTCCCTTCTTACCTCCGCGTGCATCAAAGCCGTGTACCAACATGGTCCGCCGCCAAGGCCGCGTGTTGGCTAGCCGCGAACGAGCCGCTCAGGAGGAACCACGCAAAATGGCCGTCACCACCGAAATCGCGCCGAATGTCTATCGCATCTCGATCTTTGTGCCACCTGCCAATTTGCAGTTCAACCATTTTCTGGTGAAGGACGACGAGCCGCTGCTCTACCACACCGGCCTGCGCGGCATGCACGCAGAGATCCGCGACGCGGTCTCCAAAATCATCAACCTGGCTGACTTGCGCCACATCAGCTTCAGCCATTTTGAATCGGACGAGTGCGGCTCGCTGAACGAATGGCTGGGCGCCGCGCCCAACGCCGACGTGATCTGCAGCCAGGTCGGCGCGCGCGTGAACTTGAACGATTTCATCGGCCGCGACGCGCGCGGCCTCGCCGACGGCCAGACTTTTTCCACCGGAAAATACCGTTTCCGCTACTGCCAGACTCCGCATCTGCCGCACGGCTGGGACGCGGGCCTGCTTTTCGAAGAAACGGAAAAAACATTGTTGTGCTCGGACCTGTTCCACCAGATCGGCAACGTCGAAGCCCTAACCTCGACCGATGTGGTGGGCCGCTCGCGCGCCGCGATGAAGGAATATCAAACCGGAATTCTCGCCGAGTATGTTCCGTACACGCCGCTCACTGCCCAGAATCTGAAGAAGCTCGCCGGCCTCCAACCAAAAACGCTTGCCATCATGCACGGCTCAAGCTTCACCGGCGACGGCGCCCGCGCGCTCGACGACCTCAACGTAATGTTGCGCGAAATTTTCGGCCGCGAAAAATAGGAAGCGGACCGCGTTGGCGAATAAGCATTGGTGCGGACCATTCAACAGCGTTAGAATCCTCGCTCGCAATTTGTTCGGCAGGCCCGAAATTCGCGGTCCACATTTCTAGAGAGGTGGCGGCATGGCTTCCATTATTGGTTTTGGCGGTGCATTTATGCGGGCCAACGATCCCAAAGCGCTGTATGCCTGGTATGTCGAGCATCTCGGGCTAATTAAGGGCGAAGGTTCCTATGCCTTTCCCGCTTCCAAGCACGACGCCCAGGTGGTCTTCGCCTTCTTCAAGCAGGACGCTGATCACTTTCCTCTCACTCAAAAAGCCATGATCAACCTGCAGGTCGATGACCTCGATGGCCTGCTCGACCGCCTCGCGGCCTCGGGCGTAACCGTCGATCCCAATCGCCAAAGCTACGACTTCGGTAAATTCGGCGCCTGCACCGATCCCGAAGGCAACCGCATCGAGCTCTGGCAACCCATCGGCGACTGACTTTTAGCGGCCAGCGTGACCGCGATCAGCGCGCAGCGCCGCTAAAATCGATTCCCGCCAGGGCAGCAAATGTGGCTAATTCGGGCTCGCTTCAGCTGACCCCGAAAGTAAGTTCATCTGTAATGGCTCGCCCGATCCAATGAATTCGAGACCCGTGCGATATTGGCCCGTGCCGATTGGAACGCAGTGAGCAACGCGCGCCGCGGAACTATAGCGACCGGCCGGTATCGAGACCAGAATGACGTCGTCTTCCATCCATTGATTGGCCGAGATTACGCCGATGCCGCGGGAACTCACGTTTTCGGTGACCGTCTTTTCCACACCCAGCGCGTCGTGCCGGCCCACGAGCATTGCGGTAATGCTCATGCGGGTGCGGTCTTCGGTGCGCTCCACCACGAATTGTTGTTTCATTGACTTGCCTCCCGACCCGGAGTTTTAGGTTTCGACGGCTTCGACGCTCGCCCCAGTTCTTACCTCAAGCTAGCCCACCGCTACTCCGCGAAGTAAACATGCCCGAATCCCGTTGTCGAAAATGACACTCGCCTATGGCCTGCTGGAGGAATAGCAGTGGGCGGCCGTCCTCCTGGCCGCCCGCACGCAAGGCCCGCATGCAAAGAGTTCCGCCGGCGAATCTCTTCCCCGCCCCGCACATCTATACTGTGTCAGGGCGCTTCGATCCTGCGCCGCGCAACGACCAGTTGAAACGAAAGGTCGATGCACAGCGTCGATAGTAGGCGACGACACCACATCCCGGAGGGCATCGCTCATGGAATTTCGGCAGCTCGGTCGTTCTGGTTTTAAGGTTCCGGTGCTCAGCCTCGGCACTGGCACATTTGGCGGCACCAACGAATTTTTTGCGGCCTGGGGTAGCACGCAAATCCCCGAAGCGACCCGGCTCGTCGACATTTGCCTCGACGCTGGCCTCAACATGTTCGACACCGCCGACATTTATTCCGGCAGCGATTCGGAAAAAGTTCTCGGCGGAGCCATCGCTGGCCGCCGCGACAAAGTGATCATCTCCACCAAAGCCACCTTCAAAGCCGGCGACGATCCGAACAACGTGGGCTCCTCGCGTTTTCACCTGATCAACGCGATCGAAGGCAGCCTGCGCCGCCTCAAAACCGATTACATCGATTTGTTCCAGCTGCACGGTTTCGACGCGCTCACTCCGGTGGAAGAAGTCCTCAGCACCCTCGACGTGCTGGTGCGCAGCGGAAAAATCCGCTACGTCGGCTGCTCCAATTTTTCCGGCTGGCATTTGATGAAGGCGCTGGCCACCGCCGACCGCTACGGCTGGCCCCGCTACGTCGCGCATCAGGCCTATTACTCGCTGATCGGCCGCGAATACGAATGGGAATTGATGCCGCTCGGCCTCGCCGAAGGCGTCGGCTGCGTGGTCTGGTCGCCGTTAGGCTGGGGCCGCTTAACCGGGAAAATTCATCGCGGGCAACCGAAGGCGCCGAGCAAGCGCCTGGAAGTCACCGGCGCCTACGGCCCGCCGGTAGAAAACGAATACCTCTATAAGGTCGTCGACGCGCTCGACGCCATGTCCAAAGAAACCGGCAAAACCGTAACGCAGATCGCGCTGAACTGGCTGCTCCAGCGCCCCACCGTTTCCAACGTAATCATCGGCGCCCGCAACGAAGAACAATTGAAACAAAATCTCGGCGCGGTAGGCTGGAACCTCACCAAAGAACAAGTAGCCAAACTCGACGCCGCCAGCGCCCTAAAGCCCATCTACCCTTACTGGCACCAGGCCGGATTCGAGGACCGCAACCCCCAACCAGTGAAATGGTAGCAACCTAATTGCCTGTGCCGGGCTAAGCGCCGACTAGCGTCGGTGAGCCCGGCGCATCTACTCGATCCGAAATTGACGCGCTGCTATTGCAGCGCTACAATCCTGCCGAGCTATTCACCGAGGTGCCATATGCGCCTTCGCTTAGTATGTATCGCGGCTTCGATCCTGGCCGGCGCAACTCTCCCCGTCAGCGCGCAGCAGCCCGAAGTAGCCCGCGCCCCGGATCGCGGTGCGCACGCCCGGGTTCCCGGCATCATCGTTTCTCCGGTTCCCAATCTGCCTTTCTCCGGGCGCGACAACATCGAATGGACCCGCAAACTCGACGACGGCTCGTCGCTGACCCAACATCTCGACGCGGTGGTTGCGCGCGACAGCCAGGGGCGCATCTACCGCGAAACCCACAGCTTCGTCGCCGCCGGTTCCAACCAGAAATCGCCGCTGCGCGAATTTATTATTTACGACCGCGAGGCCCGCACCCGCACAGCTTGCAATGTGTCCAGCAAGCGTTGCGAAGTCAGTCTGTACAATCCTGCCACGAACCGCGCCGAACCGCCGGTCGGTCCCTCGCCCGACGGCAAAAGCGTGCTGGCCCGCGAAAGCTTGGGCAACAGCGTGGTCGAAAACCTCAG
>Ga0302306_10001087_pt1 | contig 15175 bp, 11 predicted proteins | sample III_Palsa_E3_1_FD_198761 | JGI IMG/M metagenome (GOLD analysis project Ga0302306, IMG submission 198761) | Peat permafrost microbial communities from Stordalen Mire near Abisko, Sweden - III_Palsa_E3_1 | ecosystem: Environmental > Terrestrial > Soil > Palsa > Peat permafrost | place: Sweden...
GACGCCGATCCTCGTTTCCGCGCCCCCGGCCCGGACCCCCACTTGGACCCGCGCCCTGGGACCGTCCGATTTGGCGCGAGCGGGGGCGCATCGTACACTGGGTCCTGCCGAAGACCGCAGGTTGTCACGAGCCAACTGGCTCACGCTGACCGAAGGTCCCGTGAACAACGGGCATCCTGCGCAGGTAACTGAGCAAGCTTACGGTGCCCAGGCTCTTTCGCCGGGATCGTGACGAAGCCCCAGTGCGCCTGCGCCTGGGGCGTTTTGCTTTTACGGGCACTGCTTTTCCATAGGCACTGCTTCGCGCGTATCGGAGACCTATCCCGGCCCTGCCGCCGGGTGCCGGGTGAGCCCTGTGCGGGGCTCAGCGGGCGCTCGCGTAACGGTGGAGCCGGTCCGGCAGGAGAAAGGAGGCCCATGGCGAGAGCGGACAAGGTGGCTGCGGTTGCGGAGCTCACCGACCGGTTCAAGGACTCGGACAGCGTTGTGCTCACCGAGTACCGGGGACTCAGCGTTACCCAGCTCTCCCTGCTTCGTGCGGCACTCGGGGAGAACGCCACGTTCAGCGTGGTCAAGAACACCCTCACCAAGATCGCGGTGAGCGAGGCTGGTCTGGACGACCAGCTCGCCTCGCTGCTTTCCGGCCCGTCCGCCATCGCGTTCGTCGGTGGCGATGTGGTCGAGGCGGCCAAAGGCCTGCGCGACTTTTCCCGGGACAACCCGGCTCTGGTGATCAAGGGGGGCGTGCTCGACGGCAAGGCGCTCACGCCCGGCGAGATCACCCAGCTGGCGGACCTGGAGCCGCGCGATGTTCTGCTCGCCAAGCTGGCCGGCGCCATGACAGCGTCGATGGCCCGCGCCGCCGCGGTGTTCAACGCACTGCCGACGCAGGTCGCCCAGCTCGCCGAGGCCCTGCGGGCCCAGCGGGCCGAGCAGGGCGGCGCCGAGGCCGCGGCGGAGGCGCCCAGCGCGCCCGACGCGCCCGACGCGCCGGCTGAGGGCGGCAGCGAGAGCTGACCCGCTCATCAGCAGGACACGCAGGTTCTGATGGCCGAGAGCCATCGATGACACAGATAGACGCCAGGTAGACGGAGGAACCAGCACTATGGCGAAGCTCAGCACCGACGACCTGCTCGAGGCGTTCAAGGAGATGACTCTTCTTGAACTGTCGGAGTTCGTGAAGCAGTTCGAGGACACGTTTGACGTCAAGGCGGCCGCGCCGGTCGCCGTGGCGGCCCCGGCCGCCGCCGGCGGTGGCGCCGCGGCGGAGGCACCCGAGGAGAAGGACGAGTTCAACGTCACGCTCGAGGCGGCAGGCGACAAGAAGATCCAGGTCATCAAGGAAGTCCGCAGCCTCACCAGCCTGGGGCTGAAGGAGGCCAAGGACCTGGTCGACGGCGCGCCGAAGCTCGTGCTCGAGAACGTCAACAAGGAGGCGGCGGACAAGGCGAAGGCGGCCCTCGAGGGCGCTGGCGCCACCGTCACCGTCAAGTAGGTTCCTGCGGGACCTCAACCAGGTCCCGCAGGACCGAATCGTGCACAACGCGCCACGGCGCGGGCCGGCTCACCCGGCCCGCGCCGCGTTCGTTCCGGCAAGAGCCGCGCCTGCTCCGGCGCTGTATCCATCGCGACCCGGTCGGCGCGCCCGTGCGCCCGCCCACTCCGGGCCGGTCCAGTATCAAAAAAATATTCTGGGGCGCGGAATGTTTGCGTCGGCGAGCTGGTTGTGCTAAGCGGTCAGAAACCACGTCTGGTTCCCGGCCTGTTCCACAGCAACACCGACGGTACCGCCCAGTGCCTGCCCACCCGGGTCGGCGCGCGATTGGCGGAGTCGCTAAAATGCGGCTCACCTGCTAAATCCAGAGGTATACCCTGCTTAGAGCCGCTCACACGTCCAGCCTTGTGTGGCATCTGTCACCGTATGAAGTCGCCCGATCTGTCGGGTTGAGGCTTGACGTTTTGGCGCTGACGAGAAATGCTGCGGAGCAGTCGTGATCCTGATAGTGGCGTATAGTTGACTAGCGGTGTGGCCCTAGGCTACACTGCTCATTTGCGCTGCACTCTAACGTCCTCGGCCTCCTCGTTCCCATACGGCATCGCCGTGGGGCGTTTGGCGTGCGTGCGGTGATAGGTCCGCCACAAGTTCGGAAGGATCCCTGTTGGCAGCATCGCGCAGCGCCTCCGCTCATGATTCTCGCCGCGTCTCTTTTGCTCGTATCCAGGAACCGCTGACGGTTCCGGATCTGCTTGCCTTGCAGACCGAGTCGTTCGACTGGCTGCTGGGTAACGACAAGTGGAAGTCCCGGGTGGAGGCCGCCAAGGCGGCAGGGCGCAAGGATGTCCCTGAGCAGTCCGGGCTCGAGGAGATCTTCGAGGAGATTAGCCCCATCGAAGACTTCTCGGGAACCATGTCCCTCTCGTTCCGTGACCATCGGTTCGAGCCGCCCAAGTACTCCTCCGAGGAGTGCAAGGACAAGGACATGACGTACTCCGCTCCCATGTTCGTGACCGCGGAGTTCATCAACAACACCACCGGTGAGATCAAGAGCCAGACGGTTTTCATGGGGGACTTTCCCCTGATGTCCGCCAAGGGCACCTTCATCATCAACGGCACCGAGCGGGTCGTGGTCTCCCAGCTCGTCCGCTCGCCGGGTGTCTACTTCGACCGCCAGGTGGACAAGACCTCTGACAAGGACATCTACAGCTGCAAGGTGATCCCTTCGCGGGGGGCCTGGCTGGAGTTCGAGATCGACAAGCGGGACGCCGTCGGCGTCCGCATCGACCGGAAGCGCAAGCAGAGCGTCACCGTGCTGCTCAAGGCGCTCGGCTGGGACGATGCCCGCATCCTCGAGCGCTTCGGCGGCTACGAGTCGATGCGCGCCACCCTGGAGAAGGACCACACCACCGGCCAGGACGACGCCCTGCTCGACATCTACCGCAAGCTGCGGCCGGGCGAGCCGCCGACCCGTGAGTCGGCGCAGGCGCTGCTGGAGAACCTGTACTTCAACTCCAAGCGCTATGACCTGGCCAAGGTCGGCCGGTACAAGCTCAACCGGAAGCTCGGCCTCGACGTCGAGCTGCGGAAGGGCACGCTGACCGAGGAAGACGTCGTCTCCACGATCGAGTACCTCGTCCGGCTGCACGCCGGCGAGGAGGAGATGAAGGTCGGCACGGGCACCATCCCGCTCGAGACCGACGACATCGACCACTTCGGCAACCGGCGGCTGCGCACGGTCGGCGAGCTGATCCAGAACCAGGTCCGGCTGGGCCTGGCCCGGATGGAGCGCGTGGTCCGCGAGCGGATGACGACGCAGGACGTCGAGGCGATCACGCCGCAGACGCTGATCAACATCCGGCCGGTCGTCGCCTCCATCAAGGAGTTCTTCGGCACGAGCCAGCTGTCGCAGTTCATGGACCAGACGAACCCGCTGGCCGGGCTGACCCACAAGCGCCGCCTGTCGGCGCTGGGCCCAGGCGGCCTGTCCCGCGAGCGGGCCGGGTTCGAGGTTCGTGACGTGCACCCCAGTCACTACGGCCGGATGTGCCCGATCGAAACGCCGGAAGGACCGAACATCGGCCTGATCGGCTCGCTGTCCTCCTACGCGCGGGTCAACGCGTTCGGCTTCGTCGAGACGCCGTACCGCAAGATCCGGGCCGGCAAGGTAACCGATCAGATCGACTACCTGACCGCCGACGAGGAGGACCGGCACGTCATCGCCCAGGCCAACACGCCGCTGGCGGATGACGGCTCGTTCGCGGAGGAGCGCGTCCTGGTCCGCCGTAAGGGCGGCGAGGTCGACCTGATCCGCCCGGACGACGTCGACTACATGGACGTGTCCGCGCGCCAGATGGTGTCCGTGGCTACCGCCATGATCCCGTTCCTCGAGCACGACGACGCGAACCGCGCGCTGATGGGCTCGAACATGCAGCGCCAGTCGGTGCCGCTGCTGCGCAGCGAGGCTCCGCTGGTCGGCACGGGCATGGAGTACCGGGCCGCGACCGACGCCGGTGACGTCATCGTCGCTGAGCAGGCGGGCGTGGTCGAGGAGGTCTGTGCCGACTTCATCACCGTCATGCACGACGACGGGACCCGCAAGACCTACCTGGTCTCCAAGTTCCGCCGGTCCAACCAGGGCACCTGCTTCAACCAGAAGCCCATCGTGGACGAGGGCGTGCGGGTGCACGAGGGGCAGGTCCTGGCGGACGGGCCGTGCACCGACAACGGTGAGATGGCGCTGGGCAAGAACTTGCTCGTGGCGTTCATGCCGTGGGAAGGCCACAACTACGAGGACGCGATCATCCTGTCCCAGCGACTGGTGCAGGACGACGTCCTCTCCTCCATCCACATCGAGGAGCACGAGGTCGACGCGCGGGACACCAAGCTGGGTCCCGAGGAGATCACCCGCGACATCCCGAATGTGTCAGAGGAGGTCCTCGCCGACCTCGACGACCGGGGCATCATCCGGATCGGCGCGGAGGTCGTCAACGGCGACATCCTGGTTGGCAAGGTGACCCCCAAGGGCGAGACCGAGCTGACCCCGGAGGAGCGCCTGCTCCGCGCGATCTTCGGTGAGAAGGCCCGCGAGGTCCGGGACACGAGCCTGAAGGTGCCGCACGGCGAGGAGGGCAAGGTCATCGGCGTCCGGGTGTTCACCCGCGAGGACGGCGACGAGCTCCCGCCCGGTGTGAACGAGCTGGTCCGGGTGTACGTGGCGCAGAAGCGCAAGATCACCGATGGCGACAAGCTCGCCGGCCGGCACGGCAACAAGGGTGTCATCGCGAAGATCAACCCGGTCGAGGACATGCCGTTCCTGGAGGACGGCACGCCGGTCGACATCGTGCTCAACCCGCTCGGTGTGCCAGGCCGGATGAACGTCGGCCAGGTTCTGGAGACCCACCTGGGGTGGGTGGCCAAGACCGGCTGGCAGGTCCAGGGCGATGACGAGGCCTGGAAGGACCGGCTGCGCAGTGCCGGGGTGGACACTGCCCCGGCCGGCACCCCCGTGGCCACGCCCGTGTTCGACGGTGCCCGCGAAGAGGAGATCACCGGCCTGCTCGGCAGCACCCTGCCGAACCGGGACGGCCAGCAGATGGTCGGCGAAAGCGGCAAGGCCAGGCTGTTCGACGGCCGCACCGGTGAGCCCTTCAAGGACCCGATCGCGGTCGGCTACATCTACATCCTCAAGCTGCTGCACCTGGTCGACGACAAGATCCACGCTCGCTCGACCGGCCCGTACTCGATGATCACCCAGCAGCCGCTGGGTGGTAAGGCGCAGTTCGGTGGGCAGCGCTTCGGTGAGATGGAGGTGTGGGCGCTGGAGGCCTACGGTGCCGCCTACGCCCTGCAGGAGCTGCTCACGATCAAGTCCGACGACGTGCTCGGCCGCGTGAAGGTGTACGAGGCGATCGTCAAGGGCGAGAACGTGCCCGAGCCGGGTATCCCCGAGTCCTTCAAGGTGCTCATCAAGGAAATGCAATCGCTCTGCCTCAATGTGGAGGTGCTGTCGAGCGACGGCGCGGCGATCGAGATGCGGGATACCGATGAGGACGTGTTCCGTGCTGCCGAGGAGCTCGGTATCGACCTGTCGCGGCGTGAGCCAAGCAGCGTTGAAGAGGTCTGAGCGCGCCTGGGCAGCCCCGTACGCCGGGGCTGCCCGACCGCGCTCGTAATCCCGATCTAATTAGGATCTAACCAGGGGAAGTGCAAGTGCTGGACGTCAACTTCTTCGACGACCTACGTATCGGCCTCGCCACGGCGGACGACATCAGGCAGTGGTCTCACGGCGAGGTGAAGAAGCCGGAGACCATTAACTACCGCACCCTCAAGCCGGAAAAGGACGGGCTCTTCTGCGAGAAGATTTTCGGTCCGACCCGGGACTGGGAGTGCTACTGCGGTAAGTACAAGCGTGTCCGGTTCAAGGGCATCATCTGTGAGCGCTGTGGCGTGGAGGTTACCCGCGCCAAGGTGCGGCGCGAGCGGATGGGCCACATCGAGCTGGCCGCTCCCGTTACCCACATCTGGTACTTCAAGGGCGTGCCGAGCCGTCTCGGCTACCTCCTTGACCTCGCGCCGAAGGACCTGGAGAAGGTCATCTACTTCGCCGCGTACATGATCACCTGGGTCGACGATGAGGCCCGGCAGCGCGACCTGCCCTCGCTGGAGGCCAAGATCTCCGTCGAGCGCAGCCAGATCGAGCAGCGCCGGGACGCCGACATCGAGGCGCGGCAGGCCAAGCTCGAGGCCGACCTGGCCGAGCTGGAGGCCGCCGGGGCCAAGGGTGACGCGCGCCGCAAGGTGCGCGAGAGCTGCGATCGCGAGTGCAAGCAGCTCCGCGACCGTGCGGGCAAGGAGATCGACCGGCTCGACGAGGTGTGGAGCAGGTTCAAGGGCCTCAAGGTCCAGGATCTCGAGGGCGACGAGATGCTGTACCGCGAGATGCGCGACCGCTTCGGCCGCTACTTCCGCGGTGGCATGGGCGCCCAGGCGATCCAGGACCGGCTGGGCAGCTTCGACCTCAACGCCGAGTCGGCCTCGCTACGCGAGACGATCCGCAGCGGCAAGGGCCAGAAGAAGGCCCGCGCGCTCAAGCGGCTCAAGGTCGTGTCGGCCTTCCTGAACACCCGGAACAGCCCGATGGGCATGGTCCTCGACTGCGTCCCGGTGATCCCGCCGGACCTGCGGCCGATGGTCCAGCTTGACGGTGGCCGGTTCGCGACCTCGGACCTGAACGACCTGTACCGCCGGGTGATCAACCGGAACAACCGGCTCAAGCGGCTGCTTGACCTGGGCGCGCCGGAGATCATCGTCAACAACGAGAAGCGGATGCTGCAGGAGGCCGTGGACTCGCTGTTCGACAACGGCCGCCGCGGCCGCCCGGTCACCGGGCCGGGCAACCGCCCGCTCAAGTCGCTGTCCGACATGCTCAAGGGCAAGCAGGGCCGGTTCCGCCAGAACCTGCTCGGCAAGCGCGTCGACTACTCCGGCCGTAGCGTCATCGTGGTCGGCCCGCAGCTCAAGCTGCACCAGTGCGGCCTGCCCAAGCAGATGGCGCTCGAGCTGTTCAAGCCGTTCGTCATGAAGCGGCTGGTCGACCTGAACCACGCGCAGAACATCAAGTCCGCCAAGCGGATGGTGGAGCGCGCGCGGCCGGTCGTCTGGGACGTGCTCGAGGAGGTCATCACCGAGCACCCGGTTCTGCTGAACCGGGCGCCGACGCTGCACCGCCTCGGCATCCAGGCTTTCGAGCCGCAGCTGGTCGAGGGCAAGGCCATCCAGATCCACCCGCTCGTCTGCACCGCGTTCAACGCGGACTTCGACGGGGACCAGATGGCCGTGCACCTGCCGCTGTCGGCGGAGGCGCAGGCCGAAGCGCGGATCCTGATGCTGTCCACCAACAACATCCTCAAGCCGGCCGACGGCAAGCCGGTGACCATGCCCACCCAGGACATGATCATCGGGCTGTTCTGCCTGACGCAGGAGGCGGAAGGTGCGGTCGGCACCGGGCGCAGCTTCGCGTCGACGTCGGAGGCCATCATGGCCTACGACCACGATGAGCTCGACCTGCAGGCGCGGATCGAGATCCGGCTGGAAAACGTCACCCCGCCCCTCGGCATGACCATGCCGGAGGACTGGGTCCCGGGTGAGCCGTTCCGGATGTCCACCACGCTGGGCCGGACGATCTTCAACGAGACGCTGCCCGCCGCCTTCCCGTACATCAACTACGAGGTCGGCAAGAAGCAGCTCTCGGTGATCATCAACGAGCTCGCCGAGCGCTACCCGAAGGTCCAGGTGGCCGCGGCGCTCGACGCGCTCAAGGACGCCGGGTTCCACTGGGCCACGCGGTCCGGCGTGACGATCGGCATCGAGGATGTCGTCGCCCCGCCGAACAAGCAGCACATCCTGGAGGAATACGAGGGCCGCGCCGACAAGGTGCAGCGTGAGTACGAGCGCGGCCTGATCACCGACGACGAGCGTCGCCAGGAGCTCATCGAGATCTGGACGCACGCGACGGCCGACGTGGCCAAGGACATGGAGCAGGCCTTCCCCGAGACCAACCCGGTCTGGATGATGGTTAACTCCGGTGCCCGAGGCAACATGATGCAGGTCCGGCAGATCGCCGGTATGCGAGGCCTGGTCTCCAACCCCAAGGGCGAGACCATCCCGCGGCCGATCAAGTCGAGCTTCCGGGAAGGCCTATCCGTGCTGGAGTACTTCATCTCCACGCACGGCGCGCGCAAGGGCCTGGCGGACACCGCGCTGCGTACTGCCGACTCCGGGTACCTCACCCGGCGACTGGTGGACGTCGCGCAGGACGTCATCGTCCGTGAGGAGGACTGCCGCACCGAACGGTCGATCGTGATGAAGATCGCCGACCGGGACGCCCAGGGCAACCCGCGGAAGCTGCCGAACATCGAGAACACCGGCACCGGCCGCACGATCGCCGAGGCCGTTGTGGTGGACGGCGTCACGATCGCGTCGGAGAACGAAGACACCACCGAGACCATGATCGAACGCCTGGTCGAGGCCGGGGTGGATCGCGTCCGGACCCACAGCGCGATGACGTGCGAAGCCAAGATCGGTATCTGCGCCAAGTGCTACGGCCGCTCGCTGGCCACCGGCAAGCGGGTAGACGTCGGCGAGGCCGTCGGCATCGTCGCCGCCCAGTCGATCGGTGAGCCCGGTACGCAGCTGACGATGCGTACCTTCCACACCGGTGGTGTGGCCGGCCAGGACATCACCCACGGCCTGCCGCGTATCCAGGAGCTGTTCGAGGCGCGTATCCCCAAGGGTCTCGCCCCGATCAGCGAGGTGGAAGGCCGGGTCAAGATCGAGGAGACCGAGAAGGCCCGGAAGATTATCATCGTGCCGGACGATGGCTCGGAGGAGATCGCCTACCAGGTCAGCATGCGGTCCCGGCTGCTGGTGTCCGAGGGTGAGCGGGTGTCCGTCGGGCAGCAGCTCGTCTTCGGCGCGGTGAACCCGCACGAGGTGCTCCGCATCCTGGGCTCGCGGGCCGTGCAGCTGCACCTGGTCCACGAGGTCCAGGAGGTGTACCGGTCGCAGGGTGTCTCGATCCACGACAAGCACATCGAGATCATCATCCGGCAGATGCTGAAGCGGGTGAACGTCCTGGAGTCGGGCGACACCGAGCTGCTGCCTGGCGAGCTCGTTGAGCGCCCGCGGTTCGAGGAGCTCAACCGCGCGGTGGTCAGCGAGGGCGGGACGCCCGCGGCGGGCCGCCCGGTCCTGATGGGGATCACCAAGGCGTCGCTGGCCACCGAGTCATGGCTGTCGGCGGCTTCCTTCCAGGAGACGACCCGGGTGCTCACCGACGCGGCCATCCACGCCAAGTCGGACTCCCTGCTCGGCCTCAAGGAGAACGTGATCATCGGGAAGCTCATCCCGGCCGGCACCGGTATGCAGGTCTATCGGAACGTCAAGGTCGAGCCGACCGAGGACGCCCGTTCGTCGGCCTACCCGGCCGGGACCTACGCCGAGCCGGACGCCTACGCCTTCGGGCAGGGCGGCTCCGGCGAGGCGGTCCCGCTCGAGGAGTACGACTTCGGCTCCTACAACCGCTAACCCGGACGCAACGCGAAGGGGCTCCCGGCTCCGGCCGGGAGCCCTTTCCGTACCGGCCCAGCGAACCCGGGCCGGAGGCCCGGTGAGTGGCCGGTGCTGTCGGCGAGACCCGTAGCAGGACCTACGGCGAGACGGTTGTAACCGGCCAACGAGCCGGGGCCGAAGGCCTCGGCGAGCGCCGGTGTGTCGGCGATGTACCACCGCGCGGGCGCGAAGCGCGGCGGGGGGTTCTGGGGGGTCGCCCCCCCGGGCCAGCACAGCGCGGCGGGGGGTTCCGGGGGGTCGCCCCCCGGGCTAGCGCGAAATACAATCGCCACCTCCAGTGTTGTGTAGACTGTCTGAGGCACAAGGGACCTCGTGCTGGGCCTTCGTTTTGACCACTGAGGCCTGGCTGGTAACCTGTGTCTTCGTGCCTGTCACATGGCGGGTACGTATGTGTGTCAGTAGGTAGGCCGGTTTTGAACCCGCGACCCTTTGGTCGTATCGGGCGGGAACTGGATAGCCCTGACCGCTTGGTTACTCCCCGACTAGTTCCGGCTCGTAATGGGCCGGGTCTGCCCTGGGGTCGGCGACACGCCCGACCACGGGGGTCGGAAGGGGAGATGAAACCGCAGGCCAGCTGCGCCTAACCGCGCGGATTAGCAGGAAAACGCGCTTCGGTGCGCCAGGGAAGACACAGGGAAGACGGAGACTCGGTGCCCACGATCCAGCAGCTTGTCCGGAAGGGCCGCCAGGAGAAGGTGGCGAAGACCAAGACACCGGCGCTCAAGGGGAGCCCCCAGCGCCGCGGCGTGTGCACGCGTGTCTACACGACCACGCCGAAGAAGCCGAACTCAGCGCTCCGCAAGGTGGCGCGTGTCCGGCTGACCAGTCAGATCGAGGTCACCGCCTACATCCCCGGCGTCGGGCACAACCTGCAGGAGCACTCGATCGTGCTCGTCCGCGGCGGCCGCGTCCGCGACCTCCCCGGTGTCCGGTACAAGATCATCCGCGGTTCGCTCGACACCCAGGGTGTCCGCAACCGCAAGCAGGCACGCAGTCGTTACGGCGCGAAGAAGGAGAAGAGCTGACATGCCGCGCAAAGGCCCAGCGACGAAGCGGCAGCTCGTCACCGATCCGGTCTACGGCTCGCCGCTCGTCACCGCCCTGGCCAACAAGGTGCTGCGAGACGGCAAGCGGTCGCTCGCCGAGCGCGTCGTCTACGGGGCCCTCGAGGGCTGCCGGGACAAGTCGGGCAACGACCCCGTGGTCACGCTGAAGCGTGCGCTCGACAACGTCAAGCCGACGCTGGAGGTGCGCAGCCGCCGGGTCGGTGGCGCGACCTACCAGGTCCCGGTCGAGGTGCGCGCGTCGCGCAGCACCACGCTGGCCCTGCGCTGGATCGTGCAGTACGCACGGGGGCGCCGCGAGAAGACCATGACAGAGCGGCTGATGAACGAGCTCCTGGATGCGAGCAACGGCCTGGGCGCGAGCGTTAAGCGGCGCGAGGACACCCACAAGATGGCCGAGTCGAACAAGGCGTTCGCTCATTACCGCTGGTGAATGTAGAGCTTAGGGAACGAGGGCAAGTCATAGTGGCCACCAAGACAGCTGTTGATCTCGCCAAGGTCCGCAACATCGGGATCATGGCGCATATCGACGCTGGTAAGACGACGACGACAGAGCGGATTCTCTTTTACACCGGCATCAACTACAAGCTCGGTGAGGTCCATGAGGGCGCTGCCACCATGGACTGGATGGAGCAGGAGCAGGAGCGGGGGATCACGATTACCTCCGCGGCCACGACCACCACGTGGCGCGACCACACCATCAACATCATCGACACGCCTGGGCACGTGGACTTCACGGTCGAAGTCGAGCGCTCCCTGCGTGTTCTGGACGGCGCGGTCGCCGTCTTCGACGCCGTGGCCGGCGTCGAGCCGCAGTCGGAGACTGTGTGGCGGCAGGCTGATCGTTACAACGTGCCCCGGATCTGTTTCGTCAACAAGATGGACCGGGTCGGGGCGGAGTTCCACCGCTGCGTGGACATGATCGTGGACCGGCTGGGCGCGCAGCCCATCGTGGTCCAGCTGCCGTGGGGCGTCGAGGCTGACTTCCGCGGGGTCATCGACCTCGTCCGGATGCGCGCGCTGCTCTGGCAGACCGAGGGCAAGGGCGACAAGTACGACGTCGTCGCCATCCCCGACAACCACGTCGACGCCGCGCGTGAGTGGCGGGACCGGCTGCTGGAAGCCGTCGCCGAGAACGACGAGCAGATGATGGAGCTCTACCTGGAGGGTACCGAGCCCACCGAGGAGCAGCTCGTCGCTGCTATCCGGCGGGTCACCATCGCCGGGGCTGCCACCCCGGTGCTGTGCGGGACCGCCTTTAAGAACAAGGGCGTTCAGCCGATGCTCGACGCCATCGTGGACTACCTGCCGAGCCCGGTCGACGTCCCCTCCATCCAGGGGCACGCCGTGAACGACGAGGAGACCACGGTCGAGCGGCACGCCGACCCCGAGGAGCCGTTCTCGGCCCTGGCCTTCAAGATCATGTCCGACCAGCACCTCGGCAAGCTCACCTACGTCCGGGTGTACTCCGGGACGGTGGAGACCGGCTCTAGCGTGCTGAACGCGATCAAGGGCCGTAAGGAGCGGATCGGCAAGATCTACCAGATGCACGCGAACAAGCGCGAAGAGCGCAACGTCGCGGTGGCTGGCCAGATCGTGGCCGTGATGGGACTGAAGGACACGAGTACGGGTGACACGCTGTGCGACCCGAACAAGCCCGTGGTCCTGGAGTCCATGACGTTCCCGGCGCCCGTGATCAATGTCGCGATCGAGCCGAAGACCAAGAGCGACCAGGAGAAGCTGGGGACCGCGATCCAGCGCCTCGCTGAGGAGGACCCCACCTTCCAGGTGCGGACGGACGAGGAGACCGGCCAGACCATCATCTCCGGCATGGGCGAGCTGCACCTCGAGGTGCTGGTTGACCGGATGCGCCGCGAGTTCAGGGTCGAGGCCAACATCGGCCGGCCGCAGGTCGCCTACCGGGAGACCGTGCGCAAGAAGGTCGAGAAGGTCGGCTACACGCACAAGAAGCAGACCGGTGGTTCTGGTCAGTTCGCCCGGGTGGTCATCAACCTGGAGCCGACCGGCGGCGACGGCGGTGGCTACGAGTTCGAGAACAAGGTGACCGGCGGCCGGATCCCGCGCGAGTACATCCCCTCGGTTGACACGGGGTGCCAGGAGGCGGCCGAGTTCGGCGTGCTGGCTGGCTACCCGATGGTCGACCTGAAGGTCACGCTCACTGACGGCGCCTACCACGAGGTGGACTCCTCGGAGCTTGCCTTCAAGATCGCGGGCTCGATGGCCTTCAAGAAGGCGTCCGCGCAGGCCAACCCGGTGCTGCTCGAGCCGATCATGGCGGTCGAGGTCAGGACCCCCGATGAGTACATGGGTGAGGTCATCGGGGACCTCAACAGTCGGCGTGGCCAGATCCAGGCGATGGAGGAACGCTCCGGAGCCCGGGTCATCAAGGCTCACGTGCCGCTGTCGGAGATGTTCGGCTACGTGGGAGACCTGCGCAGCCGCACACAGGGCCGGGCGGACTACACCATGCAGTTCGACTCTTATGCAGAGGTGCCGCCCAGCATTGCCAAGGAGATCATCGCCAAGGCCCGCGGCGAGTAGGCAGAAGGAAACGTAAGGAAATCACGGCGCCCGACGGGAGCGCCTGGCCCCACTGCGGTGGGGCGGATCGCAACGAGGAGACACCAGTGGCGAAGGCCAGGTTCCAGCGGACCAAGCCGCACGTAAACATCGGCACCATTGGGCACATCGACCACGGCAAGACGACACTGACCGCGGCGATCACCCGGGTGCTGCACGACAAGTACCCCGAGCTCAATCCCTTCACGCCGTTCGACCAGATCGACAACGCGAAGGAAGAGAAGGAGCGCGGGATCACCATCTCGATCTCGCACGTCGAGTACCAGACCGCGAAGCGCCACTACGCCCACGTGGACTGCCCCGGTCACGCCGACTACATCAAGAACATGATCACGGGTGCCGCCCAGATGGACGGGGCGATCCTGGTCGTGGCCGCCACCGACGGCCCGATGCCGCAGACGCGCGAGCACGTGCTGCTCGCCCGCCAGGTCGGCGTGCCGTACATCGTCGTGGCGCTGAACAAGGCGGACATGGTCGACGACGAGGAGATCCTCGAGCTCGTCGAGCTTGAGGTCCGGGACCTGCTCACGGAGTACGAGTTCCCCGGCGACGACGTGCCCGTGGTTCGGGTGTCGGCGCTCAAGGCGCTCGAGGGCGACGCCGAGTGGGGCGAGAAGGTTTCCGAGCTGCTCGACGCTTGCGACGAGAGCATCCCGCAGCCGGTGCGCGAGATCGAGAAGCCGTTCCTGATGCCCGTGGAGGACGTCTTCTCCATCACCGGCCGCGGCACCGTCGTGACCGGCCGGGTGGAGCGCGGTGTCATCAAGACTGGTGAGACCGTCGACATCATCGGCATCAAGGAGAAGGCGCAGACCACCACCGTCACCGGTGTGGAGATGTTCCGCAAGATCCTCGACGAGGGTCAGGCCGGTGACAACGTGGGGCTGCTGCTCCGCGGCATCAAGCGCGAGGACGTGGAGCGCGGCCAGGTCGTCATCAAGCCGGGCACCAACACCCCGCACACCGAGTTCGAGGGCCAGGTCTACATCCTGTCCAAGGACGAGGGTGGACGGCACACGCCGTTCTTCAACAACTACCGCCCGCAGTTCTACTTCCGGACCACGGACGTGACCGGCGTCGTCTTCCTGCCTGAGGGCACGGAGATGGTGATGCCGGGCGACCGGACCGACATGCGCGTTGAGCTGATCCAGCCCATCGCCATGGAAGAGGGCCTGCGGTTCGCGATCCGGGAGGGTGGCCGCACCGTCGGCGCCGGCCGGGTCACGACGATCATCAAGTAAACGGCTGTGACTAAGCGGCCGGGCCAACCGGCCCGGCCGCTGACCACGCCAGGGGACAGCGGCATCGGCATCACGGAAGCGAAGGACAACTAAGCCAATGGCGGGACAGAAGATCCGCATCCGGCTCAAGGCATATGACCACGAGGTCATCGACAACTCGGCGCGCAAGATCGTCGACACGGTGACCAGGACCGGCGCGCGCGTCGCGGGCCCTGTGCCGCTGCCTACCGAGAAGAACGTGTACTGCGTCATCCGCTCACCGCACAAGTACAAGGACTCGCGAGAGCACTTCGAGATGCGGACACACAAGCGGCTGATCGACATCATCGATCCGACGCCGAAGACGGTCGACTCGCTCATGCGCCTCGACCTGCCTGCCGGCGTCGACATCGAGATCAAGCTCTGAGGACGCACCGACATGGCCAAGCAGATGAAAGGCATCCTGGGCACCAAGCTCGGCATGACCCAGGTCTTCGACGAGAGCGGGCAGGTTACGCCCGTCACCGTCGTCAGGGCCGGCCCGTGCGTCGTCACCGCCGTGCGTACGCCGGACCGTGATGGCTACTCGGCCGTCCAGTTCGGCTACGGCGAGATCGACCCGCGCAAGGTGAACAAGCCGCTCGCGGGGATCTTCGCCGGGG
>Ga0302306_10001088_pt1 | contig 15173 bp, 25 predicted proteins | sample III_Palsa_E3_1_FD_198761 | JGI IMG/M metagenome (GOLD analysis project Ga0302306, IMG submission 198761) | Peat permafrost microbial communities from Stordalen Mire near Abisko, Sweden - III_Palsa_E3_1 | ecosystem: Environmental > Terrestrial > Soil > Palsa > Peat permafrost | place: Sweden...
CATCGTACAGGTGGTGGCCGCATTCTCCGCCGACCCCAACGACCCCAGCCAAAACCCCTGCGGCATGTGCCTATATCTGAATAGTTCAGGCACCGGCCTTGATGATCAACCAGGCCCAAGCGGTAATGTCAACGGTATCGATAAGAACAGTACCGCGAGCGAGTGCGGTGCAAATGCCGGGTTCTTCATAAGCGAAGCAAACGGAACAATGTCGAGCCTGGTGGTGAACTATGATCCTGACAGTAACAGCATCTTCGCGACGTCACTTGGGCCAGACAATTGGATTTATGGAACAAGCGGCGTGCCCGGATTGCCTGAATGGCAAAGCCCCAATTATGGTGACATAACATTTATGGGCCAACAAGCTAATTGGCAACTTGCCTATAGCGATTTCGGCCCGGCGTTTTTTAGTTGTACATTTGACATGTTGGACGTGCCACTGTCTTTTAGCGTCAGAGCCGCCGTTAATGCGGCCCAATGCTACTCCAGCATGTTTAACTCACCCAACGTGGGCGCGCCATAGATAGGAGAAAGAGCATATGATCGCTCCAGCCGCGAAGTTCTTTAGAATTCACGTCCTAAGTGTGAGTGCCATCGCATGTCTACTCATCGTCGCGAGCGCGTCGGCCTCCCTGCGGCATTCAGCTCCGGCAGGTAGCGATGTATTGTCCGTCAAGAGACAGACCTCAAAAATCGCCGAGATGGAGCCACATCTCGGCTCCGTCTCGCGGAACCAGTACACGAATGATTTCTTCGGGATGACATATACTTTCCCAAAAACTTGGTTCGTAGATCGAGCCGCGATGGACGAAAAGAACGCTAGCGCGAAGAAGTTCTTCGCAAGCCAGTCTGGCGACCATTCGGCGGTCCACCAGAGTTACACGTTGCTAATGGTGTCTAGGTCTCCAGAGGAGATTCGTTGCGAAGGGTGTTCGTCAATCCGCGTGCTTGGCCCTAGAATTATGTTGAGTGCAGGTACACTAACTTCTGCTGGCAGGGATCAAACGGCCGCAGATATCCAGGATGCAGGCCGGCGGTTGTTTGATGGTAGGCCCGGTTATCAAGTGATACGCGGGCCCGCTGTCTGGTCGTCCGGCAACCAAACATTCTCGCGAATGGATGCGAAAGTTGGGGCAGGATACGAAGGTGACGCAATCGTAGTCCGACAAGGCTACTGGATCGAGTTTAAGATTTCGGCGGACACTCCTGAACAACTCGAGGAATTATACGACACGCTGAATAGTCTGCAATTCAAGTCGTGATTGAGCTCAAACCTTACGCTCTTACTTGCGTGGTGCTAGAGCCAAGACGCTAACTACTGTCCCTAAGATCAAATTGAATCTCGAACTAATTCTCTGCCTGAAGCTGGATTTAAAACCGGACAGCAGAATCATCAAACCTTCAAATTCGAGGTCGGCATCACATCGCTTTATCATTTTTTTCTCCGTAATTTGCTTTGATTGATTCCGAATTCGAGACCTTTTAGGAAGTGTTGCGGGTTTTGTTCTACAGCTTGGGGAAATCGCCGCGGGGCTAGTCGTAAGATTCTGGAATCATGCTCATTGCGACTCGTCCTGGCCAAATCTATGGACTGATTTCCAACGGGCTCTTTGTCTGGGCGCGGGCTTGGCTACTCCAACCAGTGGCACACTTGCGCTGATAGTTCCGCCTTGAAGATTTGCATCGCTGTAGAAATTTAGAGCACCTATGATCGTGCCGCTGGCTGTTGGAGTGAAGCCGATCGTTACGGTGCATACATTGCCGGGCACCTGTTGCTCGTAGCAATCGCCTTTGACATAAGACCAGGGCGGATAACCGCTGGTCTCGATTGACTCAATTACGAAGTTAGCGCCCGTGTTGTTAGTGACCGTGACGATTTGCTCGTACGTTTGGCCAACAACGGCAGTAAACGAAATTATTGGCGGATCGAAGGTCAACGTTGGTGCTGGTGTTTGAGCAACGGTTGCGGACGCAAATGCCAGAACCAAACCTACGATAATTTTTCTCATCGATATCGCTCCTTTGAACCGCTGTCTTTCATGTCCGTTTTCTCGGGAAGTGATATTCAGTCAAACTAGAGGAAGCGGGCGCGGTGGGAAGTTCCGCGCCCACCTGTTGGCAGCTGCGTGCTGGCTTTACAGCACTCGCGGGGGAAATTAAGCCGTTGCTGGAACATTTTTCTCGGGCTGATCGGTATTCGTCTTTTCCACTGCAGTTACGGGCTTGATCTTGTTCGTTTTGGACTTCTTGACAGTCTTGGACATATAAACCTCCGTTGAGATTTGAAACGGGAAAATCATAAATGCGGGCAGCCGCTACTTGGGAGTCTCGGACTACCCGCAATTCCGTCTCGGACGCCATCGCTGGCGGTGAGACAAGACGGAAACTTGGATTAACTTGTTGGAACTCTAGGGGTTTGCTTCGATTGACGGGTGTTGCTGTGAAGTTTACGGTCTTGTTACGCATCACGGGCAGTCTCTCTGCCTTTGGTGCTAGGGTGGGAGTCGAGTTGACGCTCGGCTCTCTCCCGCTTGTACTTCTTACTGCCGCTACTCTACCCTACGTGTGCCCTACCTTGTCAAGGGAAACCTTCAAGATGCTTCAAGTATTTTTCTGATGGCCTGCCGAATCATCTGTGCAACCGTCAAATCTTTCTTCTTGGCTAATTCCTTCAGGCGTTTCAAATCCGGGGGATCAAGGTAAATCGAAGTCTTCGTGCGCTTCGCCATGCGGCGGATATTAACATTCTTCCATGCCGAGCATTAGCAAATTTCACTTACCATCCTTGCTCAATGAATTGCACGTCGGCAAGTTGACATCCGCCTGGCCTCGGTTTCCAAATTCGGGTCCGCCCCAACAAGTTTGTGCCGTTTTGTTATCAAAGAAAACTTTTCCCACGCTCCACATATTCGGTGACGGCATCGGTGTAAATCGCGGATTACAAACGAAAGTGGCGCCGCTGATTTGACCGCCGTACTCACAGACCGGAGTAAGCTTAGTCTCTACTACTGGCTGCGGCGGCGCTACTGGTGTGCATCCAACTAACGTCGCTGCCGAAGAGACCCCGAATAATAGGGCTAAAATAATGAAGGACCTTTTCACTTTTCCTCCCTCGCATCCAGCCATCTCAGCGTTTTCCTGCCACATCTTCGGCAAAAAATTGGCCGGCCAAACCATGTCGCCTTACTTCCTACCTTCCGCTTGCTGTTTTTTGAAACTGGCGTTCGCCACACTCTCGGCAGCATTCAATGACTTTACGTCTTCCTGCAACATCGCATACTTACTCCGGAATCTATCTTTTAACTCTCCGTCGTTGATTACGAACCCGCCGTCTGCGCCCGGAACCCACTCCGCATGATCCGCTATGTCGTAGAGGGCAAACGTGTCATCGCACACTTTCTTCGCTGCATTGTAATCTGCTGCGTTCTCAGGCTCTAATTTTCCTCCGTTTGCGTCTTTGGTCTCCTGCGCAGTTTCATCTGCCTCTTTACACACTGCTGTCATGTGAACCCGCAACTGAGCGCGGACCTCGGGTAGTTCCCATCGTTTATCTTCGAGAATGTGGTTGTCAAAAGCAGCGACGCGAGCTTGGTGTGCTGCGGTGATGGCGGCCATTCTATCAAGCAGAGCGATCTGCTTATGTCGATCGTAGACATGAGCGCCGATTACGAACAAGATGAAAAACCCCAATCCGATCAAACGATCAGAAGTTTTTTTCTCCATTGTTTTCCTCTATTCGAAATTTACACCGTTACCAGATATTTCCTGGTTCTCGTAGTGGTAGCGCATGGTGGATACTCCTCAAGCGCGGGACTCGTTAATTAACGCTTCCCTGCCGTATCTTCGGCAATGAACTGATCGAAAAGACCATGACGCTCAATAAAGGCCGCCATGCGTTGTAACCGTAGATTGTCGTAAACCATAAACAGCGCATTATATTTCTTCAAATCGTCGTCAAATTCCTGGATCGATTCGTTCGTTCCGGAGTCTATTGACCCGCAGTTAAACATTTCCAAGCCCCTCTGCCGCAACTCTTCAAAAGATAGTTTGTGTATTGTGCTTTCCGCTCGTAGTGACAACCCTTAGATCCAATCGGCGCTCCAACAAATGAACAATCGTGAGGGTCATTCTGTTTGGTAATTTCGCTGAACTCGACATTGTATTGTGTGGAATATCGAAGCTTGCTGTACCACAAGTCATCGCAGAACCCTGTAATCGTCAAATAGATAATCCAACCCAAAATAATTGTCGAAAGCATGTTGGTCGCGCCTTTCATAAATCCCTCCTCGGGCCGCAGCCTAGCATTCTTCCCCGTTCATAAGAATTCTCTTTTTGGCGATCTCGGCGGCGATGCCCAACTCGTAGGATTCGTGCGCCAATCTAAACCACTCCCTTTCCATCACCGCAAATAGCATTGAGTGGCAGACGTCGCAGAATGCTGGATGGATCAGCCGGGAACGCTCGCTCAATTCAATGCGACATTCGGAGCAATAGGCAAGCTTGCGGAGGGAACTAAATTTTTGTAGTGTTCTGCCAGTCTGAGTCAAGGATAAGCCCCTTGATTTGGATTAGGGGCGGCGCTCGATTCGTGTCGAGTGTCGCTCCGCTTCGTTCTTTACGACGGCTCGTTAATGACAAGCCTTCATTAGTTTTTTGGCCTCGTACAAGAGTACAAATGCGTCTTCGAGTTCACCCGGCACCGGACACGAGCTCGCCCAAGAACTCGGCAGATCAGTTTCTAAACGCCAAAGTAGCCGATGCCAAAGTTTCATGGCTTCGACGGCTTCCGGCGTTCCCTTCCAATTGAGGTTAGGCGTGAAACTCGCGACAGGCATCATCAAATGGTCTCCAATTTAGGGTCTATACGCACTGGTATTTTTTCGGGCGGGTTTTCGCGCATGATCTTTTCAATCTCAGAAAATGGAAGACAACCGCCGCCAGCAGCGCGGGCTTCGGGTCCGGCCGGCAAACAGTCTTGTTCTGGCGCCGCGGGAGCAGAGGGTGCCACTGTAGATTCAGTGGCCCAAACATAGGGAAGATGGACCGGCTCAATTCGGTTTTCGGGATGTGAAGAAAATCGCGGCAGGGCGCAAAAGAAGAAAACGCCAAGACTAATGATGCCGAAGAAATTCAGCCGTTTGTCGGATCGCTTTTGAGATTGTTTGAGCATTTCCACCTTACTTAACAATGTTAGCACTTCCTTTGTCGTTGCCCATCGGGCCGATTCCAATACTGCAACAAAATTGAAAATTGCCGGGAGATCCCAAGCCGTGTGGAGCCTAATTTTTGGTCCATCTCATTTTCTTGGCCCTCCCAAATACATTTCTCTTTCGTCCCCTCCCTGCATCTCATAGGCGATTTTCGAGATGGGAACCCGACGCGGATCGAGGTACAGATTTCTTGGGAAAGAACGTGCCTGAAAAATCATCTCAAACTTTGGAATTTTTGGATCGCTACCCTCTTATTCAAAACCCCGATGTTTTGCTGCCTCTTCGCCCAATTGAAAACAGACGAATTGATCCTGTTTGTTTCCAATGACCATGCGAGCCAGCATATTTATAGGCGATGGTCCTCCTGTACTCGCCAAAGCGAATGTCTGCGGGGCACACTAGCTCGTGTGACTCTACGGGTACACTAAGCCCGCGTGTTGGCGCAGTCTTCAACGTTGACGCGTCTAGTCGAATAGACCTAGCTCACTGGAGGCTGAGACTGCGCCGGAATTCGGCCTAGAAACTTTCCAGGCCGTGATCTGCCGAAGTCTTTACAGACTCACTATTGAACGCTCGCCGCACTTCCGGCAGGTATAGGTGTCGTCTTTGTTCGCTCGTAGAGATGCACTCCCGCAAGACCGACATACAACCTCGCGGGCGGAACGGATCAAACCGGGAAGCTTGCGCACTTGGGTACGCTCGACCCATACGGCCTTAGAGATCGGAAACAAGACGCGCAGCCGCTTCCCGTCTTTGGTCACGCGCAACACGTCGCCATCTCTTGGACTACTGGGCAAACAAAACTGGGGTTTCAGTCGCACACTATCGCCGCGTTCTAATTTTTCTAAGCATAAACCTCCTCCTGATCGGCAGACTGCGCCTTGTGCGACACTCTCACGAATGCCACAGAGCCGAAGTCTTTGTTAGCGTGCCATCCGAATTGGTGCCAGTTTGCGAACGTCTAGCGCGTAGGCGTTGTTAACGAATACTTCTTGAAACTGGTAGTTAGAACCGTGACGCTCAATCCACTTGTCACGCGCCTTTGCTGTTTTGAACTTTTTAATTTCCCACATTCTAGTCCCCTCCTTTGATTCTTCTAGCTTCTTCAGCATCCGCTTAACGGATGGACGCCACGCCTTAGCGTGACGTTTCGGCCTTAGCTGTTCAGCGCTTCTAAAGCTGCTTGAGGATAATCAGCGGCGATACGAGCGATCCGCAGAGCACGCTCTCGCGTTAATTCATTGAATGGCCCAAAAGAGGATATGTCTGCGTCTTCAGGCTTAAACTTGCGGATGGTAAATCGACGGATGCCGTTCGGACCCTTCTCCGAAGACACAAAATAGATTCCGCCCGGACCTTGAAAAACATGGGGAAGCATCCGCGAGCGGAAAAACCTTTTCGCATCGGCAGAAAACCAATGACTACCCGCACGCAATGACGCGGTTTCGATATCGCTGATACTCGTAAAGGATTGGCCGGGCAAAGGGAGAAATTTGGGTTTAACCGCGTGGCAGTAGTGCTCTAGGACTGTCGCCGCGGCTGCGCGGTACTCCGTGGGGAAGTATTGGCCAGTGCAGTACTCAAGCTTTGAACCCGTCCAGGACAATCGACCGGAGAAAGCTTGGCCAAAGGCTTCAGCTAATATCGCCCCGTTCGGCGGGTAGGTGCGGGCCTCTTTCAGTGCCTTACGTGCTCGTGTACCGTCTTTACTGATGCTCGCTAACTCCTGGCGCATACTGCGACGAGCTTCAATGCGCTGTGACTGCGAAGAGTAGGCCAGTTGCTCGGGATGGCATCCGTAGTTTGCTGGATCAAGGTTAGGACGTTGATTGATGAATTTTTCCAAGGCGTTGAACACTGCGATTGGTGAACTTTCATTTTGCTGCGTCATCGGAATAGCCTCCGTGAATTTTTAAATCCGCCATTCGTGTGGCGGTCCTGCTCTGCCGTTTAATTAATTCTCGCTGCCTGTTTCGGGACAGCATCCGCAGTACGTCCCCTCTTCAACGTCACAGCCACACTCAAAGCACGTCAAAAAGCGAACCCACTCGCCGCGGTCCGCCAGCCATGTTTTCTTTTGGTTTGGGCATCCGGTTTCGTGGCAGAACACGCCGTTAATCCGTGCGGCCTCGCATTGATCGCAGTGCATCGGATTCAAAGCTCGCTGCCAGTCAACGCGATAGATTGCGCTCCGTTGAGCGTCGGAAAGACCGGCCCAAGACTTCAAAGGCACAGTCTTCTTATCGCGGAGCATCAAATTCCGAATGATTGTTTTGCGGTCCGCGATTGGCATTCCATCCCAAACCTTTCCTTCTGTTAGAACTTTTCCTAGCGTTGTCATTGAACTTTCCTCCCCGCGACATAGGAATCAGTCGCCAAACCTTCTTGCGCCATGAACTCGCGTTTCGCTTCGGTGATCGTGCGAGCATCGATGTACATGCCGTTGCGCGTTCCGCGGTAATAAATCCAAAACCGCTTGAGGTTGTTTTGCATTAGCTTTGCTCCTTTGCTTCGCATCCATCGAGTGCCTTCAACCGTGGAAATTCTTTTTGCACGTCTGACCACGCGAGCGAATCCGCTTCGTCGTCCGTCAAGCCGTCGTTAACGTAAAATTCGAAAGCCCATTGCCAGGCTTTCTCTTCGGGGACTGTTAGAACTGTGAGCTTGCGTGCCATTAGCGAGACCTCCTGCAAGATTTGCAGAGCCGTGCTTTTCGAAGAGACTTCCCACACAAACAGAAGAAACGCATTAGACACGCTCCGTCTGCTTGTATTCGAGATAGAGACTTGTGAGTGTTTCGAGATTGGTTTCAACGGCGATGCGCTTTTCTAATTCCCGAAGTCTGTTTGTTTTTTCCGTCAGAGGGGTTTGCATGTTAATGTCTCCTTGAACCGCAATAGCCAGCGTTCCGTCAGTCTTTCGAATCGTGACCAAGCGTTTTGCGGTTTGGTTTAATCTGACCATGCGCGAAGTCTACTCGCATTAATTCTAATTGTCAAGCAATAAGAATAGGAAAGATGAGCGCGTCTTTTCGTGTGCTTAATCCGTTATGGTTTGAGCGGTCCTGTGTGAATGGAATCGCCCCTCGAATGAGTGTGTGGATGGCTGGATAATCCTGATTTTTCTGATGCGTTCTAATTGCTTGACAATTACAACACATTTTGCTTAGAATCTGCCTAACGTGCTGTATTTGTTGCAGTTATTAGCGTATAACGACTGACACGGTCATTCCCTTACTTCGAATTTACAACCGGGGCGGGGATTGGTCTGTTTTTCAATGCCATGCGAGGGCGTGCAACACAATCCCTAATACTGTGCGCCGGGAAAAACAGGCTGCGCGAAGTGCAACTATCGCAACGCAATAGGTGCAACAAGATTGAGCGATGTTCAGCAGCGATCGTGCGACGATCGGTGGCTGCGACCCAAGTTGTTTGCCCTCCTCGCCGGACGAAATTGTGTTGATCCATTTGAGTTTAAGTAGGTGAGCGCGGAAAGCATTCTTTATATTAGGTTTACGGGCGGGCTGGGCAGCCCCCGGCGTCGATCCCACCGGCTTTAGCTTAGGAACCTACTTAAGGTACCCCGTATCCCGCCCGTACCCGTTCTTTTTGCTTGACAATAACAGTATACTCGAATAATCTCTTCTTGGAGGTCAATATGAATCGAATGGAAGCGATGAGCGGTGCACAAATGAAGAGCATTCTTGAGGCTGCGAAGACTGCCGGCTTTCGCGAATGGGCCTTCATTACGATGGCCCTTTCACACACCTACCGCGTTAGTGAGATCTGCAAACTGACCGTGGCTGATTTCGATTTGAAGGACAAGACCGTTTCGATCCGCAGACAGAAGGGCTCTCTGCACACCGTGGAAGCCCTAACACCGGCTGAATTGGAGATCCTGCCCCGTCTGATTGAAGGCAAGAAGAAATCCGATCGCCTGTTCCCTTTTGGTCGATTCACTGCTTATCGTTTCTTCCGTCGAGCGGCTGAAGCTGCGGGCTTGCCCAAGAACTGCCGCGGACCCCACTCCACAAAGCATTCCATTCTTCAGGCCGCGGTAGACGCCGGCGCGACGCTACCCCAGGTGCTTCAGATTGGCGGTCATCGCGAGATCGAGTCTTCCCGGCGATACTGGAATTGTAGCCAGGCCAAAGCCGACTCCTTCCGGCTGAACTTGCTGGCGGTGTCCTAATGGGGCGCCCAAAGAAGATCAGAGGGAGAGGACGAAAGGATCCTGCCAACCGATCCCTCATGTTTGACCTGCCGGCCGAGTTCTATCGAGCTCTGGAAGTTGAGATGTTGAAGCATCCTAAAAACTCCGCCCAAGGCTATTCCGCGGGAAGCCTCGCTCGCTTCATTCTTTGGGAAGGGCTAGTGGCTCGAGGTCGTAAGGCGGAACCAGTAGACACCCGACTGGCTAACCTGGCTGAACCGACGTTCGCTCGCCGAGGCCGGTATTCCAGATCCGAGAGGCCGCCCACACCCGAACCGCCGAAAGTGGATTAAAAGCTCTATGGCCCTTGACGTGCTTAGTCCGACCCGCTTCACCAGGCTACAAACGCCCGCGAGGATACGGGGGTAAGCGGCGCCGTACGGGCTCAACCGCCCCATACTGGCTGCCGATCGGGAAAACCGCTCTAATGGCTTCTTTGATGGGCTAATGGCTTTGCCTCCTCTTGGCCTAGTTAATCCTAGGATTCTTGATAAATGAGTATCAGCGATTTCATATAACTACATTCTAAAGGACTTATTTATGTTTGTACACCTGTTTGTACACCTGTTTGTCCCCTTTTTCTCGATCTGTCTCTTCCTTCACTAAGGCTGCTCGGTTGATCTAGAGTTATATACACACAGGGGGGGCCTGTTTTCGGGGACAAACCGGGTTATATGTCTCATTGCACAGGATTTAAGCTTGGGGACAAACCCTGGGACAAACCCGGAAAAGAGGTGTACAAACCGCCGGTTCGTCCCAATCGGGCCCGAGCAGCCTTAGTGATGCCCTGCTGACCATCACTTAAGCCACTAATATGTCATTTCAACAATCAACAAAACATTGATTGTGGGCACTTTAAAGTTTCATATGGTATAGTATAATATGAAACTTCCTCTGCAACCCGCTCACAAGACAACACTTGACTTCTCTTATTATTCATGAGATTATAATTGCCGGGGGCCTATGAGAAGAGATCTGATATCGATCACCGTTCAGCTCGAGCCTGAGATCCTTGCGGCGTTCAAAAGCCTCGCCGCGGAAAGGGAAACTAGCCTGTCCGCGCTGGCCCGGCTGGCCTGCAAAAACATGCTTGAGGCCGAAGATAAGCTGCCCAAGAAACGGCGGAAGATTGCCGTGGCACGAAAGACAGTTGCCGCCCACGGCTTGTTGAAAAGCAAAGAGCCAGAGAGTTCGGCCGGCAAGTCCGTCGAAGAGCTCGAAAGCATTCCGCCGTCCGAGCCAAAGGAGCCCCGATGAGCGCCGACAACCTATTTCCATTGGGCCGGCATAAGGGGCCGGTCCCGTTCGCTCGCTTCAACGTGGATTGGACACAAATGCCTAATGTGGAAGAAGAATTTCGGCCCCCCGCCGATGTGCTCTCACGTGCTGTTCTTGATCCTAGTTGGACGGAGAATGAGCAGTCCGACGCCAATGCTTTAGTGTGCGGCTATTGGGAGCCAGATCCGGAGATGACTGGTGCCAGTTCTTTCATGCTTTTGGACGCGCTGAGCGGGGTATTTGCCGGCCGCGTTCTTGTGCACACAACATTAGATTTTATTGCGAAGTGGAATCCTACTTTCTTTGCCATTGAATGCGCGGCTGGACGGGAAACGAAACTTCTTCAGCACTATTTGGAAGATCAAAGTTGTATCCGCGGTATTACGATTCCGAAAGTAGAAATGCACACGGCAGGAGGAACTCCTTGGAGTAAGGCTCGTCGAGTGGCGAAGATCCAATATGCCATCAATGATGGCCATTTCAAAGTTCGGAGAGGCGCCTACCTCAGAAAATTGGGCGATCAAATACGGGCATTTGATTTTACAAGGCAGGACAACGGGGCCCACGAAGACGGTCTTGTTGATGCGCTGTCGAGGTGTATGGGGTTCAATTAATGAACAAACGAGATAAGAAACGAATTTTGGATCGTGAGAGATTGCGCCGCCGCGAAGGCACAATACTCCACATCACACAGAAGCCTGTTCCCGAATCATACGGGCCACAACGCCCTACCGCTAGATTTTTGTTTGTGGAGCGATTCGATTTGAAAAGCAGCATTCAGTTTCAGTTTGGTGAGGTTGTCGATCTCTACGATTCGCACTGTTTCGCTCGCTTCTTAATCAGAGCCGCGAGCGAGATACTGAAGTCTGATGTGATGGCGGACGACGGGGGCGAGCGTCTCAAGAGATTTATGGAAGAGCTTAAACGTAGTAAAGGAGGGGCAAAATGATTCCGACGAGTTCACAGATGGGGGTCTTGATTAGATGTAATAGCACACGATGTGAAAAAGAATTGATAGTGACGGCCGCCGAGGCAGAAGCGCCGTTTAGGTGTAAAGAAAAAGGCTGTAAAAGTGAAATGAGTGATGTTCTTCAACGCGAGCATCCCCTGCTGTTCGTCATTAAGAAAGGTTCTCTGTCTTTGGCCACCGTGCGAGACGGGAAAGCTGTATTTCAGAAACCGCCCAAACATTCTAAAGCTTTATTTTTTACTGCCGAAGACGCGGGCCGAATGATGGACTGGCTGGTGGAGAAAGAACAGCGCAACCGTTCCGAATACAACGTTGCTCGCGCAGATTGGGACAGAGGGTCAGAAATTACCTCTTTTGACAAACTTTTCGAGGATCAATAGCTGTGTTTATTAAAGTAAAACGTCGAGGCAAGAAACTTGTGTTTTACCTGGCCCGCTCTAAACGTGTGGGTCCAAAGACTCGTCAGTCATTGGTGTATTTGAGCGACACTCTTTCTTTGACGGCTACACAGTGGGAAAAAGTTTGCGCCAAAGGATTTCGCCCGACGATCTGGGAAGTGGCGCCGGTCGTAGAAAAGTTTGTCTCCCGGCATAACCTACCCTACAGCACATTAGTTGGCTTGCGTGAGGCTATGAGTAATGTGTCTCTTCAGTCTTTTCGATCTCGACCTACATCAGCGCATCGTGCGTTGGAGCTCAACCCTGGCGCGACTCCGGACGAGATCCGGAGTGCTTATCGCCGGTTGGCTCAAATCCACCATTCCGATCACGGCGGTACGGATCAAAAGATGCGGCAACTCACCGCGGCGCGGGATAAACTTCTTGCCCCCACACTCTTCTCGAACGTGCCCCCACAAGGTGTGAAATGACCCCCCTTCAGCCACTTGGCGGGCTTGGCCATCGGCTAAAGCTTTTGTTTTCAATAACGCTCTGTTCGGCCAGCCGTCCAAATAACCCAGGGATGCTATATGGGTGAGAGGACCAAGAGACCCCAAACGGGTGTGTATGTTCCGTCCCCCCGCGAGAAGGTCCGATCCACCGAAGAGCGTATCGCGGCCATATCCAAGAAGACCGCTTCTCCCCATTTACCAGAAGATGTCCTGCCTATCGAGCATGAAGGCAGCTTGGCGCAACTGTTGGGCGCCAGCGAAAAAGATTGGGAACGAAGAAAACAGAAACATCTTGAATTCTTGGAAACCACAGAATCATCGGACGCCGCACAGGCCTACTATGAAATACGCTTCTACATTCAGAACGCGCCTTATTGTTTTGTCGGCCGCTGGATCGAAGTGCTTCCGGATGCAAACCCCAATGACTTCGAACCGAACGAAATTGCGGCCGGTGGTTACTGGTCAACGGACAGTATTTCGGATTGGCGGGATAGCGGTCCGGATTACAAAGCAAACATAGATAAGGTAAGACAGCACATCATCAAAGTGTTTCGCGAAGTACTCGGTGACGCGAAGTGCCCCCACAACAATGCGTGGGATGATTGGAAACCGAAAAACAGTTGGGACAAGATGGGTTCCGCTGGTTGTGCTAAGTGCTTCCTCCAAAGTGAACTAGCGAATAAAGGATTAAATCCCGGTCTCGCGGAGTTTCCAGACGCAAAGCCCCTGAAAAATAAGAACACGCGATCTGCAAACACCATTCTCAATGTGTTGGGCTTGAGCAAGTGGAATGAGTCAGATCCCCGACATGAGAGCACCGCGAACAACGAGAAACTCACGCGAATAGATGCAGCAGGTCGGCGGGACTCATGCGGGAAGAGAGTTAAACCTCGAGGTATCGGCGCTGACTCAAGCGATAGAGTCGGGGACGATAGTTCCGGAGGCAGTCAAGATACTAGCAGCAGAGACCCCAATTATTCAGGCCGTCGCACAGCGGCGCAACTGGGTTTGACCACCGATCCCAAAAAACTTAAGAAGGACTATCGAGCCGCTGTAATGGACGAGGAACGGGAACTAGCTCGAGCCAACGGCGAGACTGACGACAAGGAATTAAATAAAAGAGTGAACGCCCGAATGAAGGCAGAATATCCCGACTACTTGAAAAAACAAAAGGCTCTGAAAGCCGCCGAGGCCGATGCGGCGACGGTGTTGCCTGTTCCGGTAACGAAAGAACCTATCGACAGGCGTAAGTACAAAAAGTTACCAGCTTTTGATTCGACGGGCTCCAAGAGGTTACCGTTGCCTGTTCCAAAAGAAACCGTATCGGATGAAGATCCAGAATTGAAAAAGGAGGACGACGGCAGTGGAATATAAGTTTTTAGTACGATTAAACGACTCGCCGAGGTTCTTGGTGGAGATTCGAAGCGGCGTGCCTTACGGTTCGCCCTACCCTACGCGAGGGATCCTCTTGACGTTTGATTCTGCGACAGAGATTTGCAATCGTTTCCGTGAGCAAGGATATGGACAGCCGATCGTTGTCGATCGATTCGGGCAACTACCCACTGCGGCAGATTTGGCCGGCGTAAAGCGCAGCGTTGAATATCAGGTTATGTTCGCCGGTCGGTATTTTTGCAAGGATGCAGCCCACCCAAATGAAGATAGCGGCTCCAATGATCGACGAGATGCTGTAAATATGAGTCAAGCGGCGGCAATTGCGGTTTGTGAAAGATTGAAGAAGAAAAAACACAAGGACGCAGTAGTCATTGAAAGTTCATCTGCTCCCGCGGTTGATGTTAATGAAGAGTTGAGCAAGATCTGGCCTGAAGAATTCGCAAGTTAGCGCAAGACAATAGCTATACTCGTTTCACCCGCAGTCAACCCCTCGGTTTTCGGAAGCAGTCAATCACGAAATTCAAGGAGAAATAAAAATAGACGGCTCAAGAGCCGAAAGGGCATTCGTGTCTAAAATAAAAGAGGCAGCAGTTAGATGTAGTTCTGTTTTTGATGGGCAGCGGTGTCAATTACCGGCGGGCCACTCCCGCAAACACGGATACTTCGGCACGAAAGAAGTTCTGTGTTCCGTGCAATGGACAGACGGCGGCTTGAAGCGGTGGCTTGAAGAGAAAGCACTGGCTGACAAACTTCAAAAAGGACGCCAATGAAAAAGTTCAAAGTAGGTAGTTACCGCACTAGTAGTGGGTAAGAGACCTGAGTTCCTCAAGGCAAAAACTCGAGGCAGTCCTGAAGTAAATCAAAAGGCGGGTTAATTCAATGACGGAAGTTTTGACAATAGATGTGACACAGCACGGCGGTGCGCAGTGAATGTTCCTATTTATTTGGAATACTTAAAGGCTTTGAACTTCAAAGCGGACGATAGCGTCTGCGTTTCTTTTGGTAAAGACGGCGGCTGGGTTGGCGACTATATCCAACCGTTCAGTTCTTTGAGTACGGAAGCCACAATCACCAAACTGGGGATCCGTAACGACGCCGGCCAGAACATCTATTTTGGAATGTCTGTTTTCAAGGCGGGTGTTAGGAATCGTACCAAAGAGAACGTTGTGGCTACTCGTCATTGTTGGCTCGACGCCGATGAGAAGGGTGACGAAGTATTGGC
>Ga0302306_10001097_pt1 | contig 15114 bp, 8 predicted proteins | sample III_Palsa_E3_1_FD_198761 | JGI IMG/M metagenome (GOLD analysis project Ga0302306, IMG submission 198761) | Peat permafrost microbial communities from Stordalen Mire near Abisko, Sweden - III_Palsa_E3_1 | ecosystem: Environmental > Terrestrial > Soil > Palsa > Peat permafrost | place: Sweden...
TCTCGCCATTCTCATCTTCTGGATTATTGGCTAGCTCATTAAAATCAAATAGCCCGATTTTGGCGGCAACCCATTCGCCAGTTTTTAAATTTTGTGCGTATTTCACGCGAGAAAAGCCGCCATTGCCCAATTCATTCAGTAAAGCAAAACGAACGCCTTCAACATCAATTATTGAAAAACCTGTTTTTTGATGGGTTCCTTCATTTTTCTGGCTGAAAGCAGTTTTCTGAGCACTGTGATCCCCAAAAGAGTCAGTCGTTCCTACTGCCGACTTTAGGCCTGCTTCACGATGTGTTTTATCTACTATAAAACCGTCACGATCTAAACTGATGCCACGGGCCTTTAATTCTTTATCAACCAGTTCTGGTACACGTTTTGGCATAAATCCTCCCCGCATTTAACTTAAGTTATAAGCCTAAATCTCATTGCGGTAGAGTGTTTTTTTGTTGCCAATACAAGATTCCTTCTTGTAGGTGCGAAAAAGGGTCGCGGCTACGTTGAAGGAGTGGATAAAAGAGGAGTACAAACTGGTTAGCGGGTAACACGTTAAACCGAGATCATAGGTAACCATATTTAGAAGGGATGAGGCTGCGTGAGGTAACCTCAGCAAGTGATAACAGGCTATCTGTCTATATGAATCTTCAGTTATGCTTCTATTTTCATCCCTCTTTTGAGTGATTTTACACATGACAGGTATTGAAATTGCTTTTCTGGCAATAGGTCTCTTTTTGTTTACTGCAGCGATAATCTATTTTGCAATTTCTTTGTACAGAGACAGAAAAACATATCAACTCATCCAAGCTATTGACAGAAATGCTGACGCAAAAACCATCAAGCAATTGTTAAGCCAGGGCGCAAGAGTCAATCCTGGCCCAAGTTTAGTGCAGCGATTATTAAGACGTTTAACAAATACAGAGATGGGGGAACGCACTCCGCTTCGTCAGGCTTTACCAGAAAGAAAAGCAGCGTCTTCTGCTACTGCCTCTAATAATGGCGTGGCCACCCCTTCGCATCCTGAAATGGTCGTAAAAGATTTACTCACTTTTGCGATACAAAAAAAGGCCACGCAAGCCGCTACGGTTTTAATTGAACGCGGTGCCAAAGTGAATCCCAAAACCAAAACACGTGATACCCAAATTTTACCACTCTCACAATTTTTTCAATTCCCCTACCAATCAAATGAAACGGCATGGCATGCATTGGGTGAATTGCTGCTTGCAAAAGGTGATGTAAATGGCAACATTGGTTTTTTATCACCGCTGCTCTTTGCTGCCAGAAATAAATTCCCTATTGAATGGATTCAGAAGCTGATTGATAAAGGTGCTTTCGTTAATCCTTTTTACCCAGACAAAGCGCATGCTTTTCCCAACGGTGTATCGTTTCCTGAAGTCACAGAGACACAGCCTTTTGCCTATGGCCCCACACCTTTAATATGGGCGGTGCTTCAGGCTGAAACAGACCTTGCTTATGGTGTCGCACTTTGGAAGTTGCTCATCGTGCAACCGGGTATTCATTTGCATTCCATTCCAGCTGGGACAGATTTTCCGACTGACTATAAAGAATGCAAAGCCCCTCTCACTTTGGCTGTCGATAAAAAAATGGTCGCAGCCCTCGAGCAATTTTTAACGCCCAATGTGCGCCCCATCTATTCAGAGGAAGAGATTGTCTTATCTCCATCCAAAAACGCGAAACATTATTCTGAGATAAGACGCATACATCGTATGTTCCAGCGTATTTACGATGAGCCAGCCGAAAAAATTTGGGATTTAATGTTGAGAAATCATTATCAACCCCAAAATGCCGGCCTAAGTCATTTTGGAGTGCAGTCGCTAGGGTTGGGTTTATTGCATAATGCCATAGGTGATGCGAAACCCAAATTTGTTGCGCTGATTCTGAAATATGCAGACATTGATCTCCCTATGCTCACAGACTTGTTAAATATTTGTGATTTTTTTGATTCAAGGGCTTTTTTTTATGCGGATCCTGACTGCACAGAGCCTCCCTCTGTCACCACCTATGAACTGGCATTATTTTTAAGCAAAAGCGTGTTTTCTAGACAAGAACACAGAGAACCGTTACCTCGTTACCAAGAAATTTTGAAACTTGTCCAAGCAAAAATGGAAGCACTCGGTATTCCACTGACGCGATCAAAGCCACAAACCTATTACATGCGATACTACATAAGAGGATTGGAAATGATCGCAGTGGTTCATTCTTTAGATGCAGAAGCCTGTTTGAAAGCAGTGCGCCCCGTCCAGCTGCCCAGTACCACACTGCCTGATGATGAAGCCAAAGCCATTCAAGATTTTGTGTTGAATAAAAACTTAAATCCTTATGAAGTATTAGAAATAAACGAAACCGATGCGCTATCAGATAACGTGATTAAAGCAGCCTTCAGAAGTGTCACACTGAAATACCACGCTGATAAAAATCTTAATTCAGCTGTCCCATTTGATGGAAGCTATGCTCAGCTGGCACGTGATATTTTACGCGAACCAGCAAAGCTGCAATATTACAACCAATTACGTGCTTAATTAAAAAAATCTGTTCAATGTAGTAAGAGGGTAGTTATGAGCTTCGAGACCTCAATTCGATATCAGCCCCAAAAAAATAAATTTTCCTTCATTGAATCTGCGATTCTGGTTGGGACTCCAGCAGAGCTGGACCAAGCCATTTCTGATGTGGGCGAATTTGATTTTAATTTCACCGTAGAAAATAACGAAACGCTCTTAATGATCGCGGTTAAAAAGGGCAATGATTATGCCGTGGCGCGCTTATTAAGCCTGAAATGTAAAGTATTGGAAGTCGATACCACTGGTAAAATGGCTTTTCATTATGCCGTTGAATCAGTCAATCCTCGTATTTTAAAACGCATTAGCCACAGCGCTGATGATGCCCAGCGTCAAGCTTATACCCAAGTTCTTGGCGCTATTCAAAATCAAGATGACAAAGTAAACCTTGCCAAAGCGATTTTAAATGCAGCGCCACCCAGACTGTCATTAACGGCGACGACTTCTGCCTCTATTGCTGCTGCCCCCGCATCCGTTATGACCGTGCCCACTGCAACTTCAGTGGTTGTCGCACGGACTGCGATACCTGTTACTGCCACGTCCGCTGCCAGCGCCTCATCCATCGCCCTGTTTGTGCCCTCTCAAAATTTGCAAATTGTGAATTACACACATGCCTTCTTTTTAAGAACCAATCCGTATCAAGGCCAAGGTCCTGTGCTTAATTTTTCTAATACACAATTACAATCGGATCCATTACGCTCTGGGCATCTGCGCTTTATCGTTAGACAGCTACAAAAACCCAATGCCCCACAAATCACGCAACTTGATTTATCAAACAACAGCGTGATTGAAACACGCTTTATGGTTTTTCGTCCTTTTACGCGCACAAGGCTAGATTATGCGGGTATCCAATCCCTTGTGCTGCTTTTATCCAATGGTTCATTAGCGCATTTAAATTTATCGAATTGTGGTTTAAACGATACCGCTGTACAGCATCTGATGGATGTTATGCACCCTGATAAAGCCCTAAAAAATTTACGTGAATTGAATCTCTCTTATAATCGCGATATCACCGATTCGATGGCACGCAAGTTGGGTGCCGCCATTTTCAGCCACCCTGATACCGGGGAATTTTTACTCCATTTAGAGGGTTGTGATATCAGCGAAGACACCCAAATGGCTTTACATCAGACCAAAACGAATCGATTGCTCACGGATATCAGGGAATTGCTAGAAAATTTAAAAAAAGAGGCTGCCTCGAATAATTTAGATGAACCTAAAGCCCGAAAAAAACTAGCGACCTATTTAAATCCTGAATTTATCACAAAGCATGATATTTTACTTGATGAATTTGATGGTATATTAAAGGGTCATCCCGCTAATAAATCATTGCCTGAAGTATTAGAACGGGCGAAAAAAAGGTTTCAAGAAGCGCGTGATGCAGCACTCCCTCCAAGTTTAATAATCTTGGCACAAGAGGCTATTGCGCGATCAGATGACGCTGCTTTATTTAATATTTTAATCAAACATCTCAACGTATCCGTGTCACATGATATTTTTCATCATTTGTTTACTGAATTCACTGACGCCACACCGGCTTTAAGCCTAACGGCCTTGTCTTCGAATCTGCCTATCCGTCCATTGATCAGAAGACGCGCTATAGACGCTGCAGACCAAGATAGGCAAACATTTTTAGAACTTCTATTAAGACATCAAGCAACACCCAATCAAAAGGTATTTCATTCTGTATTGGATAGCGTGGTGTGGAAACTATACGAGCAAAAACAAGGCAAAATGAGTTTGGCCGCTGCACGCATTTTACCCCCTGAGCGTGTCAGTTATAGTTTTAGAAAATGTATTGAATTGTTAAATGACCCCATCTCAAAATCACACGAAGAGACCCTTGCTTCTCTTGCAAAATGGAGTCTTGGTTTTTCCGCTGCGGCGGATGGCACACAGTCTATTTTGGCTTTGTTACAAGCTGTGGCAATGCCCGCATCACCACTCGCAGCAGGGGTGGCCATCGCGGCACCCCATGTGATTGCCTCTACATTTGGCTTTCTTTTTTTCACCATTTTTTTAAAAATCGTATACGACTACAGCGCTAAGCAAGGGAAAAAGAATATAGAAAATGGTTTTATGAACCAATCAAGAAAGGCTATCCAAGAAAAAATTCTTTCTGCTGATACCGTCTCGACCGTCTTTGCTGAAATGTTTATCAAACGTTATGCTGAAATCTTGGTGAGGAAAAGTCAGAAAGAAGCCAATGCTTTGATTGCGCGATTTGTTGAACTGTTTGCTGCATCAAAAACGCTATCTTCCACAGCATTTAAGAAAAAATTCGATGAACAATTTGATATCTTTTCATTACACGAACAAATCTTAAAGGCGCAAACGGGAGGCAAGCTGATACCTGAGGCGATTTCGGCTGCTGATTTTATCGACATGCTGATTCATGTTATTACCAGCCACAAAGCAGTCCCTGAAGATGAAATATTGGGGGGCACGCCACTTTATCTGCCAACGGCACAAAGCGATTGTTGGCGTTATGCAACCGGCCCATCTGGACAAGATCTTTCTGTGGCACGTGTGGCACGCATTGCCCCAAGAAAAAAACTCTATCCCATTCCATCGAAGCCCATTACCCCAGATCAAAGCAAACAACTTGATACCACTTTGTGGCACAGTCGTTTAAAAACGCCATTGCATGAAGATCTTAGCCTACAGTCCAGTCTGAATTATCAAATGACAAGGCTGGCGAGGCAAAGCTTAACCGAAACCGTTCAGGATCTGGTTACGAAAGTGAATAAGTTAACTGCCGATAGAGAACAGCAAGGCGCAACAGTGGCAACAAATGAAAACCAAATCGTATCGTTTTCTGGTGGGCCTGCAGCGCATCTGGCTAACGACACTGGCGTTCTTTATGATCGGCCCTGGTTTGATGACGATGTACCTTCATCGTCCACACGAAGATCTGTCTTATAGGCATCCGCTTTAAGAACATATGGGAACCCAACTGGGGGCGGCCTACGTCGATTAGCGGGCTTATATAGTTGATGACTTGATAGTGTGGCAGCCCCTCTTCCTTTTGCAGCTTTTCAGATAGATTGCCTCACAAAAACGGCCTAACCAATATGAACTTTGCTCAAGTTCATATTGGTTAGGCCGCTTTTATTCGCAATGACGATGCAGGCTTTGAACAATTGCAAAAAGACTTATCTAGGCTTCTTATCAAAGTGAATGGTGCCTGTTACAGCATCAGAAGAAATGGGTTCAACGCCCTTATCAGATGATTGAGATGAAAAGGTAGGCACTCTTACCTTGGAAGCCGTTGCGAGTGCTCTCTCGCCTAATTCCTTCAAAACATCCGCGGCTCTGTTTGGTACAACAGGGAAGCCTGTCATCATTCGATTAGCAAGCATCCCCGCATTCGTTACCGGAACAGGGCGACCAGGTGTGATTAACTTAGGTAGCACAGAGGCCATATCTGCGAGCTCTGCAGCAGCCCTGCCTACGCCCTTAACAGCCACTGGGATCAAGCCTTTCACTACTTCTAAAACAGCGCGCCCTACAAATACACCAGCTATGCCTGCTAGACCTGCGGTAATTAACATATATTACTTCCCGTGCTTACTGACATATCTAGAGATTAGCACGCATCCTAACTAATTTTGCAAAATTAAATGTATGTAGGCTCACACGTTTTTTGCCAAGTGTCAGATCACGCCAAAATCAGTACAAATGACTGGTCTCAGCATGCCAGAAACCATAGCTGGCAAGACCTCGCCATTGCCTGCGGCGCGCCCTCACCGCCATCTCTATGCTCGCAAAGCCTCGCATGAGTTGGCGCCTCTCCCGTGAGTACACGGGAGAGGAATTCGGATCTGAGCTCTCCCATAGGATTTTGCGAATGGAGGCTTTGTTGGTGTATTTATTTAACAAAGCCCCCAAGGGGGAGAAGCGAAAAAAGAGGAGGATATCGCTTAAACGCTTGCCTGTTTTCCGTGAGGGCACACGTTCTAGATATCCAGGTTACTCACATATAACGCATTGGTCTCGATGAAATCACGGCGAATTTCAACATTGTCGCCCATTAAGGTTGTGAAAATCTGGTCTGCTGCAATCGCATCCTCTATCTTCACCTGCAGTAAACGACGCACTGTCGGATCCATGGTCGTGGCCCATAATTGATCAGGGTTCATCTCGCCCAACCCTTTATAGCGCTGGATCTGTAACCCTTTTTTGGCTTCTTCCATAAACCAAGCCAAGGCTTCTTTAATGCTGGATATCGACTTACGCTTATCCCCACGAGAAACATAAGCGTCGTGCTCTAACACATCTTTTAGTTTTGCACCGATGCGTTGCATTTCTTGATATTCAAAAGAGAGGAAAAAAGCTGGTTCAAAGCGATAAAACGTATCCACACCGTGTGCAATACGCTGCACACAAGGGATGAAGTGATCATCTTGCGCTTCCAACTTAAACTCATAGCGAACCGCATGTTTGGCGTCGCCAAACGCAAGTAATTTTGTCGCCATCGCATCCCAAAATGTTTGTAACGCATGTTTATCTTGCAACATCTCTGGTGTCACAGCAGCAGACATGGCGAACAATTCTAAAATAGCAGCAGGAAAGTGCTTAGCTTCTTTTTCAAGCACGCTTTGCAATTTTTGGTATTGCATTGCCAAATCTTCCAGTGCTGCAGGAGAAATGGGTGGCGCTTTTTCATTGACATGTAAGGCCGCTTCTTCTAATGCGATACGCAGCAAGTGGCCATACAAAGCATCGTCATCTTTCACAAAATTCTCTTGCTTGCCACGCTTTAAACGATACAAAGGGGGTTGGGCAATGTAGATGTAGCCCCGCTCAAACAGCTCTGGCATTTGTCGATAAAAGAAAGTTAATAACAGCGTTCTGATGTGTGCGCCGTCAACGTCAGCGTCTGTCATCAGAATAATGGAGTGATAGCGTAACTTATCAGGGTTATATTCTTCACGACCAATACCACACCCCAATGCGGTAATCAGCGTGCCCACTTCTTGAGAAGAAATCATCTTGTCGAAACGTGCTTTTTCTACGTTTAAGATTTTTCCCTTGAGTGGCAAAATGGCTTGGGTGCGGCGATCTCTTCCCTGCTTGGCTGATCCCCCTGCTGACTCACCCTCAACCAGATAAATTTCGCACAACGCAGGATCTTGTTCCTGACAATCTGCCAATTTTCCTGGTAATCCCGCGATATCCAAAGCACCTTTACGGCGGGTCATTTCTCGCGCACGTCTTGCTGCCTCTCTGGCGCGAGCAGCATCCACAATCTTGCCGGTAATGGCTTTGGCATCTTGAGGACGCTCTAATAAAAACTCTGCCATTTTTTCAGAAACAATGGCCTCTACCACAGGCTTCACTTCAGAAGAAACCAATTTGTCTTTTGTTTGTGATGAAAACTTAGGATCAGGCACTTTTACCGAAATAATGGCTGTGAGCCCTTCTCTGGCATCATCGCCAGATGTTTCAACTTTAGATTTTTTAGCCAAACCAGAACTTTCAATATAATTATTCAGCGTACGGGTCAACGCAGCGCGGAACCCAGCCAAATGCGAACCCCCATCCCGCTGAGGAATGTTATTCGTGAAACAATAAATCAGCTCTTGGTAAGAATCATTCCACTGCAAGGCCACTTCGACCGTCATGCCATCCTTCTGCGCAATGAAGTGCAAAACTTGGGGATGGACCGTTGTCTTTTTTGCGTTTAAGAACTCGACAAATGCGCGAATTCCCCCAGCATAATTGAATATATCAGCTCGACCATCGCGCTCGTCTTTCAAATGAATCGTCACCCCAGGATTCAAGAAAGACAGTTCACGTAAACGTTTTGCCAAAATATCGTAATGAAACTCTAATTGCGTAAAAATTGTGTCGCTTGGTTTAAAGCGAATTTGGGTACCCCGTTCCGCAGTCGTCCCCACTTGAGCCAATGGCTTTACGGGTTCTCCCAAACGGTATTCTTGTTCGTAACTGTGTCCGCCTCTGCGAATAACCAAATGCAAGGTCTCAGAAAGGGCGTTCACAACAGAAACCCCCACGCCATGCAAACCACCAGACACTTTGTAACTGTTTGCATCAAACTTACCCCCCGCATGCAGTACCGTCATGATGACTTCTGCAGCAGAGCGCCCTTCTTCTGGGTGAATGTCGACAGGAATACCGCGACCATTGTCTTTAACAGAGACCGAACCATCCGCATGGATGGTGACAAAGACTTCACTGCAATAACCCGCCAAGGCTTCATCGATGGCGTTATCGACTACCTCAAAAACCATATGGTGCAAACCGGTGCCATCATCTGTGTCACCAATGTACATACCTGGGCGTTTTCTGACGGCATCTAAACCGCGCAGCACAGTGATTTTGGAGGAGTCATAAGCAGTATCTTCTGTCGACATAAACCCGGCCCTCAAGCCTAAAAATAACGATGGATTATATCACTTAATCGCCGGTTTTTATTGCTTTTTTGTAAAAATCTTATTGTGTTTTTAAGCTTGTTTCGGCGCTGTCGGTGACAGGCTAAAAAATGAAAAATGCATCCTGGTTAATGAGGCACTTCTTAAATGATTCACTGAATCATTTAAGAAAAATAACAACATGCCTTTACTTACTCCAGGCAAAGACGCTGAGAGCTCCTCAAAAAATTAAACATAAAGAGATCCAAAATCAAAACGTTGATACATGCATTGAGAATGCCTGCTTGATTTTCAACACAATCAAAATTCCAATCGACAATATAACCTTCTATTACATATTGCCTGCGGCGCGCCCTCACCCGTCCTGTCTAATCTCGCAAAGCCTCGATTGACATGACGCCTCTCCCATGCGCAAAGCCTTATGGGAGAGGATTCAGATCGGCGCGAAGCATTGAACGAAATGGAAATGCAGACCTGGAAACCTCTCCCGTGTACTCACGGGAGAGGAGCGATGTCCGCTGAGGCTTTGCGAAGCAAGACAGAGCAGGTGAGACGGAAATAGAAAAAGCGTTAGCTTTTTCCCGTCGAACGCCCTCTTCTTGCGAAGGGCCGGGGCGACGCCCACTTGGTCTTTTCATGGACGGTGAGCAATTTAGGGGCTGTTGACATTTCATTATATTGAGATGAAACGAGTTGATTTTCGAAAAACGTAGCGCAGCATACATCGACGTATGTGAGCAACGTATCGCAGAAAATCAAGGCGTTACGGCCAAGACCGTAATAATGAGGACACGACCTAGTGAAAAGCAAAAGCAAGCTGCAATACTGACGCACAGAGAATGTTCCACGTGGAACATTTTCTTAACGAAATGACCGCATCACGATGCACCCAAATCAATCACATCGTTAAATGGATAAACTTGCTGCAAGCGCCGATCCAGCGCCGTTACGATGAAGGTACCCTTGCGGGACAAGAGCTTATTAATCAAATCCACTTGTCCAAGCTCATCAAGCTCAGAAGCCAAATCATCCACCAACCAAATGGGTGACGCCTGAGTATGACGCTCAAACAGTTCCGCACGTGCAAGTTGTAAAGAAAAGTACAGCCGCTTTAATTGGCCACGAGATAAACGATAGCGCACCTCTTCACCATGAACGCGCAATTGAATATCTGCTCGGTGCGGCCCAACAGAGGTATAACCTCGACGCTGATCCAAAAATGTTCTTTGCTGTATCGCTTCGGATAAGCTCATGCTTTCGTCCCAGCCAGCATAAAATGCCATATCCACATTAAATTGCGCTATTTCGGCCATAACTGACTCAAAAATAGGTTTCCAACGCATAAAAACCTGTTTTCTTAAGTGGGTAAGCTGTTCAGCCGCCTCAATAAATGCGGGCGTCCATGGGGCTAAAGCCTGTCCTTGCTTGATTGCGGCATTTCGCTGAAGTAACACTTTTTGATAATGTCGCCAAATATCAAAAAAAGAATGTTCCACGTGGAACATTAACCAATCAAAAAACTTTCGTCGCTCTATTGCCGAGCCCTCAATAAGCTCAAACCCTTGTTGATTAAACAATACGGTTGGCAACATTCTGGCCATTTCAACCTGTTTGGTACGGAGATCCCCATTTAAACTCACAGAAAAGCCCTTTTCTTCCTGCCATGTACAGCCAAAAGAATGGGTTAACGTATCATTGGGGGGTGCCCTCATTACTACTATCTCGGGCGTAACGCCTTGATTTTCTGTGATTCGCCGCTCACATACTTCATGTATGCTCCGCTGAGATTCTCGAACATTCAATGTGTTACGTCTCGATATAGCATCATGAGGACACACCCCAGGAATTTTAAGATTCAGGATGAATGACGAGGATGGATTCTGTGCCAATTTAGATAAATGGGCCGATCTAAAGGATTTTCCTGTCGATAACAAAGAAATCGCTTCAATGAGAGAGGTTTTTCCGCTGCCATTTTCCCCAACAATCAATTGAAGCGAATTGAGGTTAACGGTTTTTTCTTTGAAATTACGAAATCGATGCAGTGTTAATTGCATGTCACAGCCGCATTGGCATAATCACATACTGCGTACCGGGACGATCATGCTCCAAAATCAAAGCGCTGCTATTCTGGTTATGACACAACAAATCAACCTTGTTGCTCTTGATAGCAGAAAGCACATCTAGCAAATAACGGATATTAAACCCCACTTCTAGCGGTGCCCCACCGTAGGTGACTTCAATTTCTTCTTCTGCTTCTTCTTGCTCTAAATTGATAGCCACAAGCTTCAGTGTGCTTGCCGCCAACAATAAGCGAACGCCACGAAATTTTTCATTGAAAACAATCGATACGCGACTCAAAGCACTTTTAAAGCCTTCGCGATCGATTAATACATGCTTATCGCCCCCTTTTGGCAAGACAGCCTGATAATCAGGAAACCGCCCTTCAATCAGTTTTGTTTGAAACACCCATTCATCTGTACTGGCAAGCAAATGATTTTCTGAAAAGCCGAGTAGCACAGAGCCCTCTTCATCCAATAACAAGCGGTTTAGCTCCATTACAGCTTTTCTGGGGATAATGATGCTAAATGTCACGTCAGCTGTGTTTTCAATCGACATTTCACTGATGGCCAAACGGTGTCCGTCTGTTGCCACCACACGCAATCGATCTTTGGTTTGTTCCATCAACAACCCATTCAAATAATAGCGAACGTCTTGTTGCGCCATAGAAAAACTGACGCGATCAATCATCTCGCGCAAGTCTTTTTTGAAAATCGTGATGCGTTGATGAAATATCCCTTCTTCCGTCATCGGAAAATCTCGACTTGGTAAGGTGGATAAGTTGTATCGCCCCTTTCCAGCCTTAATTTGAATACGATTTTCTTCTGATTCCAGATGAATAAGGGTGCCTTCAGGCAAAGCGCGGCAAATATCTAATAACTTACGCGCTGGCAAGGTAAAACTGCCTTCATCCTCTGCGCTTTCAACAGGGACACGTGCTTTTTGTACAATTTCAAGATCGGTTCCGGTTAACCAAACCTCTCTTGCTTTGGCTTCCATCAGAATATTTTGCAACACTGGCATTTCTAAGCGTTTTTCAATCACGCCCACCACTTGTTGCAAGGGTTTTAGGATGGCCTCACGAATGACAGTGCACTTCATACTCAATCCTTAGGTTGAAAGCACGCGCAGCAAATTGTTGTAATCTTCTGCTATATCCGCGCTTTTTTCTCGAAATGCTTTGATTGTCCTTAATGCATGTAACACTGTGGTGTGATCACGCCCACCAAAAAACTCACCAATCTCCGGCAAGCTATGACTGGTCAGCTCCTTTGCCAAAGCCATGGCGATTTGTCTTGGCCTTGCCACAGAGCGACTGCGTCGCTTCGACTTTAAGTCAGATATCTTTATATTAAAATATTCGGCCACTGTGTTGATAATGCCATCCAAAGTGACAATACGATCGTGTAGCGCCAATAAGTCTTTCAATGCTTCTTGTACAAACTCTATGGTGATCGCTTGTTGCGTAAAATGCGCATTGGCTATCACTCTTTTTAGTGCGCCCTCTAACTCTCTCACGTTTGAGCGAATGCGTTTTGCTATAAAAAAGGCCACTTCATGCGCCAAAGGAATCTGACTTTGTTCAGCTTTGCTCATCAAGATAGCCACGCGCGTTTCCAGTTCTGGCGGCTCCACCACAACCGTTAACCCCGATCCAAATCGAGATTTTAATCGTTCTTCAAGCCCATGAATTTCTTTTGGATAACGATCACAAGTAAAGATCACCTGTTGACGGCCCTCTAATAAGGCGTTGAAGGTATGAAAAAACTCTTCTTGCGAGCGTTCTTTGCCTGCAAAAAACTGAATATCATCAATGAGTAATGCGTCAACCGATCGGTAAAATTGTTTAAAACTATCAATCGTATTGTTTTGTAGCGCTTTCACCATGTCCGCGACAAAGCGTTCAGAGTGAAGGTAAATCACGCGCGCACCCGGCTTGCGCTCAAGAATCATATTCCCGACAGCGTGCATTAAGTGTGTCTTGCCCAAGCCAACCCCACCGCAAATACACAGTGGATTGTAAGCGCCCCCTGCATTTTCAGCCACCTGCATTGCCGCAGCTTTTGCCAATTGATTGGATTTACCCACAACAAACCGTTCAAAAACAAAGCCTGGATTGAGATTGCTTTGCACCCCATCCATTGCCTTTGGTTGGGTTTTTACTTCACGAAGGGGCTTGGTTTCTTTTGGTTCATGCGCGTCAACCTTATCTAACGCCGGGGCTGCTGTTCGCTTCGAACCAATTTTAAGCGCCAAGTTAAACTGTGGCATCTGGCTGAGCTCAATCGCAATTTCACGAATCATGTCCAAAAACTTTTTTTCAATACAATCTTGAACAAACTTATTGGGCGCCAACAGCACCAGGCCGCCATCAACTGCTTCAACCTGCAAGGGACTGATCCACATATTGAACTGTTGCTGCGAAAGCGAACTACGCAGTCGTGATAAACACTCTTGCCACAAAGACATGAATAAAGACCCCTCAAACCCGACCGTTTTGTAGATCAACAGGCAAAAATTCTGCACGTGCATGCATGGAAGATGTGTCGACAGGGCGTTAGCGCAACCTATTTCGACAGGTCCACTAGTGTATACCGCCGTATTGAGAAGACAAAGCGACTTTCACAAAAAAACACCTGATTTTTAGCTCAGACATTCTGCCTGTTTTGAGGATGTCGATTTTTTTTAAGTTAGTAAAAAATCCCACTCATGTCGATTGTATGACGTCTGTAAAAGGCGGGTACAAACCGTGCGTGATTTACCGAGCTTGTAAATAATTTTGTGTAACTGCCGCCAATCAATCGGGGAATCTGCCGTCGAATTCAATTGCAAAACGACCCATAGCAGCTCGCCAATCATGCACTGACATCGTCCATTTTTGCGATGCCTTTTGGATTGCCAAATATACCACCTTTAACGCCGATTGGTCATTAGGGAAAATCTTACGATTATTAATGGCCTTTCGTATCACACTATTTAATGACTCAATCGCATTGGTCGTATAAATGATTTTTCGTATCTCTTCAGGATACGCAAATAACGTAATGATGTTTTCCCAATGCTTCGTCCAAGAGCGGCTGATGGCTGCATATTTACTGTCCCATTTCGCAGAAAAATCAAGCAATGCGGTTTCAGCTGCGCCAACATTTACTGCGCGATATATCGTTTTAAGATCGGCTGCAACCGCCTTCATGTCTTTGTATGGCACATATCGCAATGAATTACGCACCATGTGTACTATGCATAGCTGTACTTTTGTTTTAGGAAATACGGCATTAATGGCTTCTGGAAATCCCGTTAATCCATCAACGCAAGCAATAAAAATGTCTTTGACCCCGCGATTATTCAACTCAGTCAAAACGGAAAGCCAAAATTTAGACCCCTCATTCTCTGCTATCCACAGACCGACCAATTCCTTCTTGCCTTCGCAGTTGATTGCCAACGCAATATAAATTGCCTTATTGATAACACGTGCGTCCTGGTGGCATTTTACGACAATACAGTCCAGGTACAGAATTGGGTATGTTTCATTTAATGGCCTAGTTTGCCAGGCTTTTACTTCATCAATGACGTTATTTGTTACTTTTGATATCAGGCTATGGGATACATCAGCACCGTACATTTCTTTGAAGGAATCCGCTATATCTCGGGTGGTCATGCCACGGGCATACAGCGCTAAAATTTGAGTATCAAAATCCGTGACTCGGGTTTGCCCTTTACGAATTAATTGCGGTTCAAACGAGGCATTTCGATCTCGTGGTGTATTAATATCCACTTCGCCAAAATTACCTTTCAGCGTTTTTTGAGAGTGCCCATTTCGGCTGTTGCCACTATTTTGACCTTCAAAAGCATGTTTTTCATAACCAAGGTGCTCATCCATTTCAACGTTCATGGCGGTTTCAACGGTGAGCTTGAGAAGGTATTTGCTCAGCTCTGCAAGATCCTTTTCGCTCTTAATCGATTTCGCAAGTTCATCAACTAGTTTTGGGTCTATATTAAATTTAGTTTCCATGCTTATTCCTTACTTTTTAAAACAGATACTTTCATATCTTAAGAATAAGCAGTTACACAATTTATTTTACAGGCTC
>Ga0302306_10001099_pt1 | contig 15103 bp, 13 predicted proteins | sample III_Palsa_E3_1_FD_198761 | JGI IMG/M metagenome (GOLD analysis project Ga0302306, IMG submission 198761) | Peat permafrost microbial communities from Stordalen Mire near Abisko, Sweden - III_Palsa_E3_1 | ecosystem: Environmental > Terrestrial > Soil > Palsa > Peat permafrost | place: Sweden...
AAAACTTCATGAAACTAAGAAGAAGATACAGTTCCAAACCAAAGCTCAAAACAATCATTAAAATTCATCAGACATGATTGAGTTCCACCACCAATTAAAAGGAAAACATCGTGAATTAGAGAATCGATAATCGTTATTCAAAATATGTAGGCTTTTAAGAAGTCAGGTTAACAGCAAAACCACCTTACCCCAATCTATCTATTTTGCTACAGTTGCAAAAAGGGGTGTTAAGAACCCATTTATAGAAGAAGTGTAGCAAAATCAAAGGTTCAGACTGGCGAAGTGATCCCGATTTTGAAATGGATTAATACAACTATTAGTTTTGAAAGTTTCTCAACTTTCACCCTAACTTAACTCAAATTATTACCATTATCGTAAAAGTGTTATTATTAACAACTATTGAGATTAATTATTATAATACTCCCCAAATCATAGTTAAATTTATACTATGACTGAAAACCAAACCTTACCCAAAGTTATCAAATATTTACCTCAACCTTTCGAGTTTGATAGTAAGCGCAAGAGCGTTGAATTTGAGCTCAGTAGTGATAAGTTGGGTAGTTTTGTTGTTACAGAATATGTAACTCGAAAGCGCGTTCACGGTACATTCAAGATAGCCAAAGTAAGAAAGTTCAACATTTTGTTGGCCAATAACATTACAAGACTTCGGAAAATATTTATAGTTAAAAAGGCCTTCAAAGGCTTAGAGGAAGCATGAACAAAAAATCCTCTGCTATTTCTAACAGAGGATAATTTACTATTTTGACCCCACAATTTAGGAATTGAAAACTCTAAGTTATTATTTTTTCTAATAAATTAACAATATCTGAAAACATAAATTTGATACTGTCTTATTAGGCTATGCAGCTTTTCCTGTCTATTTATTTATAAGGTAAATTTTTCAACGAAAGGCTTTATAATTTTACCCTGTAAAATAAAAATGTTCAAAGCTAGATAGTTTGAATTCAGTAGTATAGTATTATCCAGGTCATAATGAATTGCCAACCCACAGTTTTTTAGTTATAAATTAATCTACACAAAGTTAGCTGAGCGATCAGCATACGAACATTTCGCTTCAAGTATGAATTAAGGCAGCTTTTACAACTCCATTTGATCCTGTGAGAGCAACACAACCTATTAACAGCATATAGAAAAGCTTGTTTTGAACTGTTAATTTGTGGTGATTATTGATTGCTCGTACTGGGGATTGGTTGAATGCCAGGTAATGAGGGTAATTATATCTGTTTCTAATACCTCTGTAATAGTTAGTATCGTCTCTAACTTAATTCTGATATAACCAAGTTCTAGCTTACTATATGCGTTCTGAGAGATATTGAGTTTACTGGCAAGGTAATCTTGCGAATAGTTTCGCATGAGCCTTAAAGCTCTAATATTGTTTCCTATGACCTGATCGCTATACATTGGGTTAGGCTTGTATCTAAAGTTATTATAGAACAAGACAGTATAATGATTGTTTCAAAGCAAGTTAATCTAAAGTTCATGATTAAATCAGTTTAGTTAATCCTATACAGATTAACTCAGCTTCAACGATTGGTTTGTTAGTTGATTATTATTTGTATGCGTTGCCTCATCTACACAAAGGAGCGACGAGCTATTGAAATATTTATAACCTTGAAAGCCAATATTGGTTGCAGTCACACAACATGCTTTTACTAACTACCCACGTTTGTTTCAGAGTTTTAGGCTTATAAGAAGTGAGACAGAAATCATCAACTGAACATTCCTAATTCATGAATTACACAACCTCTGTAAGAGACAAAATCTTCATATTCTTAAATTGAAAGCTATCCATATCAATCATTTGTAACAAGAATGTTGCAATGAAGAAGTATTCTATATATTAGCAACTCAAATGGAACTGAGCGCATCTCGCTCGTCTAATTGTGATAAGGTTTAAGATAGGCATCCAGACAGCGAGTGTTGGGATGCCTTATTTTTTTATGATAGCTTGTTGCTTTAGCAATCTCAATTCAGGAACTGAACAACCCCTATAAACAGTGAAATTTCAATATCTTTGAATTGACTTAAATCATCAACGTTTAACAGAATCTCCACGTAAATGTTTCCCAGTCGCCATATCCACAGTAAAAAGCTAATGTATTGAGTGTATACAATGATGGAAGAAACTTACTGGGGGTGAAGCCAAATAGCCTTTGTATGGCAATCAGACTGATATTCATACCTGTCACATCGCCAATCAGACCTTTCAATATAATACAATGGCCAATATCATTCATAGACAGTTCACTTTGCAGGCATATAATCTGTTTAAGGACAGATAGATTATCTAATGAGTTTATCTTCATGACAAATTAGATTAGTTCATGTATTAGAAAGGTATACTAACACTAATGTATTTATACGCACGTATCCGTTCGTTAGTTTGTATAGATGAAGTTGGTAATGTAAAAGGATAGGTTCGAATAGAATGCCTAGATGAACCTCTTATACCGCACTGTAATAAGAACCTATAATGCGAGACGATTATATATACATATGGTTGTAGGAGATATATCTCTTATTTCCTGAATTCACTTTCCTTCACTTCTTGACTTACTATTTATAAGCCCAGACTTTCTAAAGAGGCATCTTAATAAGCTTACTACGCACATTTTCTGAATGGATGGTATTGTAATATACTAATGAAATAAAAATGTGCGACGCCGTCCCTAAGGCACTTAGCAGTTTAGGCTTATAAGAAATAAAGATAGATGCCCTAAACCAGAAAGTAAACTTATCTAAACAAGACAATCAACTAATCAAATCATTAACCAGCGCATTATGTGCTTAAATTAGCTTTAAACAGCATAAATAGAAAAAAGCCTTTAGACTCTCGACTAAAGGCTTTTGATTTAAGTGGTGAACCCCATGGTACACTTTTCGAACCATTTTATTGACGAACTTAGAATGATAGGTAACTTAAATTGCTGTGAACCAAATGTTTAATAGTGAATAATTTCGCGATCGGGAATTTAATACTTAACATAATATTGAAGCGCATTAAGGTAATACTTCCGTTCATACTCTGATTAAGAAGAAGCACCGTGGTTTCGCCCAATTTTATTTTCAGCCAGGAAAAAGAATAGGAATCAGGCTGGACAATATGAATCGGATAATGCACTATAATAAATTGTAGGTATTAGGGTGTCTTCTTAACTTCTCCTTTGATCTTTTTTAACATGTTCTTTCCACTTACGTCTTCGCAGGTTCTCTCAAAGAGGACCCTGCGCTGTGTATGGCTTATAATTGCTGACGGATAATCTATGGAAATTATTTCTCCTGCCGCGGGGTCCTCTGTCGAGAGAATCTGCGGGGACATAAACTATTGCGGGTACATAAACTATTTGCCCTTGTAAGGCAACATTTACTTTGAGATTGAATTTTTGCTACCGGCTAAAAACCACTAAACGATTATTGTGTTGTAAATGAAGGTAAATCAATTAAAAAAGAAGCTTTAGCATGAATCGTCGTCGATTTTTACGAAATTTCGGAACAGTTACCATCCTGGTCGTAGGAAGGGGTGTCTGGTATGCATACGGTGAAGGTGTATTTAGCCAGGGTAAAGGGCCGGCATTTGAACCCTGGAAAGATTGGAATAAACCGCAAAAAGGAATACTTGCTTTGGTTCGTGCAGCCATCCTGGCAGCCTCGCCGCACAATTCGCAACCATGGTTGTTTAGAGTGAAAGAAAATGAGATAGAGGTTTTGGCGGATATAACCCGGAATACAGGAGGGATAGATCCCTTCCTGCGTGAGCTTCATATCAGCATAGGATGTACACTGGAGAATATGTGTGTAGCCGCACCAACAGCCGGTTATCAAACAAATGTACAATTTTCCGGAGGAGAGTTGCGCCCGGGTATAAGTTCAGCTAATCCAAAACATATCGCCACTGTTGGGTGTACGCCCGCGTCGTCGCCCCACGACCCGCTATATACCATGATCCCGCACCGTCATACCAACCGTATGCCCTATAAGTTGGATGCATTACCTGCTTCTTTTTTACAGGATCTTTTAAAAATTCCTCAATTATTACCGGATACTAAACTCCTTTTGTTTACAGCCGATGCTCAAAGGCGTAAGATTGTGGAACTTATTAGTCAATGCAACCAGGTTGTTTATGCAGACAAAGCCGTAATTCAAGGAACCGCGAGGTGGGAGCGGATATTTAGCTGGAAAGATGTAGAGCAGCAACGGGACGGTATTACATTGACTAACTATGGGGTGTCTGAAAAGGAGGCAAACTATCTCTATTCATTGCCTATCTCAATGAAAAAGAAGGCTTTGGAAAAAATGTCCAAAGAGAATAGTTATGAAAAACAACTTATCGCTTCGCCGCTATTTGGCATCATTGCTGTACGTGACCGCTATATGGTTGACCAGTGCTTGCAAGCCGGTCGCCTATGGCAAAGAGCGCATCTGCTTGCAACGGCCCACCAGATTGCCGCACGCCCTATTAATGAAGCCGTAGAGCTGATTGATATTGAAAATGCAGAGGGGCGCCCGCGCTTGACAGAGAAAAAACTGGCAGAATTAATTAACGACTCCACCTGGCAGCCAACATTTATGTTCCGCATGGGCTATTCAATGAGGAATGCGACAGAGAGCCCTCGCCGTAGTTTAAATCAGGTCTTGCAAAAATAACAGTTGGGAGATTTAAAGATTGCAGGAGGAGAATGGAATGAGATAGGAGGCTTAGTTGTCAGTTTACACCCTCTATACAAATAAGGAAACAAATGTTTTTCCATTTAAAAAATCGCCATCAACATTTGAACCATACGAGGATTCGGGTTCTTTTGACATCAGAGACTCATCCTTGTACAGTTGTTGAATGTACGCTTGCTGGCCTGCTGTAGGTGTCCAGGCTAATGACAATACGTTAATTTTCGCCAAAGGGAAGGCTTTGAGTATTGTCCTGATAATCGAACATACAGTAGCGCCGGTTGTAACTACATCGTCGATAATCAATAATTTTTGGTTATTAAAATCATAGTTTTTCGTATCAATGCGGTAAACTCCGTTTAACTCAGCTACTCGCCGTGCAATGGTTAAAGATTTAACGGGTTGGGTTGCTCTAATCATCCAACGAAAAAGTCTCAAGACTTTCGACTAAGACTTTTAACTTTTACCAAGGTAGGCCGATTCGGACTCGGATTGTCAAATAATAAAATCAGCAAGTTGAGCCAATTCTTTTAATAATTGGTTCGAAAATCGTCCAATTGGGTTCACCTAATCGGCTAACAAAAAATTGACCGGCATTTTAGTTCACGTTTGTAGCAACGCAATGCGTATTTTGCTATTATAGACCTAAGTATAGGAGTGATGAGCCGCTATAATACTAATCAACAAAATTGCTAAATTTAAACACACAGATTTCATTTCACCGCAAATCACAGGCAAAATTGTGAATGGTAATGATACAAACGCTTTTGTATGACAGAAAAATTGATCAGCAGTATCAAATCCTTAATCGACTTAACCGGGGAAGAGGAGCAACATATCAACAGGCTCTTTAAATTAAAGAAGATAAAAAAAGGAGATTTCTTTTTGGCAGACGGCCAGGTTTGCAGGCATGCGGGGTTTATTGCAAAGGGGCTTATACGCTATTATATTAACCACGATGGGGAAGAGAAAACATACGACTTTGGACAGGAAAACAATTTTGTATGCAATTATGAAAGTTTTCTGCCGCAAACACCATCGACAAAAATTATCCAGGCATTAGAGGACTGTGAAATATTGCAGATCTCCTATACCGACCTACAGCTATTTTATCAATCTGTTAAAGGAGGTGAACGCTTTGGCAGGCTCGTTATTGAACAGGTATTTATGCAACTGTTACAAGCCTTAAGTTCATTATACACAGATACCCCTGAAAATCGCTATAAAAAACTTTTTAAAGAACATCCCGATTTACTGCAAAGAGTATCCCAGTATCATATTGCCTCTTATGTGGGCGTAAAGCCGCAATCCCTCAGCCGTATCCGCAAAAGAATTTTCACTGAAAAATGATTTGTTAACCCAGGTGCATGAATGCCGCGTTGGGGATATGGAGATTTGTGTCATTATTTAAATAATAACATTATGACACAAAAAATTTCTATTACCATAGCTTTCCTGACAGGGCTAGGAATGATCTTTATCGGGGCCAGGTTCCTGCTGGCACCCGAAACAGCAATTGCCGGTTACGGCATACACTTTGTCTCTAACGGCGACTACTCCTTTCATTACATTAAAGGCATCCGCGACGTTTTTTCTGGTTTACTGATCTGCATCTTTGTACTATCAAAGCAAACAAAAGCATTGGGCACCACACTGGCTGTGGGAACAATAATCCCGGCAGTTGATATGCTAATTGTTTTAAGTAAAAATTATAATGGCATCGCACAGGCTATTCCGCACATTTCTGCGATTATCGTTTGTTCGGTAGTCGGAACAATTTTATTAACACATAAAAACACAAACAAAGCTTTATGAAAACGCAGGGATATATTAAACTGATAAGTTCAGCAAATACCCATAAAGAAAGTGTTATTGAGTTTAATATTGTGCCAAACGAAAAGACACCGTGGCATTACCACACACTTTTTTCAGAAACCTTTGAAGTATTAAAAGGCACACTGGAAGTGGGGTTGAACAACCAGGTTCATCAATTAATAAAAGGCGACAGGGTAACCATAAAGCCTAATGAAAAACACTACTTTAATAACATATCGGCCGACGAATGTTTAATAGAGGTCACCATAAGCCCGGGCAATAAAAATTTTGAAAATGCGCTTTTGATATACAAAGGCCTCGCAAAAGATGGTCAGGCGAGTGCAGCAGGAACACCGAAAAAATTAGCTGATCTTGCGCTGTTCGTTTATTTAAACAATTCCAACATGATCGGGCTGCAAAAAATTGCAACGCCTCTTTTTAATTACCTTGCGGCAAGAGCCATCAAAAAAGGCCGTTTAAAAGAACTGGAACAAAAATATTGCTGAAATTAAATCCATTAAAATAGGTACCTGCCGTCCGAGGTTTCCGAATATCGGACAGCTATGCCTATAGATTTATCTAAACAAACAAAAAAGTCGCTCTATTTTCGTAGAGCGACTTTACAACTCCCAAGCGAATCGAAACCTATTTAAATTCCAGATAAAACTTTCAAATTCTCTATAAAATGGTTCGAAAAAAAATCAAAAAGGTTCTCGTTAGCTTTGTGAACCCATTGGAATTCGAATCATATAAATTATTGCTGATAAAACTCTAATATTTCTGTCAGGCTGTCCTGTTGGATCTCGCCTTGGATCTGATCCCCAACCAAACTAAAGTTTAATAGTAAATATTAAATGATATCCGTGTTCTAAAAAAAGCTGTTTATTGCAAATTTAGTTTGGTTTTTATTTGTTTAAAGAGTTGCTCTTTAGTGCTTGGCTGGGCTGCATCTCCCTCGACTAGTTTCCCTTGATTATTGAAAATCATGTAACGTGGGATATAGGTAAATACTTTACTCAGTGAATCCTTGATGGCGTTATTAGAAAAATAGTGATAACCATTCAGTTTATAATTTTTGAGTGACTTCAACCAGTAATCTTCACTACCCTTGCTATCTATCGAAACATAAAGTATTGCAATATTTTCTTTGGTTAAAAAGTTATTTAATGATCTTGCGTATTTAAATTCAGCTATACACGGAGAGCAATATGTGGCCCAAAAATCTACAAAAACCGGCTTGCCTTTAAACTGCTTTTTGATTAGGCTATCCAAGCTCTGATAATTTGGAATTTCAACGTTGGTTATATTGTTAACGCTATCCAGATAATATATTTTTTCTCTGCTGGCGGTGGCATTATTATTTTCGGATTGAGTGATTTTCTCCACTAATTGACCGGTTATAACGGGGACGTATGGACTATTGGGAAATAAACTACAATAAGTTTTAAATACAGTTATATAGTCAGCGTCACTCATTGGCTTATAAGTCAAAGCCAATAGAAGATCATTGCCAACTAAAAATTCCTGATTTACCATTGGTGCATGATCAAAAAAAGTGAAATATCCATCAACTAATCCAAAGAATGGGCCATAATCTGCCCAGATCTTTTTTGGCGCCCTACCAATCGCATCGGCTGAGTCTTTCATTAAGGTACATTTAAATGCGGCTGTACCATCCACACTAACTGATTCAACATATCTTGAGTCAAAAGGATCGTAATCAATAAATAATTGACGGGTTAACAACGCCAGATCAGCTTTACTCATTTTTAGATCCGCTTCACCTTTTTTGCCGGCATTAAGAATATTCATGCTAAAAAAGAGCATCCTCTGCTCGGTTTCAGCTTTGAGTGCTTTATAACAATTTTCTGTTATCTCTTTACTATTAAATGATACTTGTAATTTGTTTATGTATATGTATAAAAGGGATTTCAGACTGTCCAATGCTATTTTTGCATTATCAGCCTGTTCTAAAATATGAGTTACTTTGGCGATATCGCTGGCCCCATCATTTAAGAGCTTTCTGTTCACAAATAATTCATTTCCTTTTGCGTTAATTCCCTTAAAAGTTATAGACTGATTGCCTCCTGGTTCAGTTTTAACTTCAAAATTAATATCAGTACCCGGTTCTGCATAGCAAACGAATTTGGGGAGATCTTTAGATTGTAACCTTAAAAAACCTTTTTTTAACAACGTAATTTGTTGATCATAGTGCTTATTTTTTATTGCTCCATTGTCATCCTTATCCACATAAAATGCGTTGAAATAACCGTTAACAGGTTTGCTAACCTGAACCCTGTCACCATCTTCTGCAAAATCAAACTTGCCGGATATTTTAGTTTTGATAACTTGACCATTTGATAAGTTGACCAGAAATATGAGTGAAAATAAAAGTGTCGTGTTTATCGGTTTCATTTTTCGCTCATTTATTAATAATAGGACGTAATTATTTGTAAAATACTATTAGTTAATTGGTATAATCCCAGCTATCTTATGGTACAACAACTAAATCTAAGTAATATCCCGCTGATCAACTAAATCATTAGGTGAAGGTATGCAATAAATTTCACTATTATACTTATTTGCCGAAATAGTGCATCGAACTCTTACTGACTTGAACAATTTCAATCATTAAAAAGCCAAACATCTACTCTGGTTCGTTGCTTCTTTATTGCTAGAAAAGAAGTCCCAACCCATGACTTTAACAATAATATTATGTTAAGTAAATTTGATTAATAAAATTTAAAATATGTATATAATACTGTATATCATATAATTAAACATATTAAGTAAATGCTAATAATCTTAAGTCTGCTAAAAGGGGTTCGAAAATCTTCCCCTATGGCTGGTTACTTGCACTTTTAGCTGCAGCAACTGTTGTCCAGGTTGATAACCTTAACGCTTATATAAATTATTGTTACCTTGAGCATAATTTTTAAAAGAAAAACCTATCATCAGGAATTAGTTACCTGGTATCACTTGACAACATGAAATTACATTTAAAAATATCGCTATTTGTTGTTTTTATATTGGCAAATTTTTTTTTTTCTTGTAAGAAGGATGCTTCGAATAATAATAATAAAGTGAAACAGGATGTGTACGTTGCAGGTGTTTCGAATGGAACAGCAGTATATTGGAAGAACGGAGTAGTAACTACCTTGTCAAATAGTCAATATGATTGCCATGCTTATGCAATAACTATTTCAGATAATAACATATATGTAGCAGGGGATGAAACCATTGACAGTTTAGGTACAAATTATGTGGCTGCTACCTATTGGAAAAATGGTCAAATAAACCTACTTGCAAAGGAGCCCTATACGATTAATGCTAATTCAAATTTCTGTGTCAGGAAATGATGTGTATGTAGGGGGTAACAATATAGGCGCGGTCTATTGGAAGAATGGGATCGCAGCAATTATCGCTGGTTCCGCTTCTGGCGTTAATGGGATGTTTGTTTCGGGGAGCAATGTATATTTATGTGGTTACGAAGCAGATAGTCAGGGATCCAATTTAGTTTACTGGAAAAACGGCGGAGCTACTGAATTAGCTCATGCCGAAGGGCTACTAGCCAATGCCATTTCCATATCAGGTAATGATGTCTATGTAGTAGGATCAATAACTGATAATATTACAGGCGCGGCTGAGCTTGTCTATTGGAAAAACGGGGTTATTAACTACTTGCCCAAAGGGCCTAATGGAGGACAAGCGTATGCCATTTACATTGTTGGTACTGATATTTATATTGCAGGTATTCAATATGCAGCGTCCGGAAATGCCCTCGCGACTTATTGGAAGAATGGAACGGCAGTGAATCTGGTTACAAATGAAAGATCATTTTCCAGATCATTTTTCGTTTTAAATGGAGATGTTTATGTGGTTGGTTACACCAGTGAAGTTGATGCCACAATTGCGACTTATTGGAAAAATGGAGTTGCCACGCCAATAGGAAAAATCAATAGCCTGGGATATTCAATTTTTGTTAAATAGTAAATCTTCAAATCCTTTCAATTATTTTCGATCAGGTTGCTGAACTATTTAGATGATGACTATTATGTCTATTTGATACTGCAACGCCATTGGAGGTACTATTGGTAATACTCCGGCGATCTAAGTTATAGTGTAGCAGCAGGACCCGAACGAAAATAAAAACGCAATCTGTCTTAAATTTTCTAAGGAGTTGTTGAGCTTTGTTCGCTAAGGTCACAAGTTAATTACCAGCTATACTGTAGCCCAAAGCTGATGTCTGCACTTAATATATCGGTGTTATTTGGTGAATGATAAAACACCCAGCCAGAACTTTTAATCTGGTTGTCGAGTGTGCCAAAAGTAAAATTAAAAGACGGAGCCGTGAATACATTAAAATGCCGGTTCAAACGGATTGCAGGCAAGGCTTTCAAACTATAAATTTGATAGGTGTTTTTTACCAGGTCGGTTGTAGCCTGTGAGACGAGTTCTCCGTCGAGCGCGAAATGCTTATAGTTTATTAGATGTGCTCCAAAACCCAGATCCAATGCATATTTGTAAGGGCCGCTAGTTGTGTTAAAGCCGGTTCCGAGCAGTCCATACAATACCTTGCCCCCCGAGCGAAAGTCCAGGTGCATGAATCTGGAGTCATCATAGCTTATAGCTAAGCTTTTTTGCCCGTTTTTTATGAAATTGACAAATCCTATTGGATAGTCGCTGCTATCGGCAATATTAACCGGACCGAACTGAAACCCGTGTACTTTTTTGGCAATATTGAGCAAGCCTGAAAATTGTGACCCGGCGATTTTCGAGTAGTTTATTAAACCGGTTAATTGCAAACCATGACTGGTGTCGGCAACATTGCCTATCAAAGATAACTGCATCCCGGAAATCACATAATTGGCCCGGTTGTAAAGACCTGCGGCCTGTATGCCGGACGCTTTATTTAAATCCTGGTTGTAGATTCCTGCCAGTTGAATTCCTTTCATATTCCCCCCAACAACGTTAAATACACCGGCGACCTGCAAAAAGCCCACATTGTTCCGGTCGATGTTAAAGACCCCGCCTAATTCCGTCCCCTGTATTCCAGCCGTGTAACCCCCGATCAGGTTCAGCGATAGGTGATTAATCACTTGGCTATTATATATTCCGTGTGAGCTTAAACCAGGTGTCAGGGAAACTTGATATGGACTATAAGCGAATAACCCGCCCAAATTAAGATCTTGTATTTTTTGCTTGGAAGTAATAAAAAAGCGACTAAAGCCATGTTCAAGCTTTGCGCGCTTTTTACTTTCATCAGGGTCATATTTGTACCGTCGTTTTTTTGCTATTATGCCTATAACTGATACGCCCTGAAGAAGATGAATACTGGTATCCCGGTAGTTATCTTTTGAAGCAGTTAAGAAAAGTGAAATATTAGGATTATTAATCTTAAAAGAAAAGTTTCCTTGCTCATCCGTGAGCTGGGCAATCAGCAGATCTTTCTCGACAACGCTTACGTTTGCAACAATTTTGAACAGGGCATCGCTCACGTGCCCTTTCACTAATAACTCTCCCGGCTGGGTACTATCCAATTCCGCCGTTAAAATCAATTTGTTCGGCGCATGACGTAAAATTACATAACCAGGCACTTCTTTAAATTCATAATCGTCTCCAAACAACCTACCCAAAAAGTTATACAAAGTCCCATGGTATCCGGAAATAACCACAGTACTGTCCGCAGGTATTGCCTTGTTGTTATAGGCGAAATTAAAGTCTGATCTTACAGTGATTTTTTTTAAAAGATCACCTATCGTTACCTGGCCAATGTTGCCAATAGTAACATTCCTGGACATATAATCCTGGGCTTCTGCCTGAAAGCTGTGCAGCAGTATAAAAAATAAAAGTAGAACGAAGAATTTGCCAGGGTTCAAGAATAGATTTTTTACATGTCAGGGTAGCCTAATTAACCTGCATCGTTATTTTCCGGCAAATATAGCAGTATTATAAATATAACTGAACGATAAGGACACGAGCACCTGTTCAGTAAAATTATTAAATAAATCGATTATTGGCATCAGGGTAACCAGCAGGCAGTGTGTCATACAGCAAATGGATAGAAAATTCCTGTTCATCAACAAACTTGTCAACAACAATTGAATATGTCAAAATTGAAACACATGATCATCATCCTGCTACTCTTCCTTCCGGGGTTATTACAGGCGCAAACAAAAAAAACATTTACCATCTCCGGTACTATTAAAGAAAAAACATCAGGCGAAACCTTACCGGCTGCCACTGTGACCTTTATAGAATTGCCGGGCAAAGGGGCAACCAGTAACTCTTATGGCTTTTATTCGATATCCTTACCGCAAGGTTCTTACACGATGATAACCAGCTACACTGGCTATGTATCAGATACCTTAAAAATCACGATAGCAAAGAACATCGTAATCAACTCCAATTTGAAATCCGGTTCCGGCCAGCTTCAGGAGGTTCAAATTAAAAGCAGCAGCGCACGAAATAGTAATATATTGACCACGGCTGCAGGGGTCCAGCGGTTAAATATCAAGGATGTCAATAACGTACCTGTTTTACTGGGTGAAAAAGATGTATTAAAGACCATACAGTTACTGCCTGGAATCGTATCGGCAGGGGATGGGAATGCGGGTTTTTATGTACGTGGAGGGAGCGCAGACCAAAACCTCATTTTGCTGGATGAAGCGACCGTTTATAATCCTTCGCATGTATTAGGGTTTTTCTCGGTATTTAATTCAGATGCGATCAAAGATATTTCCATTTATAAAGGTGGTATGCCTGCCAATTATGGCGGGCGCTTATCTTCGGTAGAAGATGTACAAATGAACGATGGCAACAACCAGAAATTTGGCGCCAGCGGCGGTATTGGTTTGATCGCATCCCGGCTAACAGTGGATGGGCCATTATTTGATAATAAAGGTTCTTTCATTATTAGTGCCAGGCGAAGTTATGCCGATCTTTTTACAGGCTTTGCCTCTGATACGACAACCAAGCATAGCAAAATATATTTTTATGATGTCAACCTGAAAGCCAATTACCAGCTCGATTCTATTAACCGCATCTTTTTATCGGGTTATTTCGGTAAGGATGTGATGAGCTTCAGGAACGCCTTTGGCCTTAATTATGGGAACTCGACCGGAACGCTCAGGTGGAACCATATTTTCAGCAGCAAACTATTCTCCAATACATCACTTATTTACAGCAATTATAAATATGACGTCAATATCGATGATAATAATGATAACATCCAGGTTTCGTCGGCAATAACCGATTACCACTTTAAACAGGATTTTAATTATTACCTGAATTCAACCAACAAAATAAGTTTTGGGTTAGAGTCTACCTATCACATTACCCAACCCGGAACAGCCATAGCCACGGCATCATCCAGTTATAATGACGTTTTTCTACAGAAAAAATATGCGTTGGAAAGCGCTTTATACCTATCCGATGAGTGGAACGCGTCTGATAAACTAAAGATAACTTATGGCATAAGATTAAGTGATTTAACGGTATTAGGACCTGGTACCTTTTATACTTATGATAAAGACGGCAATAAAACAGACAGCACCAATTATAAAAGCGGTAAAATCGTTAAAAGTTATATAACGCCGGAACCCCGTTTTGCCGCCAACTACCAGCTTAATTCTACCAGCTCTGTTAAATTATCTTATGACCGCAACGTACAGAACATACATCTGCTGAATAACTCAGCCTATTTGTCCACTACCAATGTTTATTTGCCCAGCAGCAACAATATCAAGCCCGAGATTTCTGACCAGGTAGCCTTGGGCTATTATCACATTTTTCACGACAACGGCTTTGAATTTTCGAGCGAGGTATATTACAAAAACCTGCAAAATCAGATCGACTATAAAAACGGGGCAAACCTGGTGGGTAACGCGAATATTGAGGCCGACCTGCTTTACGGATCAGGAAGGGCATACGGCTGGGAAACGTATATCAAAAAGAAAAGCGGAAAATTCACCGGTTGGCTTAGTTATACGCTATCAAAAACAGAACTTAAAATACCTGGAATAAATAATGACCAGTATTATCCTGCAACACAGGATCAGACCAATCACATATCATTAGTGGGCATGTATCAGGCCACTAAGAAATGGACATTCTCAGCAGATTTTGTGTACAATACAGGCGATGCAGTAACCTGGCCATCGGGTAAGTTTTCTGTTGATGGCGCTCCCGTATATTATTACGGCCCAAGGAACAGTAACCGGCTTCCTGCCTATAACCGGCTGGACATCGGGGCGACACTTTTAACAAAAAAGACTGCCAAATATGAAAGCAGCTGGAATTTTTCTGTCTATAATGTTTACGGACAATCGAATCCATATGACATCATTTTTCAGACCGATCCTAATAATGCCAATAAGACCCAGGTGCTGCAAACTACCCTGTTTAAAATGGTCCCATCTGTTACTTATAACTTTAAATTCTAAAACCATGAAAATTCAAACTCTCATCATAGTATCCGTCTTATTTATATTGTTTTCTTCTTCCTGCCAGAAAGTGATCACACCGCCATTGTCCAATGGCGCTCCCCAATTAGTTATTGAAGGCGCTGTAAGTGACACTACCGGTCCCTATTATGTTAATATTT
>Ga0302306_10001102_pt1 | contig 15076 bp, 14 predicted proteins | sample III_Palsa_E3_1_FD_198761 | JGI IMG/M metagenome (GOLD analysis project Ga0302306, IMG submission 198761) | Peat permafrost microbial communities from Stordalen Mire near Abisko, Sweden - III_Palsa_E3_1 | ecosystem: Environmental > Terrestrial > Soil > Palsa > Peat permafrost | place: Sweden...
CATTTCTCCTATCTAAACAACAAAGCCCCGAAGAATCATTCCCCGGAGCTTTATAAAAATTAATAACACGCGTCTTAAGTTCGCTGAAGCCAGCCGGTGTTAAGATTAATGTTATACACCGTTCCATTTAGGGTTAGCGTAGCCGTTCCATTGCTCTTAAATACAACGGTGCCTGTATAGCTGAACGCGCTCTGCTTTGGCGTGGAACCGGTGATGGAAATAGTCGCTGAACCGCTTTCGATAAACCGGCCCGGTTTTTTTAACGTGAGGTTAGTGATCGTAAGATTGATATTATCGGCGCCATGATTCGCTGTATCGGCTTTCGAGGCAAACGATCCGGCTCTTTTGTAAACGCCGTTGATCACAAAGGCGGTATCGGTCGATAATAAACCGCTTACGCCGAAAATTGAGCTGCCAGAATTGGTGCTCGACATATTGGGACCGCCGTATGAACCGCTGTACACCAGGTTGCTCGACAAACTGTCAGGCTGGCCGCCGCTGTTACAATCAACCTGGAAATTGTAAGTGAGGTTATAGCTGTAGGTATATGGCGAACCGGCGTTACTTTTCCTCGAAATGGTATCAGAGCGTATGGTGCCGCACTTAGGGTGGGCAGAGCCAATGTTCGCAGCGCTCAAGGTGGCATCGGCAGCTAAATCGGCAATACCATTGGAACTTGATGACAGCGCACCGGCTGCTATGTTGGCTGCATCATCGGTAGTCATGGTTCCGCTAAAGCCTGGGCCGGTATTACCGTTCGGGCGGACGCCGTTAGTTTTTTCGCATGCCACTGCTCCCAACAGCAGCATGGCTAATAAGGATAATTTTAAATTTTTCATAACTTTATGGTCTAATAGGGGTGTTTTCGCTTTGACCTTTTTTACGCAAAATGGTTTAAAGTCGCAAATTCCCTTTTTTAAAATTTTGCCAATTCTGCTCATTTTCCTGATTTTTTTCTCTTAAAATAAAAAAGCTGTAACATCGAGTGCTACAGCTTCAATCTTCGGTATTTTTATATAAAACTAAACTCGGGTCGCTAACTTTCAATAGCAAATTTCATTCAGTTTGTGCATTTTTCTGACTTAAGACTAACGCCTTAAGACTCTCCTCAAAAGGCCTATTGCGCCGAAATGCTATTCAAATCGCGAATGTCTGAGTCGTCCAATTCAAGTGTTACCGACTTCATGTTTTCTTCCAAATGTTCAACACTTGAGGTACCGGGGATCAGCAAAATATTGGGCGAATGGTTAAGCAACCAATTTAATGCCACCTGGTGAACGCTTGCATCGTGTTTTCCTGCTACCTGTTTGAGTATCTCCTGGCTGGCGACATTCCCTGCGTTTAGCGGAAACCAGGGTATAAATGCGATGTTATGCGCCTTGCAGTATTGCAGCACATGCTCCCATTTGCGGTTATCCACGCTGTACATGTTTTGCACCGACACAACTTCGAAAAACTCTTGTGCCTTTTTTATCGTGTCAACATCCACTTCCGACAGGCCGATGTGCTTTATTTTACCTTCGCTTTGCGCCTGCTGCAAAAATTCAAAGCTCTTTTCGGCGGGCACCACCGGATCGATGCGGTGGAGTTGATATAGATCAATTTTGTCCACCTTCAGACGTCTCAGGCTTCCTTCCAATGCTTGCTGTAAGTGTTCCGGCTTCGCGTTTATGGGCCATTGATCGGGCCCCGTGCGCAACAGGCCGCCTTTCGTAGCGATCACCAGACCTTCGGGATACGGATATAAGGCCCTGGCGATGAGCTCCTCGGAGACATGTGGCCCATAGCTGTCGGCAGTATCGATAAAATTGACGCCCAGCTCAACAGCACGCTGCAGTACCCTGATCGCTTCGTCCTCGTCCTTCGGCGGGCCCCAAATGCCTTTCCCGGTTATGCGCATTGCGCCATAGCCCATCCTGTTTACGCTTAGCTCGCCACCAATACTGAAAGTTTGTTCCAATGAAATTGCTGTGTTACTCATAACTTTTTCCTTTGTTTGAAATACAACGGCAATTATACCCGATTGTTTATTTGGATTTGCCAAATTAATCTCATTTTAAAAAATTGAACAGGGCAAATGTGGTATATTGGCTGCCAAAAAATAAGAGTTATGGCCGATCAAAATTATACCAATCACACACGCTATGTCAAGGGATTCCACTTTTTGCTGGGGGCTTTATTAATATTGGGAACATTGGCCTCATTGGTAAATGCTTACCTGCAAATTTCCACTCACGACGCTGTATTAGGCTCACTGCTGATAGTTATTTTATTTATAAGCGCAGCATTGCTTTTTCTTTACACCAGGGAATTCCCGATAAAGGCACAGGACAGGGCTATCCGGGCCGAGGAAGGCCTGCGTTACTATATTTTAACGCACAAGTCATTTGACAGCAGGCTTAAACTATCCCAAATAATCGCATTGCGTTTCGCCGAAGATGATGAATTTGTGGTACTCGCCGACCGCGCCGTACGCGAAGGCCTGTCGGCCGACGAGATAAAAAAGGCAATAAAAAAATGGCGCGCCGATCACCACCGGGTGTAAAGAATTTACGACTTACGATTTTAGATTTACGCGTCATCTGGCTCTAAACTGCTGCTGCCGTTCGTCCGCCATAGCTTCTCTTAGCCGCCGTAGCTAAAGTGAAGGAGGCTGCGACGGCGGAACTGCTACCGTAAACTGCCACCACTGCAAACTGCAACTGCCAACTGCTACTGTTACCCCACCTACTGCCTACTGCAAACTGCCCACTGCCTACTCACCCCTCACTACTCACTAATTTTGCTGCGTCGGCTTCTGCGGTGGAGACAACTTCTTTACATGTTTTTTGCTGGTGTCAACCTTCGGTTTATTGTTCTGATTATTCGGCCGCTGCAGGTTATTGGGATTTTGGCTGCTACCCTGGCTATTTGCAGGCTTTTGATTTTGCGGCGCCGGCTGGTTGCCTTGCGGCGGATTTGGAGTTTTCGGATCACCGGGCACACTTTGGCGCAATGGCGGACGTCCCCTGAATTGACTACCTCCCTGGTTCTGTGCAGCGCCCGGAACATTTTGTTTGGAAGGCTGACGCACCGGTGTGTTTTTGTTATAGGTAACTACTTGCTTTGGGGCCGGTTTTGTGCCTGCGTTCCCCTGCTCCGGAGAAGGTTTTATAACGGGGCGGTAGATACTCAACTGGTTTTTGGCCAATCCCTCACCTGGCTTTGAGCTTTGGTTAATAGTTACCTTTTGAATTTTGGTATGGGTGATGTTTTCCACATCGTCAATTTTTGGCCCCCTGTTGTAAACCACCGTTGTACGGTTATTAGAAGTATTGTTATTCGTCACATTGTTGGTGGTGTAATTATTGGTGACGTTATTGATAACAGTAGTATTGTTAATTACATTCACATTGTTCCTAACAACATACCGGTTTACGTTGGAATTGGCGATTTGGCCGGCTGCCACAAAATTCCAATCATTGTTTCGCGGCGTCCATCCGGCGTTGACCTGCCTTTGCGGCGGCACCGGCGCCCATCCGTAATAATTGCCCGACTGGCCCCAGGTTACCCAGGCAGGGGCCCATTGCTGGCCTGGTTCCCATAACCAGCCGTAGCTATCGTCATAAAACCAGTTTCCGTAGTGAAATGTCGCCCAGCCCCAGCTGTAATTCGACGCCCACGTCCAGCCATAATCGCTGTAGACCCAGCTGCCATTGGTATCATATGGCACGAAATCGGCATCGACATTCGGCTGCCATACATAACCCTCACCCGGATAATCTATCCAATTACCATAAGGGCTTAACTCATCATAAAAAACCTGGTTAGTTTGCGGTTGATCGACAGGGTATTGATCGGCATAGACTGGCTGCGGCGGGGCCGAATAGGGTTGAGCAGGCGGGTTTTGTTGGGGAGGCGGGTTATTGGTGTAAACAACTTTTGGAGAACAGCCTGCGAGCAATGCCAGGAGCGGTATAGTTACGTAAAATATTTTGTGCATTTTATTATTCATATTATTTTGTAAATATAAAAATATGACGAACATAAAAAGCCTGGTTTAACAAAATCGGCAAAACGTGCCTTCTAATTTTTAAAATATCGGATACAAGTACCGGTTGTGACCCTGCATTGCTCAAAGCTGAAACATTTCCATTACATCTGCTCTTGTTAAGTAAGGCAACCGCCACGTCGATTCTTTCGGGATTACATAAATATTTCATAGGTTTATATTCCGGAACTGATATTGTGGGATTAATTTCAGAATGTAAAATGATTTTAAGCTGATGGATTTTTTTAATTATGAAGATAAAGGAAGAGGCAAAATACATTGACAAAGAGTGGGATGCCATGCATGCCAGATTGAAGGCATTTTTAGAAACCGGCGACCAGGAAGACCTGCACAAGTTCAGAGTGCAGATAAAAAAGCTCCGGGCAATGCTTTTCTTGTTCGAGCATACTTCAAAAGAGCACACGCTGTTAAAATATTTTAAAGCTGTGAGGAAAATATTCAAGCAGGCCGGGAATATCCGGAACGCGCACGTTAACCTGGAATTGAGCGCAAAATATCATTTCAAAAATGTTCAGTTTGAATTGGGGCAGCAGCAAATTATAGCCGAAGGTACAGATGCATTCCGCAGTAGCGGCGCAACGTTTATAAAGGCGATTGACAACGCCCGCAAGCGATTGAAAAAACAATTGCACAAACTTGACGACAGCCAGATAGCCGGTTACTATAAAAGCCAGCTGGAAAAAATTGCTGCCAACCTGGCGGTTTCAGGCTTTAACGAGGACATGCACACCAACCGCAAGCTGATAAAAATATTGGTTTATAACCATAAACTTGCCGAGAAGGCATTAAACGGCAGTCTGCAATTCAACATGGATTACCTCGACAAGCTACAAGAGGCGATCGGGAAATGGCACGACAATTTGCTTGCGGAACAGCTTTTTTCGACCCCGGAACTGAATGACAAACTCATTGTCAGCAAAATCAAGCGCGTCAACGCGAATGTAAAGCGCAGCATAACTGCCTTAGCTAAAGACTTTTTAACGAAGGCAACTACCGCCGAACCTGCTATAAACGCCTGAATATGGGAACCGAAACAGAACGAAAATTTTTAGTCGATCATGAAAAATGGCGGACGTTAAAAAAGCCAAAGGGCGTCCGTTACCGCCAGGGCTACCTCGCGGACGATAAAGAGTTGACGCTGCGGATCAGGATAGCCGGCAAACAAGGATTTATTACGATAAAAGGCGAATCGACCGGCATAAGCCGGAGCGAGTTTGAATATAAGATCCCGGTCAAAGACGCCACCCAGCTGCTGTCAGGTTTTGCTTTATCGGAATTAAAAAAAACGAGGTACAGGATCAGGTATAGCGGAAAGTTATGGGAAGTTGACGAGTTCGCCGATAAAAATGAAGGATTGATAATGGCCGAAATCGAACTTGAAAACGAGGATGAGCCATTTGAAAAACCCGACTGGATCACGCAAGAAGTAAGCGACGACAAGCGGTACTACAATTCGTACCTGGCAAAACATCCTTTTAAAAGCTGGTAGTTCAAGTCCTAAGTCGAAGGCCTAAAATCAAAAGTCGGTTCCTTACTTTTGACTCAAGAAACGCACTCGGGCAATTTCAGCAAACAATCGTCGCGCGTATCTTCAACGGTTTTAACATACTTGTTGCCTTCGGGACAAACCGCAGGAACGAGGTAAAATTTGTTGCCGTTTTGGTCAATCACATAGGCTTCACCCTGCTCATCTTTTATCCAGTCATGAATTTTGGTACGGTCGGTGATCCCTTTTACGTTGATACGTTCGTTTATCCATTCAAAATAGTCAATTGCTACGTACGGGTTATCGTATTTACCATCTTCGCGTTTGACGCAAATAATCCTAACTGCCATTTTTAATCGTTTATCGTTAATCGGGTACGATAAAATTAGCAATAAAGCATGGGCCATTATGTCGTAATTCTCTCCTTTTTCATACGTAAAACTACGTATATTAGACTGTTACGGTCGCTGGAATTAATTAATCTGAAATTAATTTAGTTAGAAATAATATTGGATTGATTTTCAATCGCAGGGGTCTGATGTGATCCTGAAGAATTTAAACCTAACAGGAACCACGGCGGCATTGGTAAAGCCCTTGAGGGCGAAGATGCCTATGTACTTAGGATTCATGTCAAATTCCCTGGTGACAATTTCTCCAAAGGCGCCATTTTCATTTACACCGGATGAATAGAGAAACCTGAATTTATTGCCACGCTTTTCGATCCGGAGGGCGGAGTTCTTCAGGTTTTTCATTTGCTCCGGGTTATTCTTGATGGAATCAAGATAAAAAAAAGGCTTATGTGCCAATTCCTCAGGTTTGCCAAAGCCATTTCCTAATGAACTAATAACCTGTACATATATCTCGCTCGGCATTTTATGGCCGCCGAAATGATTATTGAACGCCAATGACATCCGGACACTTTTCCCGGTAAAGACAGTATCCTCCAACAACAAGATGCCAGCCTGCTGCCACTCTTGCGTTGGGATAAAATTATTTAAATGCACCTCTGCAGTAAAACAGCCGGGCGGCAGCTTCCGAAGCATAAGGTTCCTGATGTCAGGTTTAAAAGACGGGTCGGGCCAGTAATCACCCCTTAAAGTATATAGCGTCAGCTGGCCAGGAATTGAGTCTCTTTTCTTCCAATAAAGGGTATCTTTCGATTTGACGAACCAACCGTCCCGCGCAAGTACCGACTCGTCTGTATTTTTGAAATTTTCGGTATAGGCAGCGGGTAGCCTGTCGTAAAATTTAAAATATACAAGCAGAACAATTACGACAGGAATAATCAGGGCTGCTGCCAATCCGACTTTATTATATTGCTGCCGGCCAACAACCTTTGAGCCGGTGACAAATCTTTCGCGGTAAAGAAACCAATAAGGCAGATGAGCTTCATTGTCTTTTCTTTGTATCTCCGTTGTATAAGGTGCACTCAAAACGTATCGCGCCAGCGTATCCATCGTAGCTGTGGATGGGTTTTCCGGCTTTGCGGTTTCGGGCCTTAAAATAAAGATGGAATAATTCTTAACGCTTTTCCAACCCATGAAAAGGCCCGTTTGATCCAATACCTTATTGCAAAATATCTTCCCCTCCGTTTCTGTCATTGGCTGATCCAGCTCCAGGCCAAAGCACTTTTTATATGCCTCTTTAAATAATGCGGCGAAAGCCAAAAAATCCAATTCGTCCATAAAAATAGTCCCGGTACAGATTTACGCAAGGTTTACGCTGCAATTACGGCCTCACAAAATGCCACCCGGCACCTTTGCAGCAGTAAGCCGAAAGGGCTATGCACAATCCTATAAAATTTAAAAGCGATAATAATGAAATATCTTGTCTTATTAACGATCCTATTTTATTCACCGGCTATTTTTGCCCAGGATATACAACTCCATTATGATTTCCGCCACAGCATCGACCCGGCGCTTAATTCGCGGAATTTCCCGACGATTTATTTTGAATATTTTAAGCCTATGGACAGCACATCGTCGTTTATAAAACCCGGCGCATTTTTTATGAAAATGGAGGACGACCTGGAAGGCAGCCAGGACAACATCGACAAAGCATTTATGCAGGTGTCGCAAACCTTCCGCCTCTGGCAGCCTAAAATATTTGCTGCCGTGCAATACAGCGGCGGCCTTGGCGTAACCACCCCTGCACAATATAGCTATTATATCAATAATTGTTTTTCCATCGGGCCCAGCTACCCGTTTCAATGGAAAGGGGGTTATTTTAACGCAGAGATTTTTTATAATTATAATATTTTAACAGAACCGAGTAACGACGTGATGCTTTCCTTTTACTGGGGAAAAGGATTCTGGAATTACAAGCTGGAATTCGACGGCGACTTTGAATTGTACACCCTTAATCGAAACCAGGGTACTCCAGCTACGGAAGATTTAAAAGGCAAAATCGTGTCGTTTTTCGGCGAACCGCAGGTCTGGTTAAAAGTAAAGGGGAATTTCTCGATGGGATCAAAAGTCCTACTGTATTACCATGTGATAACCACCCAAGATCTATTCGAGGTTTACCCGACGATTGCGGTCCGGATAAAATTCTGATCTGTAGAGACGCCCCGATAGATCGGGGCGTCTCTGACGAACATTTCACCGAGACGCAAAGTATTGCGTCTCTACAACGCTTTCAAAAATGGCGTATTTTCCAGCATCATCCTGAAATTGTCCTGGTTTACGATGTCGTTGTGCTGTTTGAGGCTATGGATGTACATCAATGGATGGTCATCGTACATCGACGGCTTCAGATCTTTTTCCTCCACCATGTAGTAGGATAAACCTGCAGAATCAAGCAATTTATTCATCCGGAGGCTCTCGTCTTTTGGGCCATAGCCAAAATCAGTATATAAGTGAATAAAACGATGTTTCTTGTCGGCCTTGATCCAGTCCATAAAAATTTCTGTTTTGCCGTAGAGGGAGTCAAAAAGCATTGCTTCCTCAATGGGCATCCCGCCGTTTTTGATGATCATGGCCATTACTTCATAGGCGCCGCTGTGCCCGCCAAGCAGGATATGGCCCGAAACGCAATCCCGGGGGATTAGTCCTTTATCTTTTAATCCTTTCAGCACATCCCCTACCAGGGCCTTAAAATCACCAGGACGTTCCAATTTCCCGCCATAGCTATCGGGCGAATCTTTCGCGGTTTCGGCCATAGCCAGGACGGCGTTCCGGTTCGATTCAATAAACTGTTTGGTCAATTCGTATTCAACAGCCGCATGGTCCACGTTGTTGCTCCAGCCATGAAACCAAAAAACCAGGTCGACCGATTTTTTAACATCCAGGTTTTTCGGCGCTATGATGAGCACGGTGCTGTCGCGATAATGATCTTTGGTAGAATAAAAAGCGCTATCGGAGACATGGCCTTTTAACCTGCCACTGTCCGGAAATGCGGTATGCGACGAATAAATGTGAAAGATAACGGCGCCTTTCACGTCTTGAGCTGATGAGAAGATTCCCTTCAGCATTAACAGTAAGATTAAAATCAGGAAGCGTTTCAGCATATTACTAAGTTGGGTTTACCCTATAAAAAACTGCTGACTTATTATTTTCCCGTTCTCAATCTTATAAACGCAAAGCTCTTCTATCTTGCGTCGTTCCTGTCCAGCGGGGGTAAAATCCATAGAAAGGGTTACGCAAAAGTAGTTCCCGGCAAATGTTGGCTCGGCCACGGAAATGGCGTGTATTTCCGTTGTCGTTAAAAACTGCCGTTCCCGCTCCATCAATGCGGCGAGCCCTTCGATAGGCTCGTTTTTATTGATAGGGTCGATACTTACCGCGCGCTCAGAATACAACTCTTCGTAGGCCTGTAAAAACTGTTGCTGTTCGCAAAGGGATGCCAGGCGGCTGGCTATTTCGTTTATGGTAAACATATTTTATTCTTTATAAATGCGGCCGATCATCGGGTCGTCGAAGATTATTTTTTCAAGCTGGTCAGGGTCGATGATGCCCTGGTGTGCATAAACCACCTTGCCCCCTGGTTCAACCAGCAACGTATAAGGCAGTGCTCCCTCCCACTTGGGGTCGACCGCTTCGATTAGCTTATATTTATCGTCGGTACTATAAATATAATTCGGCCCGGAGGCATTTTGACGTTTTAAGAATGTGAGCGCGGCAGTCTTTTTTGAAGGATCGTCGGCGCTGATGCTCACGAACTCAAGTCCGCGGTCACGGTATTCGTGATTCATGTTCACCAGCTGCGAAAACTCCTCCACGCATGGCCCGCACCAGGTTGCCCACACATTGATGAGGCGGAGCTTTTGTGAATGATTCTCCACCAGGCTTTTAAGGCCCTTGTCGTCGATAGTATCCAGCTTAACCGGCTCTTTTGCCCAGTTGATCTTCGCCTGTTGTATCCAGACGCTTTTTTCAGCCCATTTAATGGAACAGCCAAATACTTTAGTGTCCGTAACCGCGATCGTACGTCCCTCAAGCACCGCATCGACGGCGTTGCGCACATCCTGCGACTGTGGCGTTTTGGCCGGGTTTTCGGTATCGTCTATCCTGCCTTCATAACGCAGCTTACGGTCCTGGTCAAAAACAAAGGCATGCGGCGTACAAACAGGGCCATACTTGCGCGAGGTCACTTCGGTGGCGCCGTCGTACAGATAAGGGAAATTAAAACTTTTGTCTTTGGCGCGGATCTTCATCTCGTCAAAAGAATCGCCCACATCACTGTAGCCACGCTCGTCGATACGCAACGCAGCCGGATTATTGGGATTAATGGCCACAACACTAACGCCTTTTGCCGCGTAATCGCTGGTTAGTTGTTTCACCCGGTTTTCATAAGCCTGCGAAGTGGGGCAATGGTTACACATAAAGATCACCACCAGCACTTTGGCGCTTTTAAACGACTCAAGCGTATAGGTTTTACCATCCACGCCGGGTAAACTAAAATCGGGGGCAGGGGAACCGATCGCGAGTGTTTTCGGTTGATCGGCACCGTAGGTAATTGCAATGACAAAAAGGCAAAAGGACAGCGCAAGCAACTTTTTCATATAGCCTGATTTTTTGATGTCGGGGTTGTGGATATCAAATATACAACAAGGCCAATGGTTTTTGTTTGATATTTGTAAAATCGTTTTGATTTGATCATCTGTAAAGCCCTATATAATTTTTGGCTTAATGCATACCGGGATTTTCTGCACTGTACAAAACGTGCTGTTTTAATTCGCTTTCCGGGTGGATAGAAGGGTGATCAAAATATCCCTTTTTATCCATTCCAATTTTTTGCATAACCCTTTCGGATGGTTTGTTTTGAACAGCTGTAAACGCATAGATTACATCCAACCGTAAAGCATCAAATCCAAAGTCCAGGCAGGCTTCGGCAGCTTCGGTAGCAAATCCCTGTCCCCAGTTCTCCTTGCTTAAACGCCAGCCGATTTCGACGCACGGTGTGAAGTCGGCTTCAAAACCGGGGTGCGAAAGCCCGGTAAATCCAATAAACCGGCCATTGTCTTTTCGCTCAAGGGCAAAAAATCCGTAGCTGTATTCGGCGATGTGTTTTGAAATTCTTTGGATTTGCTCCATTGTTTCGCCGCCCGACTTAACCGACGGAAAGAATTCCATCACCCGCTTATCGCTGTTCAAGTCGATAAAGGGCCCGGCATCCGCGTCGATCCATTCCCTAAGGACGAGGCGAGGCGTTTCTATATATACTTTCGGTTTCAAACAAAAAAGATCAAACAGTGGATTATTCTGAAAAATCGCTTACGGCGCAATTATATTTTAAAATCCAGTCAAAAACAAACTATCACGCAACATGCCACCTATATGCGAAATTATGATTATTTCAATACAAGAACAGTATATTTGATTATTTTACAATTTTCGACATCCTAAATTGAAGAAAATTTAGAAAAATTTAAAAATATTAAGAAGTTTTAAATTGAATATTCGAATTAGTAACTTCGTGGTTGACCACATTTATAGACGTAGTGTAAATTAACGATGGATCAAGACGATAGCCGACAGGGCCTATACAGGCCAGAATTTGAACACGACTCCTGCGGAACGGGTTTTATTACCAATATTAACGGGCATAAAACCAATGCAATAATTAATGACGCTTTAACGATGCTTGAGAATATGGAGCATCGCGGCGCCTGCGGGTGCGACCCTGAAACCGGCGACGGTGCGGGGATTCTCATCCAGTTGCCCCATGAATTTTTGATGGAAGAGTGCTCCGACCTCGAGATCAGCCTGCCTGAACCCGGCGAATATGGGGTGGGAATGATTTTTTTTCCAAAAGACTCCACACTTAAAAAGGCCTGTCGCAATATTATCGGCAGCGCCATTGAAAAGCTGAACCTGCATAAATTGGGATACCGCAAATTGCGCGTGAACTCGTCGGCAGTGGGCGAAACTGCCCGTACAGCCGAGCCTGATGTGGAGCAACTGTTTATTCAGCGGCCGCATCACCTTACCAATGCCGAGGATTTTGAACGCAAGTTGTATGTATTGCGACGTTACATTAACAAAACGATAACCGAAACGTTACCTGCGGCTGCCGAGCATTTTTACTTTACCTCGCTATCGTGTAAAACAATCATTTACAAGGGCCAGTTAACTACTTATCAGCTGCGCCAGTATTTTGCCGATTTGAGCGATCCCCGCCTTGCTTCAGGCTTCGCCATGATCCATTCGCGCTTCTCCACCAATACATTCCCTTCGTGGAAGCTGGCGCAACCCTTCCGGCTAATCGCCCATAATGGCGAGATCAATACCCTTACCGGGAACTTAAACTGGTTTTATTCAGGCCTCAAGTCCTACGTATCTTCCTATTTTACCCGGGAAGAAATGGAGATGCTGCTTCCTGTGATTGACAATAACCAATCGGACTCAGCCTGCCTGGATAATATTATCGAAGTTTTACTGCACAGCGGTCGCTCACTGCCCCATGTGATGATGATGCTGATCCCCGAAGCATGGGATGGCAATGAGCAAATGGATCCGGTAAAAAAGGCGTTCTATGAATTCCACGCCACCTTGATGGAACCATGGGACGGTCCGGCCGCGATCACTTTTACAGATGGTAAAATGATTGGCGCGCTTTTGGACCGTAACGGCCTGCGCCCGCTGCGTTTTGTTGTTACCAATGACGGGCGCGTAATTGCTGCCTCCGAAGCCGGCGTGCTTAACCTGGATGAAAGCCTCGTGCTGCAAAAAGGCCGGCTGCAGCCGGGCAAAATGCTCTTGATCGATACCGAAAAAGGTAAGATCATTACAGACGATGAAATTAAGCACCTAATAGCTTCGCGCCAGCCGTACGGCCAATGGCTGGATAATTATAAGATCGAGCTTGGCCAGCTTGCCGAGCCGCGTTTGGCGTTTGCGTCTCTATCAGAAGACTCGGTTTACCGTTATCAGCAGGTTTTCGGTTACAGCCGCGAAGACATCGATACCATTATAAGGCCGATGGCGCTTGATGGCAAGGAGCCTGTGGGTTCGATGGGTACGGATATACCCCTGGCCATACTTTCGGATAAGCCGCAGCACTTGTCGAGTTATTTTAAGCAGTTTTTTGCCCAGGTGACCAACCCTCCTATCGACCCGATACGTGAGCGGCTGGTGATGAGCCTGTCGACTTTTATCGGCAACAACGGCAACTTGCTGGACGAGGATAAAATGCATTGCCATTGCGTAGTGCTGAAGCACCCCATACTCAAAAACCACCAGTTGGAAAAGCTTCGGAGTATTGATACCGGGATGTTCCATGCCAAAACGCTCCAAACCTATTTTACGGCCGACGGCATGCCCGGTTCGCTGGAGAAAGGCATTGCCCGGCTTTGCCGCTATGCCGTTGATGCTGTTGATGATGGCTTTGAAGTGTTGATCCTTTCGGACCGCGCCATAGATTCAGAACATGCGCCAATACCTTCGTTACTGGCTGTGTCAGCAGTACATCATCATTTGATCAGGATCGGCCGTCGCGGGGCGGTAGGACTGGTGGTTGAAACCGGCGATACCTGGGAGGTACACCATTTTGCCTGTTTGCTGGCATTCGGGGCAACAGCTATTAACCCCTACCTCGCGCTGTCGACCATTGAAACTTTAAAGAACAACGGCACCCTTGAAACTGCGCTGGATACCAAAACGCTGTTTAAAAATTATGTGAAGTCCGTGAACGACGGATTGCTTAAGATCTTCTCCAAAATGGGAATATCCACGCTGCAATCGTATCATGGTTCACAGGTTTTCGAAATATTGGGCATCAATCAACAGGTAGTCGACAAATATTTTGCCGGCGCTGTAACCCGCATCGGCGGCCTCGGGCTGGATGAGATTGCGCGGGAAGCGTTGTGCAAACATAAGATCGGTTTCAGCGGATCGAAAACAGGCACCCACCTATTGCCGGAAGGCGGCATCTATCAATGGAAACGCCGCGGCGAATCGCATTTATTTAACCCTACCACCGTGCATTTGCTGCAGCATGCAACACGCAGCAACGACTACGAAGTTTACAAAAAATACGCAAAAGAAATAAACGAGCAAACCGAGAAACATTTCACCATAAGGGGATTGCTGGATTTTGCCCATCACCGGGAGCCGATCAGCATTGATGAGGTTGAACCGGCAGAAGGAATCATGAAACGATTTGCCACGGGCGCCATGTCCTTCGGTTCTATCTCCCACGAAGCGCATAGTACGCTGGCGATAGCTATGAACCGTATCGGCGGAAAAAGCAATACCGGCGAAGGCGGCGAGGATGAAATAAGGTTTGAGCGATTGCCGAACGGCGATTCGATGCGCTCGGCCATTAAGCAGGTAGCATCGGCACGTTTTGGAGTTACTTCCAACTATTTGACCAATGCGGATGAGTTGCAAATCAAAATGGCCCAGGGCGCAAAACCAGGCGAAGGGGGACAGCTGCCGGGCCATAAAGTTGACGACTGGATTGCTAAAACCAGGCACTCCACGCCCGGCGTCGGGCTGATCTCGCCGCCACCGCACCATGATATTTATTCAATAGAAGACCTGGCACAGTTGATCTTCGACCTCAAAAACGCCAATCGTGCGGCCCGTATCAATGTGAAGTTGGTTTCTAAGGCTGGTGTGGGTACCATTGCCGCTGGCGTTGCCAAAGCCCATGCCGACGTTATCCTGATTGCGGGCTATGACGGCGGCACCGGCGCGTCCCCTATCAGCTCCATAAAACACGCAGGTTTACCCTGGGAACTTGGTTTAAGCGAAGCGCATCAAACACTGGTACGCAACAAGCTGCGCAGCCGTGTTGTGCTGCAAACCGATGGCCAGCTAAAAACGGGGCGCGATATTGCCATTGCCTGTTTAATGGGCGCGGAAGAATGGGGTGTGGCCACGGCCGCATTGGTGGCTGGCGGATGTATTATGATGCGCAAATGCCATCTAAATACCTGCCCTGTCGGCGTGGCAACGCAAGACCCGGAATTGCGGAAATTATTCTCAGGCAAACCGGAGCATATTGTTAACCTGTTCCGCTTCCTGGCCGAAGAGCTACGCGAGGTAATGGCCGAACTCGGCTTCCGCACCATCAAAGAAATGGTCGGGCGCGTA
>Ga0302306_10001115_pt1 | contig 14988 bp, 11 predicted proteins | sample III_Palsa_E3_1_FD_198761 | JGI IMG/M metagenome (GOLD analysis project Ga0302306, IMG submission 198761) | Peat permafrost microbial communities from Stordalen Mire near Abisko, Sweden - III_Palsa_E3_1 | ecosystem: Environmental > Terrestrial > Soil > Palsa > Peat permafrost | place: Sweden...
AAAATATTTAAGGGCCAGCCTTTGGGTGATCACTGCGGAAAAAGGATCTCTCAGTGCCGTATTGGTATCCCCATGCAACAAACCAAAGCCGAACATGGCAAACAGCGTACTATCGCCTACCTGTATACTTTCGCGGAAATGCTTATCGCCTTTGGAAACGATTGAACCAACGCCATCCCACTGATAATAGTTAGCCACCAGTGTCGGATACATTTCTTTCAAAGTTTTGGGCAGCTGCGCAATGGTCGCGATTTCATAGCCCATGTTCGGCACTTTCCACTTGCTTTGAATGATGTACTGGTTGTCGGCGTCTTTCAGATCGTGGTTCACCCGGAGCTCACCCCAGACATAGGCTCCCGCTAACAGCGTAAAGGCGATACCGGCGGAAAGTCCAAGGATGTTGATCAGCGAATAAACCTTGTTTTTCCAAAGGTTTCGCCAGGCGATGGTAAAGTAGCTTTGAAGCATATTTTAATTATTGACAGACTGGAACTAAGTCGGTCCAAAATAGATAATTAATATGCTGCCAATGAAGTATTTAACATTTATTAACTTGGAAGTTAAAAAAGACAGTTGATTGGGTTGATTGGGTTGATTGGTTGATTGCGTTGAATAGGTTGGTTCCGATTTTGATCATTAAGGGAACACCAATTCCTCAATTACCACAGGCGTATTGAAATTACTATACCTTATCCATCGTGGTGACACCTTAAAATGAACCAACCCCGGCCAGGTTTTGGCGCGTTCGCGGCCGTCAGGATAAACAGAATAATATATTTCACGGTAATGATCGTCTGCATCCGTTAGCTCGGTGGCCAGCCCTTCATATTGCACAGTGGTTTCATCATCCCAGCCGATCACCAGGGCGACGGATGGATCATTTATTATATTTTCATACTTACGCGACGTTTTGATCGTGTCGAACACAATTTCAAGATCGGTGCTCACAGCGATGCCTACCAAAGCGGATTGCGGCATTCCGTTTTTTGTAATTGACGAAACCACCGCAATTTGATGCTGTCGCATAAACTTATAGACAAACTCCTTTTCCATTCCAGCTCAAATTTAGCAGCTAATTTACAGGTATTAAATACCCAGGCAACCGCCAATTGCCAACATCCCAACCCAATGAACTAATTAACGAATGAACCAATGAACCATTATTGTTAACAAATATTTAACACGAAACATTTCGGGTTGCTATAGATTATTTTTACGTTTGAATTTTTTGTTGATGTAACTTCTAATATATTTTCTCCAATTTAGAATGTTACGCGTCGACAGTTCAAGGCCCTGCCAAATTATTTATGCCATAGCCAGGCACGAATACCTGTCGTATGTTATTGAGCCACACATTGTTCAGCTAAACCCAAACGGCGAATTTTCACTTACCCACCAGCGTTTATTTTCCAATACAGCCAAAGAATTTGCCCCTTATTTGGACGAGGGCGATCTGAAACTCATCAAAATACTGGAAGAAATTGAACAAGGTAACCTGATCAAAAGATATTACAAAAAGCCCATCAGGCCATTCGAGTTTTTTACAAAAGTTTTTAACGAACAGTTTTTTGATACTGTAAGGCCCAAAATTGAAAAACGCATGGCCGATGCGCTGGCCCTCCTGGGTAACAAAGAACTTTACCTGATGAGCAAAGAGGGTTACCCGGCGGAGCGCAGGTTACAGATCGCATCGGAAACGGCAACCGTGCTGTTCCATTTCAGGCGCGACGATCAGGAGATACGCTATTTCCCTACCATTAAATACCAGGGTATGCGCATTGAGTTCATGTTCAAGAATGCGGGAATTATCTGCAACCATCCTGCCTGGATGCTGCTGGATGACACGCTGTATCATTTTGAAAAGGAAATTGAAGGCAAAAAGCTCCTGCCCTTTTTAAATAAACGCTACATAGCTATACCACGGTCGTCGGAGCGGTCGTACTTTGAAAAATTTGTGGCGCCGCTGATAGAGAAACACCACGTTTACGCGGAAGGGTTTACCATCAATACTGAAAAATACGACGCGCGGCCTGTGTTAAAGCCCATTTATGTAGATGGCGGCACCTCGCAGCTGCAGCTTTGTTTCAGGTATGCAGGTTACCTGTTCTCCTACGGCGACGAGCGGCATATTTCGGTGCGGATGGAGGAAAAGGGCGACGACTATATTTTCCACCGCATCAAACGGTCGGTGATGTGGGAAAAGAACAAGTTTCACCTATTGGAGGCAATGGGTTTAAGAAGCACCTCGTCGCTTTTTAAAAATCTTGAAGTAGCAGGAGACAACGAAGACGACGATCGCTCATTTTCCGTTTTCGACTGGATAAACCAGCATTATGATGAATTGGAAACGCTGGGTTTTGAAATAGAACAACCCGACTCGGGCGCTCAAAAAAGATACCTGTTCGGCACTAATAAGATAGAGCTTGAAGTGACCGAAAAGAACGACTGGTTCGACATCAACGCTATCGTAATTTTCGGTATTTACCGTATCCCTTTTATCCAGCTCAAAAACCATATCCTTAGCGGGAAGAGGGAATTTGTGCTGCCATCGGGGGAAATTGCAATAATTCCCGAAAAATGGCTATCCCAATATGGAAACCTGCTCCACTTTTCGGAAGGAGGAAACGAATTGAAGCTCAGCAAGCAGCATATCGGTTTGATCGCGTCGCTGGCTGAGGGCGAAATGGCTGGTGTCAGCATGAGCCGCAAGCTGCAAAGGCTGTTAAACTTTGAGGAAATGGAAGACGTGCCCATGCCGCAAAGCTTTGAGGGTGAATTGCGGCACTACCAGAAAGCCGGTTATAACTGGTTCCATTTTTTAAAGGAATATCACTTTGGCGGTTGCCTCGCCGATGACATGGGCCTCGGCAAAACCATTCAAACCCTGGCCCTGCTGCAAAAACACAAGGAAGATACCGAAGCAGTGGGCGGGAAAAGCACTTCGCTGGCCATTATGCCTACCTCGCTGATCTATAACTGGCTGAACGAGGCTAAAAAGTTTGCCCCGCAACTGCGGTTGATGGTGCATACCGGCACTTTCCGGTATAAGTCGCCGGAGGTGTTTGCCAATTATGACATGGTGATCACCACTTATGGCATCAGCCGCATCGACATAGAGCTTTTCAAATCATTCTTTTTCGATTATGTAATATTAGATGAAAGCCAGAACATCAAAAACGCTTCATCCAAATCGTTTATGGCCGTGCGGCAGTTGAAATCGCGATTTAAGCTGATATTGAGCGGAACGCCTGTAGAAAATTCTGTTAACGATCTGTGGACGCAGATGTCGTTCATCAACCCGGGGCTGCTGGGCGCCCAGGCTTTTTTCCAGAACGAGTTTGTAACGCCAATTGAGAAGAAAAAGGACGAGGAAAGCGCGCGCAAACTGCAGGCGCTGATAAAACCCTTTGTATTGCGACGCACCAAAGAACAGGTGGCTACCGAGTTGCCGCCGAAAACTGAAAACCTGTTCTACTGCCAAATGAGCGAGGAACAGGCTTCGGTGTACGAGCAGGTGAAGTCGGAATACCGCAATGAGCTGCTCCGCAGCCTGGAGGACGGCACTTTTGCCAAAAAGCAGATGCATGTATTGCAGGGGCTGATCAAGCTTCGGCAGATCGCTAACCACCCGGTAATGATCGACAGCGAATACGAGGGTGATTCGGGCAAGTTCGAGAACGTGGTGCACACGCTTGCCAACGTGCTGGAAGGTGGCCATAAAGTATTGATCTTTTCGCAGTTTGTACGGCAGCTGAACATTTACCGCGAACACCTCGACAAGGAAAACATCCCTTATGTGTACCTCGACGGCAGCACGCAAAACCGCGGCGATGTGGTAAAGCAATTCCAGGAAGATCCTAAAACCCGGGTATTTTTAATATCGATAAAAGCCGGCGGTGTGGGCCTGAATTTAACGGAAGCCGATTATGTCTTCATCCTCGACCCCTGGTGGAACCCTGCTGTGGAGCAGCAAGCTATCGACCGCACCCATCGCATCGGTCAAACCAAAAACGTGTTTATTTATAAGTTCATCACCAAGGATTCTGTCGAAGAAAAGATTTTGGCCCTACAGCAGCGCAAACTCAGTGTGGCTCGCGCGCTTATCACTACCGAAGACAGCTTTATTAAATCGTTGTCGGTGGAGGATATTAAGGAGATTTTGGGGTAGGGGGCCCGCAAGGAGGTGGCGATTAATTAACGCGGAGCAGATGTTGAACATCGATTACGGCCTCACGTAAAACCTCTGACTGATATTTACTCAAATTACAACGGTCGCCGAATTTATCTGCCTGCGTAATGTAGCCGAATTCACATGCAAACTTTAAACTATTTTTCGCCTCATTTAAATCTCCGGATTTTAAGTAGTAAAGAGTCAAAAAATCATATGCTGGCCCAAAGCGGGTAGACGATTGGATACAGCTATCTATATTTGCTTTTGAAGCTGGCAAATCCTCTTTTATCAGCTGCAAATAACCTAAGAAACCAAAGGCCCGGTAGTTTTCAGCATCCGCCGAAATCGCTTTTTCCAAAACCTTTTCGGCTTGATGGACATCACCAATATTAATTAATTCAATCCCGAGAAAGGAGAGTGCATCAAAGTGATTTTCGTCTACTTTAAGGACTTCTTTAAAGCACTTTATCGCGTCTTCACTTTTGTTTAACAAACTTTTTATATATCCTTTTTTAAAGATATCGCCGACCGAATGTCCGAAATTTGCCTCTAAATGAGCCGAATAACGATCCGCATCTTCATATTTTTTGGCATTAATAGATGTCACTAACATCAGTTGTATTATATTTTGATTTCGAGGCATCGATGAAAAGGCTGGCTCAAGCTTTGCCAGCGCATCGCTATAGACACCTTTATTAAATAGGCTTATTCCATCGACATAATTAGACCAATTGCTCCTCAATTTTAGTGCGATTGCAATTTGCCGACCATCGGAATCCAATACATGTTGACCGATCATATGTGAACGAGGTAGAAGGTTGGTAAACAGGCTTATACACGAGAAAACAACGAAAGCGAAACAATATAACTTTATGGCCCCATGCGCATCACTGTTTAAAACAACAAGGCCAACAATTGCAGCAGTAATGACAGTTACAACCGGACCGGCAAGCAATATAATTATCTGCTTAAGGTAATTTCTTTCTAATTCACTACTAACACATAGTCCCTTACCTTTAAACAATCCAAAGGATCGGCGAATGAAAAAATGCAGTTTTCCAATTCTAAACTGAAAATACTTTCCCTTATCTCCATAGGAGCCAACGTAGATGTCAATATTTTGAGGCTTTGTCAATGATAGAAAAGCAAGTGCATGACCTAATTCGTGAACAATGATGATGAGCGGATTGGTTATATACAAAAAGAAGAAAGCCCCTAGTAAAATGGCGATACCTATCATTTAGATTTTTTTTAGTTTATATCTTTCAAGAATCTTCCGGGCAACACTTCGCAGATGATTCTTTGACCGATCGCATAAAGTTCATGACTTTAGGTTTCATCAGATAAAGGTATCAAAAAGGTACAGATTTTCGATGGTGCTAAAGTCTACATTTATTTTTTCAAACAAATTCCCCTAATTTTGGTTACCCCAAACATTCGCTCAATTCGTTCAATTTAATTATAACGCTCCATGAAAAAATTCTTACTCTTTTCGCTGGCCATTTTAAGCACCGGCATGGCCTTCGCCCAAAGCAAAATGGCCTGCTGTGCTAATCCGTCGGCCACTAAACAATTTGCCATGCTGGCATCGGACAAAAAATTTGTCATGTCGCACCCTGTTCCTTTGAAATACCATTTTCAAAGCAGCATAGGCAAAGCCATCACCTATTCTACCCCCGATGGCAAAACGGCCGACGCCTTTGTGTTTATGGCGAAAACCAAAACCAATAATTACCTGCTTGTGGTGCATGAATGGTGGGGCCTGAACGACTGGATAAAAAAAGAGTCGGAACAATTGTATACCGACCTGGGGAATGTAAACGTGATTGACCTGGACCTGTATGACGGCAAGGTGGCTACCACCCGCGAGGACGCCGGCAAATTTATGCAGGCGGTAAAAGACGATCGCGCGCAGGCCATTATCAAAGGCGCCATTATTTATATAGGCCCAAATGCCCGCATTGCTACTATTGGGTGGTGCTTCGGCGGCGGCTGGAGCTTGCAAACTGCATTAATGGCGGGCAAGCAGGCAATTGCCTGCGTGATGTATTACGGCATGCCGGAGCAGGATGTAAACAAACTAAAAACGCTTAACTGCGACGTGCTGGGTAACTTTGCCGCGAAGGATCAATGGATAAATCCTAAAGTAGTTGCCCAGTTTGAAACCAATATGAAAACCGCCGGTAAAAAAGTAACTACACATGAGTTTGACGCAGACCACGGTTTCGCCAACCCAAGCAACCCGATTTACAATAGCCAGGCAACCACTGAGGCGTATAAGTATACTTTAGAATTCCTGAAACCGAGGATTGGGTAGTTCGTGGCTCATAGTTCATGGTTCATGGCCGGAGAAGAGCGGAAAGCGGAAAGACCAAAGCACAGGAGCGTTCGTGGTTCATGGTTCATGGTTCATGGTTCATAGCTCATGGTTCATGGCCGGAGATGAGTTAAAAGCGGAAAGACCAAAGCTGAGGAGCGTTCATGGTTCATGGTTCATGGCCGGAGAACAGCGGAAAGCGGAAAGACCAAAGCTGAAGAGAGTTCATGGTTGATGGTTCATAGTTCATGGCCCGAGATGAGCTAATGGCGGAAAGAGGAAAGATCAAAGCTGAAGAGCGTTCATGGTTCATACCAACCTGCAAAACTTCAAACTTGCAAATCTCCATGAACTATGAACCATGAACTATGAACAAATTCGTAACATTGCAAAAAAATCTACCTTTTGACTGCCCGCACAAAAAAAACGCTCTCGTACCTGCTTAAACTGGGTATTTTAGTTCTTGCCTTCTGGTTTATTGATCATCGTATACAGAAGTACAACGACAGCCTCCATAAATTTTTAACGCTGGTGTCAAGGATCAGCTATACGCGGGTGATCGTTACCCTTTCGGCAATTGTTCTTTTGATGCTGCTTAACTGGGTACTCGAGTCGTTAAAATGGCGATACCTTACTCAAAAGCTCGCCAGGATGACGGTTTGGCAAGCCATCGAATCGGTATTTTGCGGCCTAACCTGGGCCATATTCACGCCGAACCGTTTTGGCGAATACGGCGGGCGGGTAATGTACCTGCCAAACCGCAAGCGTGTTCACGGTGTATTCGCCATGGCAGTGGGGTCGTTCGGCCAAAATGTTGTAACCAATGTATTGGGATCGATTGGGATCGTTTGGTTTATATTCAGCTGGCTGCACTGGTCGACCTGGCTTCTTGTTGGTTCCGTGGCATTTAGCGCCGGGTTTATTGCGATCATGCTTACCTTGTTTTTCAATATCAAATGGCTGGTATCGCTGCTTAACCGCGTTAAATTCCTAAAAAAATTCCATCGTTTTTTCGATATCATGGGCAGGTATACCTTTGATGAACTCTTGCGCATCATGGGGTTTTGCCTGGCACGCTTTTTCGTATTTAGCTTCCAGTATTTTTTGATCATTCACTTGCTTATTCCGCAAATGGGACTGCTGCCCATGTTGCTTACCCTGTTTGTTTTTTTCTTTATACAGTCGGCCATGCCCTCGCAGGATATCATCGATTTCGGTGTGCGGAGCGTTACAGCCGATATGCTTTTCGGTCGTCTTACCAACCAGCATATAGCCATCGTCGTTTCGGTTTCGCTTATTTATATCGTAAACATCGTTATTCCTGCTATTTTAGGCTCCGTATTTGTATTAAACGTAAAATTCTTTGATCGCACTGCTTAGTATCTTTTTCCTGCTGCTCTCGGCTTTGTTTACCGCCGTTATTACGTTTCTTATTGTCGGCTGGCATAAGGTTAAACGCCCGCAAGTGAAAACTTCAGGTTTCACAACCAGGGTTACCATCATGGTGGCGGCCCGTAATGAAGAAGAAAAGATACATCTTACCATCGAAGATCTGTTGGCGCAGGATTATCCAAAGGAACTGACCGAGATCATCATCGCCGACGACCACTCTACCGACCGCACTTCGGCCATCATCAAAAGCTATGCTGCCCGCGGCGTAAAACTTTTGCAGCTAAATGAAGACAAGCCGCTCAACTCGTACAAAAAGAAGGCAATAAGCCTGGCGATCGATTTGTCAACAGGTGACCTGATGGTGGCGACTGACGCGGATTGCCGGATGGGAAACAAATGGTTATCAACCATCGTGGGGTATTTTGAAATGCATCAGCCTTATATGATCTCCTCGCCGGTAAGCTATTTCGAGGAAAAATCGTTGTTTGAACGCATGCAGACCCTCGAATTCTATACGCTTATCGCAACCGGGGCTGCTTTCATCGGCAATAACCATGCATCCACCTGCAATGGTGCTAACCTTGCCTACCGAAAGGATATTTTTTACGAAGTAGGCGGCTTTAAGGGCATTGACGACCTCGCCTCCGGGGATGATGAACTGCTGCTGCAGAAGGTGGCGGCACGGTTCCCCGGGAAGATTGGCTTTTTGAAAAGATTTGAAGCCGTTGTTTACACGCATGCCAAACCTAATTTAAAGGAGTTTTTACAGCAGCGCCGCAGGTGGGCTTCAAAGTCAGTAAAATATAAAGACAAAAAAGTGGTTGCTGTGGTGGTGGGTTTGTGGCTGTTCAATGTTTCGGTGGGCGTTAACTTACTGCTGGGCTTTTGGAACAGGGTATTTTTTGAAATATTTGGCGGGCAGCTGCTGTTGCTTGCGGTGCTTGAGCTTATACTGTTGTTTCCCGTCACAACCTTTTTTAAACGGCGCTGCCTTCTTATACTCATTCCAATATCAATACCACTTTATGTAGCCTATTTTATTTACATAGGCCTTATCGGCAACAAGGGGAAGTATTTGTGGAAGGGAAGGATGGTGAGGTAGTTGGTTAAGTGGTTAAGTGGTTGATTGGGTTGATTGAGTTGATTAGGTTGACGGCCCCCAACTTATTCAACCTCATCAACTATTCAACTTAATCCGACTCAATCAACCATTCAACTTAATCCAACCATTCAACTCAATCAACTTATTCCCTATCTTTAGCCAAAAACAAGACTTGACTGATCTTAGCCCTTCGCAGCGAACGTGGAATGTATTCAAACGCAATAAAATTGCCGTTGCAGGGTTGGTATTTATTGTTTTGCTCGCGGCAGCATCAATCCTGGGCTACCTGGTTATGCCGGATTCGACGCCCGATGCCAATAACATGACGATACAGCTTAACATCAAAAAGCCCGGCTCAACGTTTATGATGCTGCGCCTGCGGAAAACAGAACCGGTTGATACGGTAAATATTTTTTCAAAAATGCTGTTCGGCCAGCCGTCGTTTTACAGGGATATCCCAATCACCGCTTACCACTATGCAAAGGATTCTGTTTATGTTGACGAATACATCGGGCCGGAAGACAAACCTGAACGAAAAGCGTACTATGCGCCGGCGGGCGGTCATTACGGCGACAAGACGCCTGCTCCGGGAGGATGGGGCGTTATCCATAAAACCTACTGGCTCGGAACGGATGTTTACGGCCGCGATTTGCTGAGCCGGCTGATCCTGGGTTCGAGGGTGTCTTTATCAGTGGGATTAATGTCAGTGATCATTAGCCTGGTCCTTGGTATCACTGTCGGCGCAGCCGCTGGCTATTTTGGCGGATGGATTGACGGCGCCTTAAGCTGGCTGATGAATATCCTTTGGTCCTTGCCGGCATTGCTATTGGTAATAGCTATTTCGTTTGCGTTAGGCAAAGGCCTGTGGCAGATATTTATTGCTGTGGGCCTGTCTATGTGGGTAGAAGTGGCGCGGCTGGTGCGGGGGCAGGTATTGAGCCTGAAACAAGTGGAATATGTGGAAGCTGCCCGGTCGCTGGGCTTCAGCAATACACGCATCATCGCCAGGCACATCCTGCCGAATATCATCGGCCCGATACTGGTACTAGCGTCATCCAACTTTGCCTCGGCCATATTGCTCGAAGCGGGTTTAAGCTTTTTGGGCTTTGGGGCACAGCCGCCCATGCCAACCTGGGGAAGCATGTTAAAAGAACATTATGGCTATATAGTGATGGATTCCGCTTACCTTGCCATCCTGCCGGGTTTGGCGATTATGCTGGTGGTTTACGCCTTCAACCTGGTTACCGTAGGCTTGCGGGATGCATTTGATATAAAATCACAAACAACCCGCATTTGAAAAAAAATATATTTACTTTAGGCTGTACTTTCTATACTACTAATGCCGGACTTTGACGAAATTTCTGCTGAAGACGAATTAATACGGTTATTGCTCAAAAGGCAAACGGAATTAAATGCCTTACTTGAAGTTACCCAGGCCATTAACAAGGATACCCGTACAGGTGTGCTGATCCAGATGCTGCAGGTGATCCTGAAAAGCTACCTGCAGGTTGGCAAGCTTCGCTTTTTAATTGAACGGGAAGGCACTTATGTGCTACTGTCGAAATATGGCGGCGATATTGAACCGGTTAGCACACTGCATACCGCGTGCATGAAGCTAAGTAAAATGAAATGGCCTACGCCGCTTGCGGGCCATGAGGATGCCTTACTCAACAAGTATGACTACTTTATTCCTATCTATCATAAAAAGAAAGCCTCTGCTTTTGCGCTTATCGGTGATTTCAATACTTCGGGCGAGCTGCTCAACAACGATCTCAATTTTATTCAAACCGTGATCAACGTGATCGTGGTGGCGCTTGAGAATAAAAAGCTTTTTAAAGAGCGGCTGGAGTCGGAACGATTTCAGCGGGAGATGGAGCTTGCCGCCGAGGTACAGAACATGCTCATCCCCCTGAAAACTTATAAAGACGCAAAGGTTGAGGTGAGCGCCAGGTACATTCCTCACCAGAACATCGGCGGCGATTATTTCGACTTTATCCGACTTAACGACCATGAGTTTTTATGGTGTATAGCGGATGTTTCAGGCAAAGGTATTTCGGCAGCGCTGTTAATGGCAAACTTCCAGGCCAGCTTAAGGGCTTGGGCAACGGTTGAAAACGACTTGACCAATATCGTTGAACGGCTGAACAAAATCGTAATCGACAATACCAAAGGAGAACGCTTCATAACACTTTTCCTGGCTAAATACAACGAAAGGACCCGGCTGCTTAACTTTATCAACGCCGGTCACAACGCCACTGCTATTTTCTCTAACGGTGAACTGGCTACATTAAAACTGGGAACCACTATGATCGGTGTGTTTGATGAACTGCCCTTTATTAACCAGGGCGAGATCGATATCGACCCCGGTACACTGATCGTGAATTACACCGACGGCCTCCTCGATCATGAATACCACACCAACAAAACCTGGGGCGAAGATACGCTGACCGACTTTATCAAAGAAAATGGCCATTTATCGCCCGATGATTTTAACCAGCTTTTAATGGATCACATTAAGCTGGTAATTAAAGGAAAACCCATTGACGATGTGACATTACTGACGCTGAGGATTTTTTGAGAGGGATTGTTGTTGGAATGTTGCAATGTTGGAAGGTTGCAATGTTGAATTGTCGGATTGCTGTATTGTTTTGTTGCGGAAACGTTAATTGGATGCCTTGTTAAATATTGAGGTAAAGCAACACAAATAATGAGCATATTCCGTGGCAATAAATGGGTTCAGTATTACCTGCCGGTAACGCTGGTCTTGTTTACGATGGTAATTGAAGAACGTGCTGTCGTCGATGATGACGGTTGGGATAGGTTATACGGTTTCCCATTCGCATACATCTCGGGCAATATCGGTTGTACCGGGTGCTATGAGGTTTTTGTGGTAGCGCTGCTTTTCGATTTACTAATCTATCTGATTTTTGTATTGTTGCTTTTTAAAGGGATCGAAAAGTTGGGCTTTAGACTGAAAACACATTGGTTCCCCAATTTGATTGGTCTGTTAATTAGCTTAATGTGTATCGGTTGGTTTTATTTAACCACTCAGGATAGTTCGTTCAAACTAATTAACGATTCGCCGTATAAAACCACACACACCCAATTTGATTTTTAGTTTCAATAGCGCAAATAAATAGTGCCACCGTGCCATGTTGAAAACTCAACAATTAACTATCGCGAAAAAGGCTTAAAATTACGGCATCAAAAAGATGCTGCTTTCCAGGTTCCAATATGAATATCTCGAGGCGGGCTGCGACGAAGCCGGCCGCGGCTGCCTGGCGGGGCCGGTGTTTGCAGCAGCGGTGATCTTACCCGAAGATTTTGAACATGCCTTGCTCAATGATTCCAAGCAACTTAATGAAGAGATAAGGTACGCCTTGCGGGTCGAAATTGAGGCAAAAGCAATCGCTTATGCCGTGGCTTCGGTGGATAACCTGGAGATCGACGAGATCAATATCCTGAATGCCTCGTTCCTGGCGATGCACCGGGCAATTGATCAACTAAAACTTGAACCCCAATTCCTGATCATCGACGGAAACCGTTTCAATAAGTATAAAAAAACACCGCATCACTGTATCGTTGAGGGCGACGCCAAATATTTCAGTATCGCGGCAGCTTCAATTTTAGCGAAAACCTACCGGGACGATTATATGAAACAGATCGCCGTTGAACATCCGGAATACGACTGGCATCAAAACAAGGGCTATCCTACCATCAAACACCGGGAAACAGTTTTAAAGATCGGGTTCACGCCGTACCACAGGCGCACGTTCAGGGTGACGGACCCGCAGCTGGAACTGTTTTAGTAAAAAATATCCGCGCAGTAAGGCATGATCCCATTGCCGTTTTTATGTAATTTTTAACGAGGAACCTGGCAATCTTCGAACTACACTTTCCCGGCCGGGTCAAAATGCTATTTTTGCTGGAAACCAATCCGGCCCATTGAAAATATTGTTTTTGACCCATCGTGTGCCTTTTCCGCAAAACGGCGGATACCCCATTGTTGTTTGCAATACCATCAAAGGGCTGGTAAACCTTGGTCATGACGTATCGCTGGTGGCGCTAAATGCAAAGCAAGATCACCATGAGCTGAATGAGGATGACAGGGATCTCCTGTCAAAAATAAACTACCGGGCTTTTGATATCGATATCGGCGTGTCCGTATTTGATGTTGCGGTTAATCTTTTCAGCAAAACTTCGTTCAACATCGACCGTTACTACGACGCTGAATTTGAACGGCTGCTGATCGTTGAATTGCGGAAAAACAAATATGATATCATACAATTTGAAGGCCTGCGGGTTTCGCTATACCTGAACGCCGTTCGCAAAAACTCAAAGGCCAGGCTGATCTATCGTCTGCACAATATCGAAAACCAGATATGGCAGCGTCTTTCAATGCAAAAAAGCGATCCATTTAAGAAGTCGTACCTGAAGATGCACGCCAGCCGCATCAAAAATTACGAGTTAATGCAACTGAACAATTTTGATGCCGTGGCTGTGTTCACCCGGCAGGATAAAGGGACATTACTGGAGTATGGCACAAAAATCCCGATCGAAGTGCTTCCTGTCGGCATAAACCTTGACCATTACCAACCGGATCCATCCAAAACTGAATTTCCGACCCTGTTTTTTTTAGGGTCGCTTGACTGGCTGCCCAACCGGGAAGGGATAGAGTGGTTTTTGGAAAACTTTAAGCATGACCTGACAGAGGGAGAGCTGCGGGTGCGTTTTTACGTTGCCGGCAACGATATTCCCGAGCGATTTGACGATTACGAGGTAATGGGGAAAATATTTATCCAGGGTGAAGTGGACGATGCCCTGGAGTTTCTGAACAGCAAGTCCATCATGATTGTTCCGCTGCTTTCGAGTGGCGGGATGCGCGTAAAGATAGTGGAGGGGATGGCCATGCAAAAGTGCATTATATCTACCACGCTGGGCGTGGAGGGCATTCATTACGAAGATGGCGTAAACATTTTAATCGCTAATAACCAGGACGAATTTTACGACGCCATCCAGCGCTGCATCACCGACGAGGAATTCTGCCGGCGCGTAGGCATTAATGCGCGCAAACTGGTTGAAGAAAAACACGATTTAAATAAGGTTTCCAAAAGCCTGGTCGGGTTTTATGAGCGGGTGATGTGATTTGGGTGGGGGAAATTGCAGAAGCAGCGGCAGTGGCAGTTGTTCATGGCTCATAGTTCATGGATCATAGCCGGAGGTGTGATCGGGAAACAGTGGCAGTGGCAGTTTTTTAATAGTTCACGTTAATAGCGGGAAGCGGGATGAGTGCAGGGTCCCGAACTTCAAAGGGACCCAGGCGCCCTCGGCTGACGTCTCAAGTTGACATGCCGCGTTGGCTTATCTAATTAGATGCCCTCATCGGTGATAACGCTTTGGTTCGGCCACGCGGAATGAGCAAATCGGCAACTTAAATGCCATTTATGGAACAGTAAATCAAATGTTCCTGTGTAAATTGCTTTTCATTGTTACTTTTGTGCTTATTTTATTCAAAGATGAAGAATACTGCCTTAACGGACGTTCATGTAAAATTGGGTGCAAAAATGGTACCGTTTGCGGGGTACAATATGCCTGTGCAATATGCAGGCATTAACGCGGAACACGAAACCGTGAGGAAAGGGGTTGGCGTTTTTGACGTGAGCCACATGGGTGAATTTATTTTGAAGGGTGATAAAGCCCTCGACCTGATCCAATTGGTTACCAGCAACGACGCGTCGAAATTGTTCGATGGTAAGGTGCAATATTCCTGTCTCCCAAACCGGAATGGCGGTATTGTGGACGACCTGCTGGTTTACCGTATTGATGAAAAAACTTATATGCTGGTTGTGAATGCCTCGAATATAGAAAAGGACTGGGATTGGATCGCGTCGTTCAACACATTTGGGGTTGAGATGAAAAACATTTCGGACAAAACTTCACTGCTGGCAATTCAGGGCCCGAAAGCGACCGAAGCCCTTCAGGGACTGACTGACATCGACCTGGCGT
>Ga0302306_10001117_pt1 | contig 14980 bp, 19 predicted proteins | sample III_Palsa_E3_1_FD_198761 | JGI IMG/M metagenome (GOLD analysis project Ga0302306, IMG submission 198761) | Peat permafrost microbial communities from Stordalen Mire near Abisko, Sweden - III_Palsa_E3_1 | ecosystem: Environmental > Terrestrial > Soil > Palsa > Peat permafrost | place: Sweden...
GAGGCTGAAGATTAGAGATTAGCAGCTACAACTACCTGGTTATTAATTTACGAAGTTTTGAAAACTTCGTAAATTTCACCTCCATCATCTTAAAAAATTTCACAAAAAAAGCCGCCCCGAGAAATCAGGGCGGCTCCATCATACACAATAAACTCTATTAACTCACAATAAATGATCCTACTAATAGGGCCAAAACCTGTGTCATTGTTAGTGGCTCATCAAATGCTGCTGTAGCTACAGAAACAAGTGTTGCGCTTGGGCTTTCTTCGCTTGGCAGTGTAGTACAATCAATACCAAGTTGGGTAATATTTTGTTCGCCGTCATAATTGCCGTTTACAAGTGATATACCTGTATCATTACCCAATGCAGCTGTACTGGTTATCCATGGTGTGGTACCGCGTATATAACGTACAGTTGAGGCATGGCGCGCTTCAACAGCATGAATACCTAAGGCAGCGGTTAAAACTACCTGGTTGCCCAATAAATTACCGGCCTGGCCTTTATAAGCACGTACGCCGGTATCTTCAAAGGCTTGCGAAACAGCAAGGAAAGTTTGATAGTTAGTTAAAACATCGGCAAACGGGCCCTTGCCCGATCCATTACCAGCGGTTAAATCAAAGGTAAGGGAGCTTTCAGCAACAGGTGTACCGCCTAAGCTGGTGATAACACCCTGTAAAAAAGTAACGTGAGCATTTTCATCGCCCTGTACAGTTTTAAAATAGGTGTTGTAATCTGCCGAAGGTATTAAGCCCGATGCAGCAGCGCCCTGGTTATAAAATGTTGATTCAAGGTACTCCAGTGTTAAAGCAAAATTCAATACGCTAACAACTGATGTTGAAGTTTGGCCGTAAGCTTTTTTGAATATGGTTCCTAAAGCAAATGGAAGGGCAGCAACGGCTACTTTTGAGCCAAAGCTGGTGATATTTTTAATCGCGTCACGTCGCGGGCTGATCCTGTCCTGAAAATCAGGGTCAACTTTTTCAATTTCGTCTATTATACTAAATAAATTCATGGCGATGTGGGGTTAAGCTACGTAATTAAAAGATTTGGCACTCACTTTAGTGGTTAAGTAGGTGTTGGCAATTGGCAATACCTCTGCAATAGTTGCCGAAACATTTACTGCATTTGTATCAACCTGGCCTGCTACAAAACTTCCCGGTGTAATTAAATTAGCAATGTAAGCAGCATGGCGTGCTTCAACTGATACAATTTTACCGGCTACGGTAAGGTAATCTGGGTTAACAATTAAATAGCCTGCACCATCATAAGCGGTTACGCCGGTATTTTCAAAAGCTGCAGCTGCGGCAAGTACACTTGCTCTGCTGGTAAAATTGATAGCGCTGAAATTAGCCGACAATGCAGGTATAGCAGCGGCACCTAATGCCTTTTTGAAAAACTCGCGGTGTAATACTTCATGATCGCGGATAGAGGTTAAGCCCGTTAACTCTGCACTGGTCATTCCGGAGTAAGGTGTTGCAATTACCTGGATGTAAAAAGCTGCTTCCAATTGCTCCAATGCATAAGCAAAATTTAGGATACCCACATCTCCCGAACCAATATCGATCCCAACTGATGCTGTAACGTTATGATCCTTGTGGCAAGATGATGCCGCAGTCAAAACGCCTATGGCGGCGGCACCAGCCCCGGCGTAACGTAAAAATGACCTCCGGGCCATATTTACTCCGCCATTTTTTAGTTCTGTTTCTGTTTTCATAAATAAATGATTAGTATTAAAAGTTTATATAATGAAATACGCTTAATACAGATAAGCAGTTTTAATAAATATTAATGTTGTTACAACCGCAGAGAGTAGTTACTTTTATTGTAAGGAATGATTGATACAGAATTATATATTGAGGCGCTCATTTTTTCGTCGGAGCAGAGCCTGCGTTTGGAAGAAATAGCCTACTGTTTACAGTCGGCACTCGAAATTGACATCACCGCCGAGCAGATAAGCCAAAGTATTGATGCCATCCAAAAAAAATACCAGGCACAAAACCTGGCTATGGAACTGGTTAAGGTAAATAACGGCTACCAGTTTTTAACAAAAAAAGATTATCACGCGGTTATAAGCCTGCTGCAGGCCCAGCGCGCCAAAAAGAAATTAAGCCAGGCCGCGCTTGAAACTCTGGCAATTATTGCCTACAAACAGCCCGCAACTAAAACCGATGTAGAGCAAATAAGGGGTGTAAACTGCGATTATTCAATACAAAAACTGCTCGAAAAGGAGCTAATTGCCATTGTTGGCAAGTCGGAAAGCCTTGGAAAACCCCTGCTTTATGGTACCAGCGGGCTGTTTATGGATTATTTCGGCATCAACAATATTCAAGAATTGCCTCATATAAAAGAACTTACAGCCGATGCAAATTCAATTGGCGATTTAACAGAATAATTTTTCAATCATATTTTTTAAGAAAATGATTTTCGTTATTTTTACTAAGAAAATAATTTGCTGTATTTACAAAAAGATATTTTTACATTTAATTTCATTTAAATTTACATTGAATTAAGTTTTAAACTAAAAATTCGTCCAATGGGAACGCCAAAAAAACCTGTAAAGAAAAAGACTATTTCAAAAAGTACCGGCGCAAAAAAATCAGCAGAGGAACCAATTGATCTGAAAGCAAAAAAGAAGATCATTGATGAGGATGATGAAGATGAGGATTTCGACCTGCCCCTTGATGAATTGGGCGGCTACGAAAGCTTTGATGACTTTGAAGAAGAAGACGATTATTGATTTTAATGTATACCGTAATATAAAGCATTCAGAATATGCCTCTGGATGCTTTTTCTATATTTGGCGTTTTGTAATAGGTAAAAATGGTTATAACCCAAGTTAATAATAAGGCAACAAAAAAAATATTTCTGGATGTAGCCCGGATAATTTATAAAACCGATGATAATTGGGTTTGCCCGCTGGATAATGATGTAGAGGCCATTTTCGACCCTGCAAAAAACAGCTTTCATAAACATGGCAAGTGCTCCCGCTGGATACTTACTGATGATAAGCAGCAGCCAATTGGCCGCGTTGCCGCCTTTATTAACAACGAAAAAGCCTATAACTATGAGCAGCCAACCGGCGGCATGGGCTTTTTTGAATGTATAAACGATGAAAAAGCTGCCTTTTTATTGTTCAATACAGCTAAAAACTGGCTGCAGCAAAACGGCATGCAAGCTATGGACGGCCCCATTAACTTTGGCGAGAATGATTCGTTTTGGGGGCTGCTGGTTGAAGGGTTTACGCCTCCATCCTACGGCATGAACTATAACCCGCCTTATTATAAGGCCTTTTTTGAGCATTATGGCTTTAAAACCATGTATGAGCAATTAACCAATCACCTCAATATTCTGAAACCATTTCCTGAAAGGTTTCGGAAAATTGCTACCTGGGTATCACAAAAACCGGGGTATACTTTTAAGCACCTTAAAGCGAAAGAAATTGAGCAGTTCGCTGCCGATTTTATCGAGATATACAACGATGCCTGGCAGGGTTTCGAAAATTTTGTGCCGATAACTTACGCTACCATATTGGAGAGCTTTAAAAAAATGAAGCCTTTAATGGATGAAAAGCTTATTTGGTTTGCCTATATTAATGATGAGCCGGCATCATTCAATATAATTTTACCCGATGCCAACCTTATGCTAAAACCCCTGAACGGCAAACTTGACCTTGTGGGCAAGCTTAAATTTTTATATTACCGGTGGAAAGGCGTATCGCGCATGCGGGCCATTGTAATGGGCACCAAGCAAAAGTTTCAGCACCACGGCCTCGAATCGGCACTTTTTATTAAACTGGGAGAATACGTTTTACCGCTAAGCCAGTACGAAGAACTGGAACTATCGTGGGTGGGAGATTTTAACGAAAAGATGATAGCCCTGCACGCCGCGATGGGTAGCGTGTTTGGCAAAAGGCATTTAACAATGCGGGTTATATTTGAGCACCAGTGAGTCAATTTAATTAATAGGAACCTCAAATTTCCCGCTAATTTCTAATCACTAATCTCTAATCTCAGGCAATTTCCCGGCGGTGCCTTAACTCTTCAAAAAGCTCTATCACTTTTTTCTGAAGTTCTATCACCTCGTTTTCCCGGTCGGTTAAGCGTTTGTGAACATTTTCCAGTTCGGTAATAAATTTCAGATCCTGTTCCGCCTCGTTAAAGGTAAGTAATTGCACAACGCCCATTTCAAACAAGGTGGCAATTTGCTCTAACCGGGATAAATTAATATCTGTTATGCCGGTTTCAATTTTTGAAAAAGCAGGGATAGAAATATCCAGCCTTTTGGCAACATCCTCCTGGCTCCATCCTTTTTGATGGCGTAATAACCTGATTTTTTTTCCCAGTGTTTTCATGTTAATTTAGTATGAACAAGGTTTCGCAATAGTTAATAAAGTTAAGATAAATTTTTAATATCATAATAAAATATAAAAAATATTTTACTATTTATAAGTATGAGTGCTTCATACTCATAGAATTAACAAGATTCAGAAATCAAGCAGAGAGCAGCAGGGCGATAAAAAGGCCGAAGATCATCAACCCGGTTAAGAAAAACTTTTGCTACCCGAAGAAAGGTGATAAAACTTATGCAAATAATAAGTTAACTAAAACTGTAAATAAAGGCAGCCTATGCTAGCCGTACCCCTTTTTAATTGAACGAAGCCCGAAATTCCAAAGGCGAAACGCTGGTTTTTATTTTGAATAGTTTGCTGAACGACTGCGGATGCTCAAACCCTAACTCGTAGGCAATTTCGCTAACTGATAAACCGGTGGTGGATAATTTTTCCTTTGCCTTTTCCATCAATTTATCATGTATGTGATGCTGGGTGCTTTGCCCTGTTAATATTTTAAGTGATCCGCTTAAATAACCGGGCGATACGTTTAACGTTTCGGCAATATAGGTCACGCTGGGCAATCCCTTTTTTGCTAAAGCATCACTATTAAAATAAGCTGTAAGCACATCTTCCAGGCGGTTAAGCAGCTTATGGTTGGCTATTTTACGGGTGATGAACTGGCGCTGATAAAATCTTTCGGCATAAGTAAGCAATAATTCCAGTTGAGCTATTATGATGTTTTGGCTAAATTTATCAATGTTCGATCGGTATTCCTGTTCCATGTTTTGCATCATGCCTGTAATGGTTGCTTCTTCCTTTTCTGAAATAAACAAAGCCTCATGTACCGAATAGCTAAAATATTCATATTGCTTTATGGTTTTGGCCAGTGGCGTATTCCACAAAAAATCGGGATGGATGAGTAACAGCCATCCCGAATGTTTTAGTGCCGAGCCTTTATCTATCTCGATACCAAAAACCTGGCCGGGCGATATAAAAAACATGATGCCCTCGTCAAAATCATATTCCTGCTGCCCATATTTCATTTTGGCATTAAAATCCCTTTTTAATGAGATGGAATAAAAATTAAACACTAAGCTTATTGATTCATTGTAAGGCAAGTGCTTAATAGATTCAAAATTGATAACGCTGATCAGTGGATGCTCCGGCTTAGGGAGCCCCATAACCTGGTGATATTCGCTTATGGTTTTGATCCGGTGAGGTTGTGTGCTGGCCATGTTACAATATCGTCAATTTTATTTAAACGCGGCGGCAAATTCCTTTGCAAAATCTGCCAGCTTTACTTTGCCCAAAACAGTTGGTTGGTGCAAATCATAATCTCCCCGTATGGCACCGCTGCGAATGCTGGCATTCAACTCTACCAATTTGGCGGCAATGTGGGCAGGTACTCCATTCTGCTCCATAGCGGCCTGGGTTTGCTCATCGGTAAAAGTTAGCCATTTTAAATCGGGCTTACCAATGGCGGCTCCTAATATGCTTGCTATTTCGTTACAGGTATGTTCATCACTTGCTATATATCTTATCTTTTTACCTGTATTTTGTACTTCTAACTCTTCCACTGCTGCATCGGCAATATCTCGTGTCGATACCAGTACCACTTTGTCATCTCCGCCATAATTTGTACCCATAAAGCCTGCCGCCTTGATCATAGGTATATAGTGGTACAAATTGTTATAAAAAGAACATGGCCGAAGATAGGTAATGGCTACATCTGTCAGTTCGTCTAAAATTTTTTCTACCTGGTGCGAACCGACGATCATACCCGTTCCTTTATCTAAATGAGCGCCCCAACTGCTGAGATGAACCACCTGTTTTATCCCCGATTGTTTAATAGCGTTCGCATAATTGTTTCCAATTAGTTGATAATACGCTATCGGGTCGGCCACCGCAAAATTGGGTGGTACCATGGTGTATACCACATCGGCGCCCGTAAAAGCAGCTACTAAAAAATCCGCATTATGCAGCGAGCCTATAGCGGCAGTAGCGCCGAGGGTTTCAATAGCTGCCCGCTTTTTGGGATCGCTGCTAATAATGGTAACTGCATGCCCTTTTTGCATCAGCGCCGTTGCCAGGGGTTTGCTTATGTTACCTAATGAACCTGTTATTACAATTTTCATTTTTTGTAAAATTTATTTTTTATTTATTATAGGCGGCAGCAAATTCCTTTGCAAAATCTACGGCCTTTACCTTGCCCAAAACCGGTTTATTGCGGTAATAATCCTCCATTAATAAACCGCTGTGCTGGCTTGCAAACATTTCAACCAAGCCTTCAGCAATGCTTGGGTTCAGCCCCACTCCCTTTAAAATATTGAGCCTTTCTTCATCAGAGATCAATACCCATTTCAGGCCGGGTTTGCCTATGGCTTCGCCCAGAATGCTGGCTGTTTCATTACCGGTAAGTTCATCGCTTGCTACATACTGCACTTTTCTGCCGGTAAGTGGCGTATCGAGTTCCCGCGCAACCGCTTCGGCAATATCAATCGGCGAAACCCAAACCAGGTTGTCATCTGCGCCGTAATTTGCTTCGATAATGCCCTTACCTTTTATTAGCGGGATAAAGCCAAACAAATTGTAATAGAAACCAACCGGGCGCATGAAGGTGATAGCCACATTGGATAATTTATCCAATATAAGCTCCACATTGTGATGAAACAGGATGAGCCCCGAACCCTCGCTTAAATGAGCGCCAATACTGCTCAGGTGAACCACGCGCTTTACACCCGAATTGCTGATAGCCTGCGCATAGTTGTTGGCAAGCTGGCTGCAATGCGCCATCAGGTCGAAATTGGGATCCATGTAGTTAGCGGGCGGTATCATAGTATAAACGGCATCCGCGCCGGTAAAGGTTGCTGTAAGAAAATCAACATCTTCTATCGAACCGATGGCCGCTTTGGCACCTAATGCCTCTATTTCTGTATGTTTTTCGGGATTGCTGCTTATAACGGTAACCAAATGCCCTTTTTGCACTAATTCTTCTGTAAGTGGCTTGCTGATGTGCCCTAACGAACCTGTTACTATAATTTTCATGTTTCTGTTTTTTTAGTAGTACAAAATTGCGCAACTAAAAAGAAACAGGTGTAGCCGAATCTACTGTTGTTGTAGCCAGAATGACTTTTGATTTAAATGCCAACAGATACCAAGGCCTAAACAGGATATTTAAGCTGCAATTTATGGCAATAAGGCTTATTAATTTGAAATTTACTTTATAAATTTAGCGGCTACCCAATCATTATTCTTTTTATGGATGATGTATTTTAAACCGTATTGGCGGGCCTCGTCCATAATAATATCCAGGTCGGGTGTTTCATAAAAACCACTTAGGTATAGTTCGCCGTCGGGTTTCAACACCTCGCTGTACCGCTGCAACTGGTCGAGCAAAATATTACGGTTAATATTGGCCAATATCACATCATACCGTTCATCAGGTATCACTTCCTTCGATCCGCAGAGCGCCTTGATGTTATTGATATGGTTCAAAGCAGCGTTTTCCAGCGCACTATCGTAACAAACAGGATCGTAATCAATGGCCATTACGCCCGTTGCACCAAGTTTGGATGCCATTATAGCCAAAATGCCGGTTCCACAACCCATATCCAGCACATTTTTGCCGGCAAAATCATTCTCCAGCATTAGTTCCAGCATCATGGCCGTGGTTTGATGGTGCCCGGTGCCAAAGGCCATTTTCGGGTCAATTACTATTTCGTATTCAAACTCGGGCCGGGGCGCATGAAAAGTAGCGCGCACAAAAATTTTATCCTTAATTTCTATGGGTTCGAAATTGCTTTCCCATACTTCGTTCCAGTTTTTTTGTGGAATTAGTGTTATTTCGTACGAAAAGGTGAACATTTCTTTATACACGTTCAAGGTTTCGTCCAGCTTTACCAAATTCAGGTCATCAACCGGGATATAGGCCTTAAATCCAAATTCCACCTCCTCGAAAGTATCAAAGCCAATTTCGCCCAGGGAGTTAATCAGCATATCCTGCTGGTAATCTTCGGTAACTATGGTGGTAAAAAGCAGTTCGTAGTAATTCATAATTTTGGCAGATGAGTACAGGCAGATCTTAATTTAAGCAGTTACCTGTTCCGTTTTGGGCTCCGAATTTAGTTTAACACCGAACAAAAGCAAAACAAAAAAATTCATGGCCCAGTAGGCTATCTGAATACAGTACATATCCCATGCCAGTGCTACCAGGTGCCAGTGACTGGTCGACCTGTCCCAAATGATATAAGCAATACCCAAAGCAAAAATAAGGCATACCAGGCAGGTAAAAATAAATACGTTGAATTTTCCCAAGGCCGATCTTTTACCATCGCTCCCCCCCCACACCGGCACAATGATGAGCCCCTGAGTAAGCAGCGCCACTATAAAATACAGCGGCCAGCAATAGTAAAAACAGGCTTTAAAAGCGTGCATGTTGCCCTGCCCCATATCGCCCAGGTGCATGGGGTGCACAAAGGATTGCAGCACCACCATAACGGCGAATACTGCAAAAGCTACGAATGGTGGCAGAAAAGTTCTCATTTTTTTATTTTTGAATGAGTGATTTAGTGAATGAGTGATTACCCACCATTCACTCCATCACTCATTCGCTAAATCATTTATTAAACACCTTCAAAATATCCACAAAATCCCTTGATTTTAACGATGCGCCGCCTATGAGGCCGCCATCAATATCAGTTTGCGCGAATAATTCGGGCGCGTTGGTAGGGTTGCAGCTGCCTCCGTATAAAATGGTGGTTTCATCGGCAACATCCTGGCCGTATTTAGCGGCAATTTCGGCGCGGATAAAGGCGTGTACCTCCTGCGCTTGTGCCGATGAGGCCGTTTTACCCGTACCAATGGCCCAAACCGGCTCATAAGCGATCACCAATTTAGCAAATGCCGTGGCATCCAGGTGAAACACACCTTCAGTCAACTGATTTTTTATTACTTCAAAATGCTCTTCTATTTCGCGTTCGGCTAAGGTTTCGCCAATACAAAATATCGGTTTAAGCTCATGTTTTAAGGCCATATCGGTCTTTTTTGCTAACAGCTCGTTGCTTTCGCCAAAATACTGGCGGCGCTCGGAGTGGCCCAGGATCACATATTCCACGCCTATAGATTTCAGCATTTTTGCCGAGATCTCGCCGGTATAGGCGCCTGCTTCTGCCTGGTGGGCATTTTGCGCGCCTACCGAAATTTTGGTGTAGCCTTTAGCCAGTTGCACCAAACTGTGCAGGTGAATAAAGGGGCTGCAAACCACAGCCTCCTGTTTGCCGGTTATTTCGTCCTTAACCATATTGGCTATTTCAGAAAATAATGATAGACCCTCGTTATAGTCGAGGTTCATTTTCCAGTTTCCGGCAACGATCTTTTTTCTCATCTTATATTATATTTATTGATTTAGTGAATTATTGACTGATATTATTTATTGAATTAGTGATTTATTGAATTATCGATTTAAATAAAATTTGATTTTAACTTTTACAATTCAATCAATCAATAATTCAGTCATTCAATAATTAATTAGTGTCTTAATTTCCTTTGTTCCGCCGTTAGCGCGAATACTTCCTTTAGTATTTGCTGCTCGTTCTCATCAAATTTACGATGATCGCGGCGGGCAAAAACCTTGGCCGTAGTTTCCAGCGCCTTATTCAAACTGTATTCTTCAAAACCATTTGCGCCACCCCAGCTAAAATCGGGCACAAAATGCGGCGGGAAACCTGCCCCAAAAACATTGGCGCTTACCCCCACCACCGTGCCGGTATTAAACATGGTGTTAATGCCGCATTTGGCATGATCGGCCATAATTAAACCACAAAATTGCAGCCCGGTTTTACGGTAATACTGGATGCTGTAATCCCACAGTTTCACTTCCGAATAATTATTCTTCAGGTTGGAATTGTTTGAATCGGCACCCATATTGCACCATTCGCCTACTACGGCGTTGCCCAAATAGCCCTCGTGGCCCTTGTTGCTATAACCCCAAATTACGGCGTTGTTAACCTCGCCGCCAACCCTGCAATAAGGGCCGACGGTAGTAGCGCCATATATTTTGGTGCCCATTTTCAGCTGCGACTCCTCGCACAGCGCGAAAGGCCCGCGTATGTTGGTACCTTCCCATACTTCGGTATGCCTGCCCAGGTATATGGGGCCGTTAAGCGTGCTAAAGGTACAGCATTCGGCCAGGGCATCATCCTCGGCAAAAAAATCAGTGCCGATAATGGTATTGGTAGCGCTCATTACCTTGCTGGTACGGCCTTTTGTTAGTAAAGTAAAATCCTTGCGCAGCTCGGTATCGTTCTTTCTGAAAATATCCTCGGGGTATTTGATAATTACCGGCGATTGATTATAGCTCACAACCTTATCAAAGGCGGCTTCAATGGTAAAGCTTTTCGCGCTGTGTTCGCCCAGGCGTACGGCTACCAGGGTATCATCCAGCTTTAAAGCCTGGCCTAATTCCAGTTGGTTTATAGCAGTAACCAAAGCAGTATCAGGACAAACCGCGCCGTTGATGAATAAATTATCTTCCGAAATTTTTATTTCGAATTTACCCTGCAAATAATCGCGGGTGTGAAAAGAAAAGCTGCTGTTTAAATATTTGCCCCACTTTTCGGCAATGGTAAGTATACCTATGCGCAAGTCGGCAACAGGGCGAGTGTAGGTTAAAGGCAGGAGGGTTTGATGCGCGTTATCTTCAAAAAGAATAATTGCCATGGCGCAAAAATAAAAAAGTCTCCCGATGTATCGGGAGACTTATCATATTATTTTATAAACAAAAAATTATTTCTTGTTGTAACGGGTACGGAACTTGTCGATGCGCCCTGCAGTATCAACCAGTTTCATTTTACCGGTATAAAACGGGTGCGACATGTGCGAAATTTCTAATTTCACCAGTGGATATTCGTTACCATCTTCCCATTTTACTGATTCACGGGTATCGATGCATGATTTAGTGATGAAAGAATAATCGTTCGACATATCCTTAAATACAACTAACCTATAATTTGATGGGTGCAGATCTTTTTTCATTGTGCTTTTGTACTTCCTTATAAAAGAGGTGCAAATGTAGTAATAAAATTCAAAAGTAAAAATTCAAAAGTAAAAAAGTGATTGGTGGGTTGGAGATTGGTGGTTAGTAAAAGTTTAAGCAGATAATTTGTGAAGTTTTTGAAATATCGCAAATCCGGATGGCAAATAGCTATATTTACGCCAACCTTAAATCCTTAAATGAAAACGTTACTAAAATATGCACTCATACTCATTTCTATTTGGGCATTATTTGAGTTAAATTCCGGCAGCTTATTTACAGATATTAAAGGCATTTTCACAGATGGGCCCAAGAAAGCCATCAATGTTAGCCGTTATACAGATACTGTTCCAGGCGATTATCTACAACTATTGCATTTGAAACAGGAGGATTGTGTATACACCAAGACAAGTAAATTTTATCTTGAAAATACGGTGGTTAGCAATTTACGAAATCCTATTTCCTACTTTGTTTATAACAGAAAATATTATCTGCAAATTTATAGCCTGTCTAACTTTTTTACTCTACCTGTCGATCATACGGTGAAAGAGCTTTATATGAGCTCTAACAACTTCGGTCATTGGTCCACATTGGATGACGAAAGCGCGGTGAGTTATGCTTATCCTATTGTTTTACCTCGAAAATTCACCAGTATTAACTTAAAATTACTTGGAAAAAATAACAGGATCATGTTAAAAAATGATAGCGTCGCTTATTATTATTCTATGTTTCAAAAGTTCAGTATACAATACCACGGGCAGGACATAGATGAATTACATGGTGAATCAAAGGACAACAATCTATTTTATGCGGATTTACTACCAATAGAAATATTATTTTTAAAACGAAATCATAACTTATACTTACTAACCATGTCAGTTTACATCGATGGGCAAAATACACCTTATGCACCGGGCATGTTATACAAACTGATCAGAAACAAATAACAATGGAAATAACTATCAAAAGGAACATTGCCGAAGCATTGGATTGCAATAAAATCAAGCTCAAATTATTGTCGAAGCCCGTAAAGCCTGCAATAGTTTGTTTATTATTGGGTATAGGTTTAATACTGCTTTGTCAAAATGATCTTGGGGTAACTCAAACCAGTCTTTATTGCTATATTTTTTTTGAGATGATGCTTTTTATGATCTCATTTGTATTTTTGAAAGCAGCCTATCTGCGCCAAAAAACCTATAAAGATTTTTCTAAAACTGCGTTACAAAAATATTCACCAACCGAAGCCTTTTCAATAACTACTATTGACGATGATTACTTCATTTACGAATCAAAAACAAAATACTATAAACTATCCTGGCCTGCATTATACATGTATCAGTTATATAACGGAAGCTTAGTTTTAATGATAGATAGTTACAATAATTCCTTCATTATTAAACCCCATGAGGTATCGCCGGAAGAATTTAAAGAACTATATGATTTTGTATCAAAAAGATTAAAGCTGCGGAAAAGATAAATGCGCAACTTATTGGCTATTATCCATTGTGCACCACTATATCATCAAAAAAAATGCCCGGCCATCTTCAGCCGGGCATTTTAAATTAAATACAATTCGTCGTTTACTGCGCCATTTCTTTCAGCGTCTTCTTCAGGTTAAGTACCGCCTCTGTAGTGCTGTGCTGTGCTGCGAATATATCGCGGGCAGCTACGTTATCACCATAATAGGCGGCATCGGCCTTTTTATCGATACCCAGGTTGGAGCCGTTGATGCTTATACCGGCAAACAAACCGCGACTGCGCGAGTAGGAATAAACTTCGGCCTCCATTTTATAATCGGTGCTGGCGGTTGAGCTGCGGCCAACGGGCCCGGCAGTGGCAGATATATCGCCGCCGATGGTAAAATCGCCATTTTTAACCTGGCTCAATGCGCCGCTGTGGCGGAATACCAGCACCAGGTCTACCGATTGCACACCGATCTGGAAGCCGAAGCTGCCGCCGGTCAGTTCAATAAATACCGGGTCGCTCCAGGTACCATCGGGCAGCCTTACCAGGGCTATACCACGGCCATGCTTGCCGCCGATAGCGAAACCCGCGTTAAGCATGTGCGGGATGATAACTATGCCGTTATAGCTGGCCAGCAACTGGTGCGGGATGCTCTCCTTCATGGTGCTGAAGTCTCTCAATACATCGATAGACTGGTTTATCCGTTCATGCTCCTTATCGGCCTGGGTGAATGATACCATTGCCAGGAAAAGGCATAGGGCAAAAGTTAATTTCAAAAATTTCAAAGTTTTCATGGGGGTTAGTTTTAGTAATTACTTCATACAAAATATCCGGCCTAAGGCGGATATCGGGGCAAACTTACAAAATGCTCCTGATTGACAAAGTTATGAATTGAAGGTTTAACGCCGGCGCGGCTTTATTGTTTGGGGGGATAGTAGAGTTTGTCTGAACCGGAATTTATCGAATTATAGAATTTCTGGAATTTTGAATTTCATTAATCCCCTACATGGCTTATTGCCGCATCACCCTCGCCCAAATAAATATGCTTTATCTTTCTTCTTAATATATCATGCAGTTGCATTGTTTTTTCCGAAAGTTTGTTCCAGTTGCAAACGCCGGTGTATTCGCCCGTCTGTTTAAACGGGCCGTAATTTATGGTTATTTCCAGGTCGCCCACAAAATCGGTACACCGGCTAAATCTTTTATCTATCGGTGTGGAGATAATAGTTTTGGAAAGACTAAATAAGGTATCTTTTTCAGCCTTTGTAAAATAAACCTTTAGCGTATCCACCTTTATTTTTCCGGGTGGCGGGGGCGAAAATATCGTTCCGGCGTGGTAAACTTTTACGGTAGATGTATCGTCGTCATTATTGATGCTGATCACCGTATTTTCTTCCGACCGGATGGTTAAACTATCCCAGGGCCCGGGCGATACCGGGAAATCTTCGTAGGTATTGTGCAACTGGCAACCAATGGTCACCAGCAATAGGCATATAAAAGTTATTGGAATAAGATTTTTCATAAAATTGGTTTATAGGTCTGAAAGGAATTTATTGAATTTACAGAATTTGTCTCCACAGAGTCTACCGTTAGACCCTGCGGGAACTAAAAACAGCCTTATAATTTCTTAACAAAGCCCAATGATTTAACGTCGTAGCCCATTTTCCGGTAAAACTCATGCGAAGCCAGGCGCTCTTCACGGTTGCCACTGTTAATTAATATTGTATGTAGCCCCTGTTCAGTTGCCCAGGCCTCGGCAGCGTTTATCAGTTGTTTTCCAATGCCCATGCCCCGGTAGTTTTGCTTTACCACAAAAGCGGTTATACGCATATACAGGCCATTCATTTCGTAATATATCCCTTTGCATAAGCCGGCCATACCCACCACTTCATCATTTAGTTCCGCTATGATAGTTTTATAATCCTGGTGAGCAATTATCATTTCAAAACGGGTTTGCATATCGGCAACAGAAGTTGGGTAGCCTAAGTCGGTCATTAACAAGGCCAGTGCTTCTATATCTGCAATTCCGGCATCCCTGATTATCAATTTATCTGTTGAGATCATTTTCATTTTAAATTAGCATAGCAAAACACTGCGGCAACTAAGAGGTTAAATTTAACATTTAGCCTGTGGTCGGTGTTATAAACCCACCACCG
>Ga0302306_10001134_pt1 | contig 14858 bp, 9 predicted proteins | sample III_Palsa_E3_1_FD_198761 | JGI IMG/M metagenome (GOLD analysis project Ga0302306, IMG submission 198761) | Peat permafrost microbial communities from Stordalen Mire near Abisko, Sweden - III_Palsa_E3_1 | ecosystem: Environmental > Terrestrial > Soil > Palsa > Peat permafrost | place: Sweden...
CATTTGCGCGGGCGGGTGAGGGGGGCGATCTGTCTACGTAGAACCAATCATAAATGATATAAAATTTCTTTCTTCGTAGCATGCCCCTCACCCTCGCAAGCTTCGCTTGCATTTCCCTCTCCCGCAAGGGGAGAGGGGTAATATATAGTTAAATAATATGTTCTAGGCCGTAAATTAGCGTTTGTAACTCCATCACCTTGCGACAGGCTAAGGCGACGCCGGGCATGAAGGAGTCTCTATCTATGCTATCGTGCTGTAAGCGCAAGGTTTCGCCGGAGTTGCCGAAAATAATTTGTTCGTGAGCGACTAAGCCGGGCAAGCGAATAGCATGGATAGGGATATTATGGCACAGCGCGCCACGGGCGTGAGGAATAACTTCGTGGGATGCTTTATTTGGTATTTCTTCTTTTACCTTAGCGATTAATTCAGCGGTTTTTATTGCAGTTGCTGAAGGGGAATCTAATTTGCCATCGTGATGCATTTCAATAATTTCCACATGAGGCAAATACGCTGCGATAAGTTGTGCACAACGTTGCATTAATACGACAGAAATAGAAAAATTAGGAGCAATAACACCACCTAATTTTTTAACAGCACATAACTCGGTTAATTCAGCGATTTGTAGCGGTAATAAACCGGATGTGCCAATCACAGGGTGGATATTATTTTCAATAATTATTTTAGCATTTTGATAAGCGACTTGTGATGTAGTGAAATCAATAACAATATCAGGGTTATGCGTTTTAATTAATTGGGATAAATTTGTATCGCTGTCGCCACAAGCGAGCAAGTGGAAATCAGGGGTGTTTTCGACGAGTTTTATAACCTGTTTTCCCATGCGCCCGTTGGCACCATTGATGATGATATTTATCATGGTTTTGTTTTCCTTCTGAATAATGAGCGCATATCACATAATACCCTTCATACCTCACTACACCGTCATCCTCGCGAAAGCGGGGATCCCTCGGATAATCAACATCGTATGGATCCCCGCTTTCGCGAGGATGACGATGTAGTGAGTATTACATTTATCTGCCTTTAAGACAGTAAATTTCCCTTTTCGCTAGGATGGCAGCGTAGGGAAACCTCTGCCTCAAACACTTCCCCCGTCATACCTTTACTTGCCTCACTCATTAAGTAAATATACCGTGAAACCACTTGTTCTGGTTCTGGATTAGCAGGTGGTTTTTCTGCTGGGTATGCTGTAGCCCGTAATGAAGTGCGTACGCGATGTGGATTAATGATATTGACGCGAATAGGGGTGTTTTCTTCTAATTCACTTGCTAATAATAAACCAAGTGCTTGGACGCCAGATTTACTCACATTATAAGCGCCCCAATAGGCTTGGGGTTTTGCGACGTGATCACTACTGGTAAAAATAATTGATGCATCGTTTGATTTTTTTAATGCAGGTAATAAAGCTTGTGTCATTAAAAAAGGGGCATGCAAATTAATTTGCATGACTTTATACCATTGTTCAATGGAATAATGAGCAATTGGAGTAACCGTGCCTAAGGTCGCAGCATTATGCAATAAACCATCTAGTCGGCCAAACATATCCATGATATCGGTATTTAATGTTTGATAGCTGCTTGGTGTTGCTGTTTCTAAATTAAGCGGCATAATCGCGGGTTGTGAGAAGCCTGCATTAATGATGGCATCGTACACTTTCTCTAATTTTTTTTGCGTTTTTCCCACCAAAATGACAGTGGCACCATGTTCAGCAAATGCCATGGCAACGGCTTTACCAATACCATCACCAGCACCTGTTACTAAAATAACACGGTTTGCAAGGCAGTTAGGTGTTGGATGATAAGGTTGTTTTGTCATAGTATTATCCGCTTAAGTTAATTTCGTAAAACTCATTATTCTATTAGCACAGTTTACGCCACTTTGTACTGCGCCCTCTAAAGTTGCCGGTAATTTGGTATTGGTATAATCTCCAGCTAACCATAAATTTTCAATGGTGGTTTGATTATCAGGGCGCCATTGATTATTACCTACGGCGCATTCAAAACCACCATATTTTTCTCGCACCACACGGCCTTGCAGTAGTGTCGCTTTAGGGCATAACGTAGCTAAAGCCTCTTGATTTACTCTGGCAATTAAAGTGGCATTATCGAGAGTTTCATGCTCCCCAGGACCGCTAATAACCCCAGCTACTACAGTAGGATGTTGGCAATGGGCTTTGGTAAATAACCAATGGGTAATTGTATCATGTAAGCCAATCATGGGGTATTCGAACATAATCGGACGATCATATTGTAAATAAATAGTGGTTATTGGAGAAGGTCGAAATCGTTGTAATGTTTTTTGTAATTCAGATAATGCAGGATAAGGACTAATTAATGATAAAGCTTGCTCAGGTGGCGTGGCAATAATGATTTTATCAGCGGCAAATAGTTTTTCTTTGCTACGAACACCAGTTAATTTCTCTTCGGTAAAAATTAATTCTTCAGCTCTTGTTAAAGTAAAAACATGGCCGTTATGTTTAGTAATATACTCTTGAGCGGGTATGGGTAAAACGTCAGATAAGGTATTGCGCGGTAATAATATATCACAATCGCTAGCTTTTTGATTAAAGCCTAATTCCATCGTTGTTAAAAATATTTGCGCGCTTGCTTTTTCAGGTGGCGTGGTTAATGCGGCGAAACAAAGAGGAGTCCATATTTGATTAACCAATAGTGGTGATTGATTATGTTGTGCTAACAGCTCGCTGACGCTGCAATCTTGTGGCAACGTAAAGGATTTTTGAATAACACTACGGCCAAAATTAATTGCAGACCATTTGTCATGTAAAGATAAGCCACTGGCGAGTAATAAGCTATTAAGTAAGAAAAACGGGGCTGGTAAAAGTGGTTTCATTTCTATTTTACTAGTAATTGCGCCCGTTTTACCTGCCATGTACCACTTTAAAGGATAACGTTTGGTAACGGTTTTGGGTGATACACCCATTTCTTCTAGTAATTGCCATAAATGATGATAAGCGCCTAATAGAGCATGTTGACCATTATCTAATTGCATTGCATTAATAGTTACTGCACGCGCGCGCCCTCCAATTTCAGGAGCAGCTTCTAATACAGTCACTTCATGTTGACGACATAATCGAACAGCGGCGCTTAATCCTGCCCAACCACCTCCAATAATAACTATTTTCATGAGACCTCTTTTGGTTTTTCTTGAAATAAATTTATTAGCGCGTATATTCGCCTTTTTTTGCTTTGCGATAAACACACCATGCAATCCATAATTTGCGGATCGGTGTTAATGTAATACGTCTATCAAGAACAGCAAAATTATCTCGCTCAATTTCCAATAATAATTGGTAATAAACATCACCCATAATAAGGCTTGTCATTTGTTTTGCTTGATTCTCTTTATGTAATGTAGCAAGCGCTTCTCGATAAAATGTTTTGGCGCGTTCAGCTTGAAATGCAAGCAGTTGTTGGACGGCCGCATTGGGTTGTTTTTCTTGCAAGTCCTTTACTTGTACATTAAAGCGTTCCATTTCATCGGTTGGTAAGTAAATGCGATGACGACGAATATCCTCACCCACATCACGAATGATATTGATAAGCTGCAATGCAATACCGAACTTTTTTGCCCCTGTAAATGTTTGAGGGGAGTTATAATCCATGATATGAGTTATTAATAATCCCACTGTACCAGCAGCACGGTAGCAATATAATTCTAATTCGCGAAAGCTAGGATAACGACTGATATCCAAATCCATTTCCATGCCATCAATTAAATCTAAAAATAAATGTTGGGGTGTCGTTGTAATTGGCATATAGATGGCTAAAGTTTGAGTAATAGGATGTTGCGGATTGCCCGCATACAATCTAGTAATTTCCTCGCGCCACCAATTCAGTTTTGTCCTGGCAACGGAGCGCTCTTTATGTTCATCGACAATATCATCTACTTCGCGGCAAAAAGCGTAGAGTGCGGTGATAGCACATCGTTTTTTTGGAGGCAAAAACAGAAAACTATAATAAAAAGTAGAGCCACTTTGTGCCGCTTTTTGTTGGCAATATGCGTATGCTTTTGTTATCGCCTCTGGGGACAATTGAGAGAATTGCTCTTGTTGATGGTCATCCATATGTAATTTCTACCAGTACATTCTTCTTTATAGGCGCTATTGTAGCGCGTGGCAGCAATTAGGGATATGGGAATTTATTGAAAATGTAGCTACCGCGTCATCGCTAGCTCTCGGTAACGCGGTAGTCGGTTTTAAATGGAGCTGCAGAAGTAGAGTAATAGTTTAGTGTTCAGAACTATTACTTCGTCCCATGGTCATATGACTATGAGATCGTAATATTGGAGTCTCACCTTCAGCAATTGTACCTTCGACATGTGCAATTTCTGCAGATGGGGGGGGGGAAGGTTGTGATGCTGGCGCTCGCCTTTGTGCGCGCCAAGCACGCAGCTCAGCTAAACTACCTTTTTCTAAGTTAGTGCTTGCGGTACTGTCATGACGTGATGAAGTTGGTTCACTAAAAGAAACGGGATGAGGCACTACAGGTGATGTCTTGGCATTACGAAGTGGAGTAAATCCATCGAGTACATTTCTTGTAAGTAATGGACGGTCACTATCTGGCATTGCGGGTGATATGGGTAATAAAAGCGCAAGCCCATTGACCCCACTTGCAGAAAGGGCAACGGTCGGTATGTTAGGCTCTGTACCTGGACTTGCCGCAAGGAGACTTTCTGTAGTTGTAGGTGGGAGATTATCGCCGTTCATATTTTATATTACTCATTAATTTAATTGCCTAAATATTAACAGACAATTCTCTAACAAAGTAATTAGTTAGTCAATAAAAATTTTTTATTCGCTGCTGTAATAGTAGGCATATTTATCAACAATCGATATAATCAGCTCACAAGCTACACAAGGAGCCTACTATGAGCAAACAAACAGCCCTTTACGCCACTCATCAACAACAAGGGGCTTTATTGGTCGATTTTGCCGGGTGGCAAATGCCATTGCATTATGGTTCGCAACTTACTGAGCATCAAGCGGTACGCCAACATGCAGGGGTATTTGATGTCTCACATATGAGCATTGTCGATCTGCAGGGACAACGCTCAACGGAGTTTTTACGCTATTTATTAGCAAACGATGTCGCAAAATTAAAACAATCAGGAAAAGCTCTTTATTCTTGCTTATTAAATCCCGAGGGCGGCGTGTTAGATGATTTAATTGTTTATTATCTTGATGATGAACATTATCGTATTGTCGTCAATGCTGGCACAAGAGAGCAAGATTTTGCTTGGTTTAAACAGCAAGCGGTGCCATTTGAGGTTGAGCTAACTCAACGTAATGATTGGTCGCTATTGGCACTGCAAGGCCCGCAAGCATTTGCTACCTTAAAAGCATTATTTTCTCCCGAGCTATATGCTACTATTGCACAATTATCAGCCTTCCAAGGATGTGCCCTGGATCAAGGTTTCATCGGGCGCACCGGTTATACCGGGGAAGATGGGGTAGAGTTGTTTCTCCCTCATGCCCGTGCAATTGAGGTTTGGCAGCAATTAATGCACCTTGGCGTACAACCTTGCGGATTAGGTGCTAGAGATACCTTACGTTTGGAAGCTGGTTTAAATTTATACGGCTCAGATATGGATAAAACCACCACGCCATTGGAATCCAATTTGGCATGGACTGTGGCGCTTGATCCATCCGAGCGAGATTTTATTGGTAAAGTAAAATGTGTTGCACAAAAGCAAAATGGAGTAACTAAGCGGTTAGTTGGTTTAGTGCTGCAAACAAAAGGCGTATTACGCGCGCATCAAGCGGTATGGTTAAATGGCAAACAAATTGGTGAAATTACCAGCGGGACTTTTTCACCAACATTGCAACAAGCCATTGCTTTAGCGCGAATTGATGCAGGAGTTGAGGGGGTAGTGGATGTCATGATACGGGATAAATTATTTCCCGCTAAAATTGTGCGTCCACCTTTTGTTAAGAAAAATTATGCTAATTAATTATTTACTATTAGGAGACCATGATGAGCGAGCAACAAGTTCCCAGTGAATTACGTTATACCCCAAGCCACGAATGGGTACGGGAAGAAGATGATGGTACATTTACCGTGGGAATTACTTATCAAGCACAACATTTATTAGGTGATTTGGTATTTATCGAATTACCAGAAGTTGATACTAATATTCGCGCGGGTGATGAGGCAGGTGTGGTTGAATCAGTAAAAGCCGCATCCGATGTTTATAGCCCTATTACAGGCGAAGTTACTGCCATCAATGATTTATTAGAAGCAACACCTGCTTTGGTGAATCGTGATCCTTATGGAGATGGCTGGTTATTTCGTGTCAAACCGCTTGATGAAGGCGAGTGGGATGAATTATTAGAAGCCGAAGAATATGCTGCATTAATTCAGGAAGGTGAATAATGCCATTTATTCCGCATACGGATGATGATGTGCAAACGATGTTGCGCACCATTGGTGTTGATAGTATTGAAACATTATTTGATGAAATTCCCTCCGTATTAAAAGAAACCGGTATTGATCATTTACCAACCGGGCTTACTGAAATGGAATTGATGCAATTAATGCAACAGCGCGCGCAACAAGATAGTGGTTTATTAGGATTTATTGGTGCTGGCGCTTATGAACATCATATTCCTGCCGCTGTTTGGGATATTGCTAGCCGAGGTGAATTTTATACCGCTTACACACCATATCAAGCTGAGGCAAGCCAAGGAACATTACAATTATTATATGAATTCCAAACGTTAATGGTGCGATTAACCGGGTTAGATGCTTCAAATGCTTCATTATATGATGGCGCTTCTGCATTAGCCGAAGCGGTATTAATGGCTATTCGCTCGCAACCTAAATCAAGTGCACGTACGGTGTTAGTGCCACGCAATATTCATCCTTTATACCGTGAAGTATTAGAAGCTATTGTGGTTGCTCAACATATTACGTTACAAGAAATTGCGTTTGAAGAAAAAGAAGGCACGATTTCTTTTAATGATTTAAAAAAATATAATGGTCAGTCAATTAGTGCCGTCATTATTCCTCAACCCAATTTTTTTGGTGCAGTAGAATCAGTGGACGAATTAACCAATTGGGCGCATGAGCAAAAAGCATTAGTGATTGGCTTGGTTAACCCTACAGCATTAGCCTTATTAAAACCGCCTGGTGAATGGGGCACAAAAGGCGCTGATATTGCTTGCGGTGAGGGCCAGCCTTTAGGAATACCCTTATCATCGGGCGGACCTTATTTTGGCTTTATTTGCTGCAAGATGGATTTAATTCGCCAAATGCCAGGTCGTATTGTTGGTCGTACCGTGGATACACAAGGTCGACAAGGATTTGCCTTAACCCTACAAGCGCGAGAGCAACATATTCGCCGTGCTAAAGCTACTTCCAATATTTGCACCAATCAAGGATTAATGGTGACGGCTAGTACGATTTATATGAGTTTATTAGGCAGCGAAGGATTAGCCAAAGTAGCAGCACATTGTCATGCTAATACCGTGAAATTAGTTGAAGCATTATGTGCGATTTCTGGAGTTTCTTTAGTATTTCAGGGAACCTATTTCCATGAAGCTGTATTGCGGTTATCAAAACCTGTTGATGTAGTATTGCCGGAATTAGCTGCGAAAGGTATTTTAGGCGGATTTGCTTTAGCACCATATTACCCTGAATTAGAAAATTGTCTTTTAGTATGTGCCACGGAAACAAAAACAGAAGAAGATATTGCGAAGTATGTAAAAGCATTAAAAGAAGTAATGTAGTTTATTAGTACGTATAGAGTGGAGTTTTTATGAAGTTAACACGTTATTTGACGCTGGCCAATATGCTCAGAGCATTCACTGCATTTTTAGCCTTATTTGCAGCATCTGGAGTGCGTGCTGTTAATCCTGTGCGACGTGAAGGGGATCTTACATTAGTCCCCTTGGATCATAATAATTCCACAATAACCCCATTGGATATTCACACTTTTACTGTACCAAAAAGTAATCCCATTGTATCAGTAACTCCCCCCGCTATTTCTACTAAAAGCAAAAAATCAACAGCAGCTCTATGGGGTGAATTGGATTTTCTGCAAGCCAGCATGGATATAGTAGATAGAAATCATGCAGCCAAAGACAAAGCTATAAAAATTATTAAACAATCTTTTGAATTGCTCGCTTTGGGATCCGTAGCTAATTTATTAAAAGTAGCAAGATATCTTCATACATTAACTGCACATGCCGAATTATTTGAACAAACACGCCCAAATACTTATGAGAACCTTGTAGCGGCTTGCGAAAGATTTGATAAGGAAATTGAAAAATATTTCACCCAACCAACCCCAGATAATGAAGAGTTAAGTAATCTTGTTGATCTCTGGTTTACGATACATCTTAGAATGAATGGGGTACTAGCAACACGTCATTATCTGCAATCTATTGCTCAACGAACTCCAACTATTTTAAAACCCATGCAATGGTACCTAAATGTTGAGGTTCTCAGTAGAGTTACTGATTTTTCTATGCCATTACAATTGCAAGATGGACGATATCATTCAAATCTTTTTTTCTATTTTTTAAAGCGATCAGCGCGTGAAACGATTAATGATTATGCATCAACAAACCCGAATTTATCGCCTTTATTTCAACAAGCTTCTTATTATATTAAGATGGTCGAGAGATTAATGCATCAGCAGGCCGATTTTATAAAGCTTATTTCCCCAAATATTTTTACTCAGAGGCCAACGTTAAAGATAGGAGAATTTATTCAATCGCTTGCTGAATGTCATTTATACAAACTCCTTGAGACTCATGGAGATTATTTAGAGTATCCCCATCGAATTAAGAGGGAGTGGGCAAAAGATAGAGAACCTAATTTGATCATTTATGCTCTTCCCTTGGCAGAAGCAGCTATTTATGGTGTTGAATGGCTTGATGAGGTTAATCCACTCGTTGAAGAAAATATTGAGACAATGGTTGCTATTAGACGAAAGGCTTTTGAGCTTTTTCCTGCAGGTAATGGCGTGGATCTAAAATCGAAAGCATTTTACATGGAGGCATTGCAACAAGAGGTTACCAAGGAAATACAGCGTTTAAATCGAAGATTTGATGGCAATTTCGCCCTCCTATTCCACCTCATGGAATTTATAAAAAAAGAAGGATTGATAAATGTAATAAGGTTGTTATGGAACGCAATCCTGCAGTCTCCAGGCACTTCATTGTTATATGGTGCTATTTTAGGCGCGTTAGGTTTATTTATTTCAGCAGTGTATTCTTTTGTTAGCTATACGCATTCACAAGTTGTTAGACGGTATGGTAGGCGAGATGTTCCACCTCGTGCTGCACCACCTCAACTTATTGTTAGAAAAAATGAATCTATTGCTATAAAAAGGGATATTGCTGGAGATTTAGCACAACTGGCTGATCTTACTCCGCGAAGAGCGGAGCTAATCGTTTTGTGGGAAGAAATTACAAAACACGTCGAGCACATAAATGGCCTAATGAAAACAGCTGAGAAAAAAATTGCATTAGTTTCATTTGATTCACCTAGGGAGGTCAATGAGGTAGCAAATAGTGTTATTCAACAAATAAAAATGGCAGAAAGAACAGCTAAAAAAATAGTAGATAAGCTACAAACAATGACAAATTTCTTCGAAGACAAATTTGTAGAAAAAAGGCAGAAATTAACCGCATTGCAATTAGTGGCAGATGAGATAGGTACACCGTTAGTTGCTATGCAATTAGCTGGAATTGAAGAGCAAGAACATTTCACTACTAACTTGCGGCAGCAGACAAGGGAAGTGTTCCATACTATTACTGATATCAATAGCAATGTACGTGATTTTGAAGCATCTTTGCAAAAACAATTGATACCCCCGCCCGCACTTAATAAAGTGCTCCTTCAATCGTTAAGAACGATTAATGCTAAATTAGCAGAGCAAGTGTATCATGAAATAAAAAATTTATTTAAAGAGGAAATTAAGAAAAGGCGCCATAAAGAATGGAATAAAGAACCAGGAGAAAAGCAAGCGGCAATTATTGTTTTTGTTAATTCCAATATCAATAAGAAATTCAATTTAGAGGCGCAATTAATTGCTGCAATTGATCAGCAAAAGATTACTCACGCTAGCCAGTTACCCCAATGGTTGGCTTGGCATTATATGCAAGACAATATGCCAAATGAGCTGGTTGATAATGTAGATTTTAGAGTGGTTGTTGCTCCTATTCCATCGCTCATTCAGCCCGAAGTGAGAAATTTAACAGAAAATAGTATACCTCAATCCGTAATCGATGAGGTTAAACCTGTTGAGCCAGAATCAACAGCGGTGACTTCTGTATCTTCTGCAATAACTCATGAACCCATTGCAGAAGATATAAAAAGTGCTGAAATAACCGTTGTATTTCCTCATCCCCATGCTGATGTCATAAGGCAACTTTTTCAAGATATTAAAGAGCCCATTTATTGGATTGATGAAGCAATTCAGCTTTTAGATGATGGTTTGGCTAGCCAATCTCTCTTCGACGATATAACACAAAACCTTACTATTAAAGCAGCTCAAGATAATATGATCTATCAGATTATTTTATTTAACGAAAAATGTAAGGAATTAGAAAATATTCCTGGTGGAAAACAACTGGTTGATGGGTTAATAACTAACCGTCGTCAATTGATTGCCGTGCGAAATTATTTAGCGCATGAACCTGATAAAATTAAATACGATTGGATATTTGATAGTGATTTATTACATTGTGCGCAAGAGGTGGCTCAATTAAAGACCACTAGCTTAAAATGGAAAGCTATAAACTCACAATGGCAACCAACATTGATGCTGGAAGATGCTCCTGGCACAATGAATACCGATGGATTGCTACAGCGATTTGTAAGATCATCTAAAGATAAGCAAGCACAACCTAGTGATGAGGAGTTTTTAGATAACACATTACAAACTATAGAGCGCTACTTGCAAGAAATACAGCGCATTCATGAGCATCTAAACAAGAATAATTTGCCACTACGTGAGCAAGTTACGTTTCAGAAGAAACACATACAATTTGAGCGTGCTTTATCTTTTAAAATGGCGTGTTATGCAGAAAAAGATCCACAAGACATGATTTCCAATGGCATGCAATTTCGTCATAAACTCTTTCACGATCCCAAACAACTGCATCCTCAGGAAATCGAGAAAATACAGGGACAGTTTGTGCAGCTAATAACCGCAAGGGACATAGCAGGTTCATCGGCGATTATGAAAGTCGCTGCAGTGTTATAAATTAATGAAGATGTGGCCCTTATATTCATTGGAGTTTTTATGAAAGCCGCCCGTTATTTGACAATTAACAATTTACTAAGAATGTTGACCGCATTTTTAGCCCTATTATCTGTATTAGGTGCACGCGCAACCAACTCAATACGACGTGAAGGGGAGACAGCATTAACATCTTTTGATGGTACTAATAGCACTTTAGCTCCACTTGATATTTATACATTGACTAATTCAGTTAATTCTACTGTTTTAGCTGCAAATCCGTCAATTGTTTCTTCTAAAAAAATTAATGCAACACAATCAATTAGACAGCTCGATTTTTTTATAAATGACACAAGAAATAATGGGGAGTCAAGTACTCGCAAAGGATTGCAATATATTCATGATAACTTTGTGGATCTGGCGGGAATTTCACAAGTTGCACTATTAAAAATAGCTGAATATGTTTCTACAGTAAGCATTCAATATGCACAACAGATACAAAATCATCCTCGATCTTATAAAAGGCTTGTTGCTATTGGTCAATTACTTGATGAGCAAGTAGAGTCGTTTTTTTTACACGAAGCACCAAATACATTAGAGATAAATAAAATCGTCGATTATTGGTTTTTCACTACCATCAAAATGCGTGGTGTTGATGATTTGCGCGCCCGACTAGAATCAATAATAATGCGAGCGCCAAGTGTTAGAAGGCCCATAAATTGGTACCTAAATATTTTTGCTTTAAATAAAGTGATAAGTGGCTTTAATTTACCCGCAGAATTGCAAGAGGGGCTCCCGCACCAAGAGCTTTATTACTATTTTTTGCATCATATTCATCATGCTAAGACGCCGCCTTTTAGTTTAAAGGAGCATGTAGGATTAATTTTAAGTCATGTTCGTCTGATGGCGCGGTTCTTAAAAACACATACACTTAATATATTTGTTTATGAGCCAACACTTGCTATTCCTGAGACTTATCTGCCCTATATGGGAGCTAAACTGTACATTGCTCTTGAGAAAAACAGAAAAACACTACAAAAACCCCTTAAAATTAGTGATCCGAATCCTCAAGCGGAACTTAATTTTTCGTCTATTATTGGAGGATTGGTTGAGGCGGCTAGTTGCGATGCCGATTGGATTTCTCGAGTTACTCCGCTACTTGATCGGCTGGTTCAATCGATGGTTGCTATTAAACGACAAGCCAGGAAAAACCGAGGTATCTTTAGAGGAGCAGAAGAGAAAAGCACAGAGTATTATTTAAATATCCTCAAGCAACAGATTAACATGAAATTAGCGGAAAAAAGAGAAAAAGAATGGGTAAAAGCAACTCAACAAATAAAACAACTGGACGAGCAAGATGAGTTGCTTGTGCTCAGCGCCCTACGCTATATTAGCGAGAAACTCTTGTTTCTTGCACAAGGCTCTCAGCATAATTTATTAAGAATAGCTAAGTTTCTCAGGGATTTTTCTGCTAATCGCGCATCGTTAATTAGAGAAAATGTAGAGGTTTACAAAGAATTAGCTCTAATTGGTGAGTTATTTAATCCGCAAGTTGAAAGCCTTTTTATGCAGCCCCATGAGGAAACGGCTGAGCTAACTCAGATTATTGATCACTGGTTTTACCTATTTTATAGAATGCATGGTGTGAAAGAACTAAGTAACCGGATAAAACTCATAGCAACACAAACAAAAGATGTTATAAAGCCGGCACAATGGTATTTTAACATTTATTTTTTAAGTAAAATTACAAGTAGTGAAATGCTATTGCAAGTGCAACAAGGGATTGCTCACTCACCGCTTTATTATGTCTTTTTACAACGTTCCAGCCATATCAACTTAGAAGAGGGCTCCTTGATAAATCTAGCATTAGCTAATGTTAACGATTTTAATAGTATGTTACAAAATATGATTAAATCAATAAAAGAACTCTCCCCTAAAACCGCAGTTCATAATGTTACATTATCTTTATCAGATGTTCTTTCACCACTTACGGAAGCTTTTCTATATTACGTTTGGTTAATATATTATGATTTTATAAATAATTCACAGGGACGTCATGACTCAGAGATAGATCCAGCAGCAGAGCCGGATTTTTCCACCATAATAGATTTATTAGTGCAGGCTGCGACTTATGATTCCAAGTGGCTTTTAGAAGTTAATCCCATGGTAAAAAAGATTGTGGAGGCAATGGTTACCTTAAAAAAACAATATAATCCGGCAATCTCGACAGCAGAAAGTTCGTCTGAATTTTATCTTGATTTTATTGTAAAAGAAGTAGCAAAAAGAGTACATCCTGTCAGCCCTAATTCTTATATGCCGAGTACCGAGCAGGTAGCTTTAGGGGTAGGCGTTATGGTGATTGGTATACCATTGGCACTAAAGTTTATGCCTTTATTTAGAGGCGCTAATAAAAACCCTAAAGAAACGGTGAGAGAAAAAGATATTGCTAAAGAATTAGCAGCACTTCCTGATCTTGATAATGAAATTGCTAATGCATCCACATTACAGGAAGAGTTTGCAAGGGGGATGGGGGAGTTAAAAGATTTTCTAAATATAGCAACTCAGAAAATTGCTGTGATAACTTCGCGTTCGTCCTCAGAGTTAATTGAGGCAGCTAATGTCACTATTCAACAAATGAAAACCACTTTTGCTAGCGTTAAGATAAAGATGGATGCTGTTCATAAAAGCACTGCTCTATTAACTGAAACAATCCATGTAAGAAGGAGGAAATTAAAAGATCTACAACCATTTACTGAAAAAGACACCATGCCACTAGTTGCAACACAATTGACAAAATTGGAATCACATGAAAAAACGGTAAATAAATTAAGCGAACAGGCAAAAGAAGCTTCTCGTGCTATTGATGATGTCCATAAAAAAATTGCTGATATTGAGGATTCTTTCCAAAAACAAAAAGCACCCCCTATTGCGTTAAATATAGCATTGCCTGCTTTGATAAGAAGAAAAGACAGTAAATTGGCAGAGGCCGTTTACCGCGAAATAACCACTTTCTTTAAAGAAAAAAAGATGAAAAAACAACTTAAAGAATGGGATGATTCCCCGAGAAAACAACAAGACATTCTTTTGTTTATTGAATCAAATAGTAATCGAAAATTAAATTTGGAAGCACAGTTAATTGCTGCCATTGACCAAGGAGTGATTACAGAAGCTGTTCAATTGCCAAGGTGGTTGGCAGTGCATTATATGCAAGTTACTATGCCAGGTAGTGGAATCGATATTGTAGAGATTAGGCCAACTATGCTGGTGTTTCCAACAGTGCCAGTACCTGCTGTGGCTCCCAACACGCAACAGGTTACTCATGAACCGATACCAACAGAAGATAACTCAGCTGAGGCGCCAGAGCCTGCTGTGGCGATAGCGTCTTCAGCTATTACAGTCACTTATGAACCCATTGTTGAGGAAGCAAAGCATGGCGAAATAACTATTGTATTTCGTCATCCTCATGCCGATGTCATAAGGCAAATTTTTCAGGATATTAAAGAGACCATTTATTGGATTGATGAAGCAATTCAGCTTTTAGATGATGGTTTGGCTAGCCAATCTCTCTTCGACGATATAACACAAAACCTTACTATTAAAGCAGCTCAAGATAATATGATCTATCAGATTAT
>Ga0302306_10001150_pt1 | contig 14793 bp, 14 predicted proteins | sample III_Palsa_E3_1_FD_198761 | JGI IMG/M metagenome (GOLD analysis project Ga0302306, IMG submission 198761) | Peat permafrost microbial communities from Stordalen Mire near Abisko, Sweden - III_Palsa_E3_1 | ecosystem: Environmental > Terrestrial > Soil > Palsa > Peat permafrost | place: Sweden...
CAGGTCACGCCGCGCATTCATTTTATTGCGGATATGGAACAGGCTGTCGTTGATCTTGAAGAATTTCAGCTTCATCAGCGCCTCGGCCCCGAAACCCTTGATGATCCGGATCCCGCTGAGCGTCTCATCCAGCACCGACAGGCTCTCGCCCAGTCTGACCGCGGCATCCTGTGACTGGCGCTTCAGCGTCCTGCTTATACGGCCGATCATGAAACCCGTCAAAGGCAGCAGGATCAGCAGGAATAGCGATAACGTGGGACTTAGGTAGATCATATACGCCAGGTAGCCGATGATCGTCAACGGATCCTTGATCAATCCCTCCAGCGTACTGACGACAGAAGACTCGATCTCGTAAATGTCATTGGTCATCCGCGAAATAAGATCGCCCTTCCTTCTTTCCGTAAAATAGCCAATAGGCAGGGCAAGTATCTTGGCATAGACGTCATTGCGCAGGAAAGTGATCGTCGCACTGCGGATAGGAGAGGAGATATACGAGGACCAATAATAAAAGAGGTTCTTCAGGAAAGTGCTGATAACGATCAATAGGCAAATGACGATCAGCAACGTTGGTTTGTCGTATCGCTGGGCGACATGGAGAAGAACGTCTTTTAACCCGCCGATAGCGTGCGTATTGATCGTCACCTTCGGCGTTTGGTCACCGCCGCCGTCTTTAAAAAGGATGTCGAGAAAAGGGCTCAGCATACCCAACGAGATCAGTCCGAATATGATGGAAAGCACATTAAAAACCATGTAGACCACCAACTTACCCCTGTACCTGGACAAATATTGAAAAATCACCGAGAATTTCTTCATGCCGTTGCCGTAGATTTGGGGGGTAAAGTTAGGCTAATATTGTATAAGCGTTGATTTTACAAAGTTAATATGCAAGAAGCTAAAAGACAGAAGCAGGTAGGCGCCCTGCTCATGCAGGAACTCAGTGGCATCTTCCAACGCCTGGGACTCAGCATGATAGATGGAGGACTCATCTCCCTTACCGCCGTGAAAGTGACGCCCGACCTCCTGGAAGCCCGGGTATACCTCAGCCTTTTTCAGGTAAAGGACGCGGCTGCCGTCATGAAAAAGATCGAAGACCGGAGCTGGGAGATCAAACGGGACCTGGCCGAACACGTCAAGCACCAACTGCGGAGGATACCCATATTGCAATATTTCCACGACGATACCCTCGACCATGCCGATCGCATGGACGCCCTGTTCCGCAAACTCAAAGAAGAAAAACCTCCGGAGGAGGGCGGCGCATGAACCTCCTGTTCGCCTGGCGTTATTTCCGTGCAAAGAAGTCCACCAATGCGATCAATATCATTGCCTGGGTCAGCATGAGCGCCATTGTCGTCGGCGCCGCCGCGCTCATCCTCGTGCTCAGCGTCTTTAATGGTTTCGAAGACCTCGTAAAGTCCTTATATGGTAGTTTCTACCCCGATCTCAAAATAACGCCATCCAGCGGCAAGACACTGATCCTCAATGCTCAGCAATTACAGCAGCTGCGCGCCGTGAATGGCGTACGCGCCTTATCGCTTGTGGTCGAAGAACAGGCCGTAGTAGAGAATGGAGATAACGTCGCATCTCCCTACCTCAAAGGGGTCGATAGCAACTTTACCAAAGTGTCCGGTGTGCCCGGTAAAGTCGATCGGGGGAAATTCGAGACCGGCACTCCCGATCAACCGTTGGCCGTCCTGGGTTCCGGCATCGAATATAACCTCGGCGTAGAAGCCGATCTGTCCGCTCCGCTGGATGTGTATAGTTTCCGGAAAGGCGGCCCCAGCTATACCGTCGATCCGCTGGCCTCCTACAATCATGCAGAGATCACCACGGCAGGAGTGTTTCGCATCCAGCAAGACTTCGACGAGCATTATGTCATCACCAACCTCGGGTTTGTCCAACGTATGCTGGGCCTCCAGCCCGATGAGTATAGCGGGGTTGAAATGGCAGTGACCGATCCTGCCCGCGTCACCGAAGTGCAGCAGGCCCTGTTGCAATTCCTGGGCAAGGACTTTAAGGTGCAGACCCGGTACCAGCAGAACGAAAAGCTCTACAGCGTAATGGGCACCGAAAAATGGGTGATCTATATTATCCTGACACTCATCCTAGTAGTAGCTGCATTCAATATGGTAGGCGCCCTCACCATGCTGGTCTGGGACAAACAAAAAGACATCCACGTGCTCAAGGCGCTCGGCGCCAGCAATGGGCTCGTTCAGAAAATATTTCTCAGTGAGGGGATACTCCTGGCCGTGATGGGCGGGACGGCCGGTATTCTGCTCGCGGCGCTCATTTGCGAATTACAGTTGAAATTCAAACTTATTCCTCTTCAGGGTGGGTCCTTCCTGATCGATTATTATCCCGTCAAAATGGTCCCGACGGATTTCCTGTTGGTATTTACCACCATTCTTATCGTAGCGGTCCTGGCCTCCTGGCTGCCGGCACGCAAGGCGGCGGCGCAACCTATAGAGCTAAGGACCTGATGCCGCCTTCCGCAATATATTAGACTCGGCCGCCGCTTAATAATCCCCGAGCGTTTCCGGCAACTGTGCCAGCGCCTTAGTCAATTGCTCGTCATTAGGCGCCACGCCATGCCAGTGGTGGTCATTTTCCATGAAATCCACCCCTTTACCCATGACCGTATGCATCATGATGGCAATGGGCTTACCCTGCCCGGTCAGGCTCCTGGCCTTATCCAGCGTCGCGATGACTTCATCCATGTCATTCCCGTTCGTTTCCAGCGTCGTCCAGCCGAAAGCGTCGAATTTAGCATGAATATTTCCCAGGTCCATCACCGATTTCGTCGTTCCGTCGATCTGCTGACCATTCCAGTCGACTGTGGAGATCAGATTGTCCACTTTATGAGCAGCAGCGAACATGATCGCTTCCCAATTCTGGCCTTCATCCAACTCCCCATCGCCATGTAGCGAATACACAATATTTTTATCGTTATTGAGTTTTTTACTCAGCGCGGCGCCAATGGCGACGCTCATTCCCTGGCCCAGTGAACCGCTGGCTACCCGGATACCCGGAAGGTGCTCATGAGTGGTTGGATGGCCTTGCAAACGGGAATTGATCTTACGGAAAGTAGATAGCTCTTTGACGTCGAAATATCCTGATCTTGCGAGGGCAGAATAGAATACAGGGGAAATATGACCGTTAGACAGGAAGAAAATATCCTCATTTTTCCCATCCATATGGAAATGAGGATCGTGCGTAAGTACCTTGAAATATAGCGCAGTAAAAAAGTCGGCACAACCGAGAGATCCTCCCGGATGCCCGCTCTGAGCGCCATGGACCATTCTTACGATGTCTCGCCTGATTTGCGAAGCGATTGCTTTTAACTCAGCCATTTGATACTGTTTGTTGTTTCTGGGTAACAAATCTAGTGGTTTTGTTTGGCTTCTTTAAACTTTTGTATTATCTTTCGGGTTAGGATCCTCTGTCATTCCCTGAAGCTACTTCCCCCTTGTCATCAACCCACCCGCAAAACCGGGCCTAAATTTGCAGAGACTCGCAGAAATTTGCAGAGACTCGCAGAAACTTCAAAATATTAGGTAATTGTTATTTACTGGCATTATTAGAAAAAAGAATATATTTTTGTTCACGAAAAAAAAGGCGGATGTTTGACGTACTACTTTCTGTAGCTATTTCTTTTACCATTACATTTCTTGCCATTCCAGCCGTGATCAATGTGGCTGAAATGAAAAAGCTGTTCGATATGCCCGATGCCCGAAAGGTGCATCATTTCCCTATCACGCCCCTCGGTGGACTGGGTATTTTCGCCGGCTTCATCTTCGGTTGCCTTCTGACGGTTCATTTTGCTCAATATGCTGAAATTCAATATTTTATAGCTGCCTCTTTCGTCATTTTTTTCCTCGGCCTCAAAGACGATATCCTCATCATTTCCCCTATAAAGAAATTCATCGGCCAGGTGCTGGCCGCATTTATCGTCATCTACTATGGCAATATCCAGATCCGAAGCATGAACGGCTTCATGGGCATTTATCAGCTGCCCGAAATGTTCAGCCTCCTGCTGACTTATTTTGCAGTTATTGTGGTCATCAATTCCTTTAACCTTATCGATGGCGTAGATGGACTCGCGGGAAGCCTCGGTCTTTTGTCCACTGCCATCTTCGGAACTTATTTCCTCTATATCGGTATGCTGCCTTATGCCGTGCTGGCGTTTTCCCTGGCCGGCAGCCTGCTGGCTTTCCTGATCTTTAATTTTCAACCTGCAAAAATATTCATGGGGGACACCGGATCGCTACTGGTGGGTACCATCAATGCCATCCTCGTTGTGAAATTCATCAACGTGGCCAACTCCTCCGATGTGAGCTTTCCCGTCAACGCCTCGCCGGCAGTAGGCTTCACCATTCTGATGATTCCATTGCTGGATACACTTAGAGTGTTCGGGATCCGCATCATACACCGCCGCTCTCCTTTCAGCCCCGACAGAAATCATATCCATCATTTATTGCTCGACCGCGGCTTCTCGCACCGCGCCATTACTTTCTTTCTGGTAACTATTAATGCTATCATGGTGGCCGTGGTATTCATGTGCAGGTCCATGAATTGTACCCTTCTCATTTGCGGCGTATTCCTGATGTTTTTTCTTCTCATCGCAGGGATCTACTACCTGATGCCTGCTCCCCGGCTTTTTGTGGCTAAGACAGCCAAAGAAGAAAATGCCCAGTTGACCAAGGCCTCCCAACTGGTATCCCTTAAAAAGGATTCTATCCTGGAACAAAATAACTAACGGTCGGGGATTGCTATTTTCTCCATTTGACGTACGTTTGCAACGTTGTCAACCCATTAATCTATGTCAGACGATCTTGAGCTTATCCTGGAAGAGACCAGGGATAGCATGAAAAAAGCACTCAATCATCTTGAAAGTGAATTGGTTAAAATCCGGGCTGGAAAGGCCAGCCCACAGATGCTGGAGGGCCTGATGGTCGATTATTATGGCAGTCCCACCCTTCTCAACCAGGTCGGGAATGTCTCCGTCATGGATGCCCGTACCCTTACCATCCAGCCTTGGGAGAAGAACATGCTCCAGCCCATCGAAAGGGCCATCATTAATGCCAACCTGGGCGTCACCCCCCAGAATGACGGTAATATCATCCGACTGTTCATGCCTCCCCTCACGGAAGAACGAAGAAGAGAATTTGTCAAACGGGCAGGCGGTGAGGGCGAACAATCCAGAGTTGCCATTCGCAGTATTCGCCGGGAAGCCATCGAACAGATCAAGAAACTGCAGAAAGACGGTCTCAGCGAGGATGAAGCCAAAGATGCCGAAAAAGAAATCCAGGATATTACCAATGAGAATATCAGCCTCGTAGAGAAGCACCTCGTCTCAAAAGAAAAAGAAATTATGTCGGTATAGATCCGCGGCCCCGGATATTACCCAGTCACCTTCAAAATTTTTCCGTCCTTAAGACTTATCTTGCCATTCATTCAATCGGGCAGGATTATTGCCCTCATCCTTCAACCTGTCGCAAGGTAAAATTCGGTTTTGACTGCCGTCCAAACACTTTATTTAATAACTAAAATCAACTAACATGGGAATGCTCAAAGATTTCAAAGCTTTTATCATGAGAGGCAATGTGGTCGACCTCGCCGTAGCCGTCGTTATCGGTGCTGCCTTTGCCGCTATCGTTGCTTCCCTGGTCGAAAATGTGATCACGCCATTGCTATTGGCGCCCGCTCTGAAGGCAGCGCAACTTCAGGACATTGACAAACTCTCCTGGGGTGCGGTCAAATACGGTCTCTTTTTAGCTGCGGTCATTAAATTTGTCATCATAGCATTCATCCTTTTCCTGATCATAAAAGCCATCCATAGCTTTGAAAAGAAAAAGGCCGAGGCACCTGCTCCTCCTCCCGAACCGACCCTCACGGAAAAATTACTCACCGAGATCCGCGACGAGTTGAAGGCACAGAGCGGTCCCGGCGCCCCTCGCCCCTAAAGTTGGCAACTTTTTTGTTAAACCTTTACTATTCATCAAAACTGACGAGTTATGCAGCAATTTGGAGTCAAGAAAGTTTTAGTGTTGATCTTCCTCACGTTAGCGAGTATTTCTTTTTTGCAGGCCCAGAATAATACCCAGTCCCTCGCGAATGCAGTAAATGGCGCCACCATCACCAAGGACCCCAACGATACGACGAAAATGACCTGGAAGACAGGCGGACTATATAGCCTCACTTTCAACCAGGCACAACTCAGCAACTGGGCGGCCGGTGGCGACAATTCCGCCATATCGCTCAATACCCTGCTGAACCTTTATGCCTATTACGCGAATGGCAAGCATTCCTGGGATAACTTCCTGGTGGCGGCCTATGGAATGACCCATACTACCAGCCTCGGCACCCGGAAAACGGGTGACAATTTCGACATCACCTCCAGGTATGGCTACGACATGGGCAAGAAATTCTACCTCACCGCCTTGTTCGATTTCAGGACCCAGTTCGCGCCCGGATATAACTATCCGACTACCGACACGAGGGCGCTGACATCCGACTTTCTGGCTCCGGCGTATGCACTGCTTTCTTTGGGGGTGAATTACAAACCCAACAATAACTTTTCCGTATTCGTTTCTCCGATTACAGCACGCGAACTGATCGTCCACAACGACTCTCTCGCCGCCCAGGGCGCTTTCGGTGTGGACTCCGGCAAAACGTCCCGCTTTGAGTTCGGTGCTTATGCCTCCATCAACTTTAGCACCAACCTTAGTAAGACTGCTTCCTACGTAGGCCGCGTGGACCTCTTTTCCGATTACCTCAACAACCCCCAGAATATTGCTTTCTACATGACCAACGTCCTGAATGTAAAGGTGACCAGTCTCGTGAGCATGAACCTCAACGTGACCCTCATTTACGACGACAGGATCAAATCTGTCAAGGCTGACGGCTCCTACGGTGGCCCCGCCATGCAGGTCCAGGAAGTCCTGGGTATCGGGCTGGCCTATAAATTCGCCAAAAAAGTCCGCAAACCCATACCGCCGCCGCCACCGCCGCCACCGCCGGCAACGTCGCCATCGCCCGCGCAATAGGCTGCACGGGCCCCTCGTCCGCGCCCGCGCAATAGGCAGCATCGCCGGGCCAAAAATGGGGAAGAACTGGGGATAACCAGCCGTCGGGTTCACCCGTTTTTGCGGTATTTTCGTAAGGCATGACCAGCTACCAGATCAAATTACCCCAATTCGAAGGCCCCTTCGATCTCTTGCTCTTCTTCATCGAGAGGGACGAATTGGATATTTATAATATTCCTATTCACAGCATCATAGAGGACTTCCTGAAATATATCCATTCCGGTGAAGCCCTCAATATCGAGCTGTCCAGCGAATTCATCCTGTTCGTTTCCACCCTGATGCGCATCAAGGCCAGGATGTTACTCCCCCGCAAAGAACTGGATGAACAGGGCAACGAGATCGACCCGCGGCAGGAACTGATCGACAAACTACTGGAATACAAACGATATAAGGAGGCTGCAGTTACGCTCGCAGAAATGGAGGCTATCCGCCACCTGATGGTCCGGCGGGGTAACCTGCAGAAAGAACTGTCGCAGGTTGGCGAGGCAGCCGGTGAAGGCACCGAGATCCAGGCCATCACCCTGTTCAAGCTGATGAAGACCTTTGAGAAACTGATGCAGCGCATCCAGCAACGGCAAAACAAACCCGTCCACACCGTCGTGCAATACAATTACACGATGGAAGACAGCCGGACCCATATCCTGACCGTCGTGGAACAGGAACGAACCCTTTCTTTCGAGAAGATTTTCGAGATCTGTGAGACCCGTTTGCACGCTATTTTCATGTTCCTTTCCATGCTGGAACTGGTGCAGCAGAATTATATGAATATCCTGATAGGGGAAGGACGAAATAATTTTATCGTGGAATTCAATGCGGACCGTCCGGACGATCCCGTCCCGGTTGATTTCTCAGAGAATTGAACGCCGCTATCGGTATAAATCGGTTTTATGAAAAACATATACCATCCTGCCTCGGAAAGAGGCCATGTAGATTTCGGCTGGCTGGACAGTCATCATTCCTTTAGTTTCGGGAATTGGCATGACAGGGAAAAAGTACACTTCGGCGCCCTGCGCGTTCTCAACGACGATGTTGTGAAAGGCGGCAACGGATTCGATGCACATCCCCACGAGAACGTGGAGATCATTTCCATTCCCCTGAAGGGGGCCCTCGCTCATAAAGACAGCACCGGCATCGAAGGTATCCTCAGTACAGGAGATGTGCAGATCATGTCTGCTGGCAGTGGCATCCAGCATTCGGAATACAACGCCTCACACTTCGATCCCGTCAACTTCCTCCAGATCTGGATCTTCCCCAGACAGCTCAACATCAGCCCCCGTCATGATCAGAAGACATTCCCTCCCCAGGGCCGTGTCAATCAGTGGCAGACCATCGTCAGTCCCCTGCCTGCCGACAACGCCCTCTGGATCAACCAGAGTGCCCGTCTGGCGCTGACCCGCCTCAACGCAGGCAAGACGCTGCGCTATGACGTCATCTTCCCCGGCAATGGTGTCTATGTATTTGTATTGAGTGGCAACGTGGAGATCGGAAATAGTCAGCTGCAGTCCCGCGACGGACTCGGTATCACCGACGCGGACCATTTCTCCGTCTATGCTGCTACCGATGCAGAAATACTGGCTATAGAAGTGCCGATGTTCGCCTAACCCGCGCGGCGCCGCCCTAACCCATCAACTGGCTCACACTCACCTTGTCCTTCATCATCTCCCGCACAGCCGCCACGATCGCCGGCGCATCATAACCGCATTCATGCTGCAGTTCCTTTAGCGTCCCATGCTCCACCACCCGGTCAGGGATACCCAGTATCCTAACCGCCGCGGCATAAGAATGCGCAGCCTGGAATTCCAGGATGGCCGACCCGAATCCACCGACCACTGTGCCGTCCTCGACAGTGATGATCCGATCATAACGTGAGAAGACCTCGTGCAGCATTTCCTCATCCAGCGGCTTTACAAAACGCATATCGTAATGCGCTGGGTTCAGCCCATCCACCCGCAGTTCCCGGATTGCCGCCGTGGCAAAATTACCCGGATGACCGATCGTAAGGATGGCAATACCCTCACCGTCCTTCAACTTGCGGCCCATGCCGATAGGAATTTGCTGGAAAGGCGTTCTCCACTCGGGCATTACGCCTTCCCCGCGCGGGTACCGTATCACGAACGGGTTTTCGTTAGAGTCCAGTTGCGCTGTATAAAGAAGGTTGCGTAATTCGCTTTCATTCATGGGGGCGCTGACGATCATATTCGGCACACAACGCATATACGGAATGTCGTAGGCGCCATGATGCGTGGCCCCGTCCTCGCCTACCAGCCCCGCCCTGTCCAGGCAGAAGACCACCGGCAATTGTTGAATGGCCACATCGTGGATCACCTGGTCATATGCCCGTTGCATAAAGGAAGAATAGATGTTGCAGAACACCCGCATGCCCTGCGTGGCCATACCGGCACTCAGCGTCACCGCATGTTGCTCGCAAATACCGACGTCAAAGGCACGGTCCGGCATCTTGTCCATCATAAACTTCAATGAGGAACCGCTGGGCATCGCCGGCGTAATCCCAAAGATCTTCGGGTTCTGTTCAGCGAGTTCGATCAGAGACAGCCCGAATACATCCTGGTATTTAGGTGGCTGGGGAGTAGGGTAGTGCTTCTTGTAGATTTCGCCGGTGATCTTGTCGAACAAACCAGGGGCATGCCACTTGGTCTGATCCTTCTCTGCCAGCGCATAGCCCTTGCCTTTTACCGTCATGATATGCAGCAATTTCGGGCCAGGCATCTTCTTCAGGTCGTTCAGCGTGTCCACCAGCTTGGTGATATTATGGCCGTCAATAGGCCCGAAGTATCGTAGGTTGAGCGATTCGAACAGGTTACTGCTCCGGCTGACAAAGCCCTTGATGCTGTGATCAATCTTACTGGCAATCTCGCGGCTGAAGTGACTGCCCACGGGGAGCTTGCCCAACGCCTTCCAGATATCGTCCTTTAATTTGTTGTATGTCTGGGAAGTGGTGATGTCCGTGAGATATTCCTTCAGTGCGCCGACATTCGGGTCGATGCTCATACAGTTGTCATTCAGGATGATCAGCAGGTCCGTATCCGCAACGCCTGCATGGTTCATTCCCTCAAAGGCCAGGCCCGCCGTCATCGCACCATCGCCGATGATCGCCACCGCTTTGCGATCAGTCTCGCCCTTATATTTGGCAGCCATAGCCATGCCGAGTGCGGCGCTGATAGAGGTGGACGAATGCCCCACACCAAAACTGTCGTATTCACTCTCGCCCCGGTTCGGGAACCCGCTCAGCCCGTTGTACTTTCGATTCGTCGTGAACCGGTCCCGTCTGCCTGTCAGGATTTTATGACCGTAGGCCTGATGACCTACATCCCAGACCAACTGGTCATATGGGGTATTAAAAACGTAGTGAAGGGCGACAGTCAGTTCGACTACTCCCAGGCTGGCCGCAAAATGGCCACCATGAACACTGACAGTATCAATAATGTATTGACGGAGTTCATCACTTACCTGGTGTAACTGCTCCTTGCTGAACTTTTTAAGATCTTCAGGAGAATGCACCGATTGCAACAGCGGTCCCGGGGTAATTTCCATTCCTTCTTACTTTAAGCCCGTAAAATTACAGTTTTATCCCTTAGTTTTAGCCTTTGGGGTCTATCCGTAGCTAAAACGTTTAAATATACGATTTTAGCACATTATTGCAAAACCCGCGCCTCTCGAATCGCCCGTCCTGGCGCCAGGATCTGCCACCGGACCGATGGGAGGCGTAATTTGGCCATTAATACAAAATCGGAAGCCAGGGGATAAGGAATAACCTAGTTTTACAGTTTAAGCGTATGCCGAAGAGTCCAAGCAGATATTATTGGTTATGTCAGATCGGAGGGTGGGGTACCTTCGCCCTTTTACTGGTCCTCATCGCTCCCATGATCGACCAGCCTATTAGCTATCGATCGGTTGGCCTGGGAGTCGTCGCCGCTCTGGCAGGCATTTTTGTCACCCATATATTCCGGGAGGTGATCCGCCGTGCCGGCTGGTTACGGCTAACGGTAGAGAAAGCACTGCCTAAATTCCTCGTCGGTGTTCTCCTGACCTGCATCGCCGGCGCATTGGTCCGCATCCTGATAGTCGACTCTTTGGACTTTTTGTCCGTCTCCAGGGGAAAAGCCAATTTTGTCTCCCGCGTCATGGGCCTGACACTCGAAAACGGAATCACCATCATTCCCTGGACCCTGATTTATTATTTTTATCATTACATCGAGAATAGCCGCAAACAACAACTCGACACCCTCAAACTGGAAGCCCTCGTCAAAGAGCTCGAACTCAAGACGATCAAGGCGCATATCAATCCACACTTTATTTTCAATGCCCTGAACAGTATCCGCGCCCTGATCGACGAGAACCCCGTCCGGGCCAGGGCAGCCGTCACCGAACTCAGCAATATCCTCCGCAGCAGCATGCAGGCGGAAAAACTGGAGACTGTCACTTTTGAGAAGGAGCTTAATATTGTCAAAGACTATCTCGCCCTCGAATATATCCGCTTTGAAGACCGCCTGCAGGTGGAATATGATATCGACGAAGATACCCTCGACCAGCCCATCCCACCCATGATGCTCCAGACCCTTGTTGAGAACGCTATCAAGCACGGCATCAGCCGCCAGGTGGACGGCGGAAAAGTGAGGATCATTTCCGATTTCAAAGATAACTTTCACGAACTGGTCATCCTGAATACCGGCCGTCTCAACGGCAGCCGGAACGCAGACGGTTTTGGCCTGGCCAGTACCAAAAACAGACTTCAGCTACTTTTCGGTCAAAAAGCTAATTTTGACATCCGGGAAGTAAATGGCAATACCGTGGAAGCAAGGGTATTGATACCGGTTGACTTAAGTAAGTAAATAATATATGATCAGAGCTATTATCATTGACGACGAACGCCTTGCCAGGAATGAACTGAAAAAACTCCTGCTGGATTTCCCCGAAATCGAAGTGATCGCCGAGGCCACCAATGCGTCGGAAGGCGTCGAAAAGATCGACAGCCTCAACCCCGACCTTATCTTCCTGGATATTCAGATGCCCGGCAAGACCGGTTTCGACATGCTGTCCGAACTGGAAAGGGCGCCCAATGTGATCTTTACTACCGCCTACGATGAATATGCACTCAAGGCCTTCGAAGTAAATGCCTTGGATTACCTCCTCAAACCCGTCGAACCCAAAAGGCTGGCCGACGCCCTGCAGAAATTGCAGGTCGAGGAAGATAAAGACCTGAATTCCGACCACACTATTTCCGTCAACCGCAGCATACTCAATGAACATGACCAGGTTTTCGTCAAGGACGGCGAACGTTGCTGGTTCGTCAAACTCTCGGATATCCGCCTTTTCGAAAGCGTAGGCAACTACGCCAAAGTTTATTTCGGCCCCAACAAACCCCTGATCCTGAAATCCCTCAACGCCCTGGAAGAACGGCTCGATGAAAAAGTATTCTTCCGTGCTAACCGCAAACATATCGTCAACCTGCGCCTCATCGAAAAGATCGAGCCTTACTTTAACGGCGGCCTCCTGCTGGAAATGAAAGGCGGAGAAAAGATCGAGGTCAGCCGCAGACAGACGGTAAAGTTCAAGGAAATGATGAGTTTGTAAAGCATCTCACACCCAAAAAATTATGCCCTTACCTGATTATGGCCTCTTACGCGGTAACGTTATTAATGTCCTCCCGTTTCAGAAAATTGGTGACCACTATAACATAGAGGTCAGCGTCGCCGGACAGCTTTATCGTATTGCTCTCGATGTATATTCGACATTGAAAGGCTCGCCAAAATTTGACCCGCAGGACAGCAACGCTGTATGGGATGAGGACAGGTTGCTGATGTTTTATCAGAATGATCAGTATGCACACCCGCTTTTGACCACTCTGCTGCAGACTGCTGAAGGGTTTACCCCCAGGTCAACATTGCCTGTCTCTCTCCACCTGGATTATATCCGGTACCAACCTGCCCTGTTCCCACTGAACCAGATGACAGTCGTCCCGCCCAAACAAGAAGATAATGATGACAACGATCTGAACGATGATATCGATCCCTGGGTCCAAAAAGCACTTAATAATCCCCAGGCCGAAGTATTCGCCTTTGGCTCTTTTTGGAATGATGCGGGTTCGGCTCACCCTGATCCTACCATCTATTTCAATCCGAATCCGCCAATGGGCATTCATGATATCCATATGAACCAGGGCGATAGCGGGTCAGAAGAAAAAAATAACGGCCCCGGCCAGGATGGTGCACTGTTCCTACGTTTCATCGGTGTTGCCGGGACAGCCGACACCTGGGTCGCCATGTTCTTCCGCTTCCAAAACCAAAGCATCACCACCGATAGCAACGGAAATCCTCAGGCCGGATAACGATGGATCTCTATGTCCGTGTCCTGCTCCGTTTTACTTTCCAGCCATGCAAAACCCAATTTGCCCAGCATACGGCGGGAGGCGATATTCTCCTTCTGAAACACGCCATAGACAACAGGCAGCCGCAGTTCGTCTATCGCAAAATCCAGCACCCTACGCATCAGTTCCCCGGCAAACCCCTGCCCCCAATAGTCTCTTTTCAACTGGCAGCCAATCTGCATGCGCGGCTGCTCGCCGCCGTTTCCGTCTCCATCCGAGCCTCTGTTGCCCCAGACCGGATTGAGATTGACCGCTCCGATAAAACTCCCGTCGGACTTAAGCCTGATAGCCCAATGATACCCCGTCCCGAGACGGATCTGCTCCAGCTTGAGCAAAAGGAACTGTTGATATTCCTCATCCGTCATTACCCGTAATTTTCGGAGATAACGAAACGTGTCAGGTTCCCGCGACATCTCCGTCATCGCCGGAAGATCCTTCTCTTCCAGCAGCGTCCATATTGTTCTTTCTGTTTCCATCAATCCCTGTAATTTAATGCCGGCTTCCGGTCCCCTAGCAACGCCTTGTATTGATAATCGCCCTTATCTTTTTTAAATTCTTCCTTGGCCGCGGCCACCAGCACCGGATCAGTAAAGAGGTCGATGACCGTCAGCGCCATCGTCTTCGCGGCGACCATCATGCCCTTGGCGCCAATATCCGTTCCCCCGCAGGCTGTCGCCTGCCAGCTGTGGGCCGGCGTCCCCGGCACCCATGTAGCAGCCTGAAGCCCTACTGTCGGTACAGTATAGCTGACATCGCCCACGTCGGTAGACCCGCCCCCCGCATCTTCATCTTCCTTTAGCGGCTTGACCACGGCAGCAGTTTCAATGGCCGGGACCTTATAGGTGAAGGAAGACTGGATCTTCTGGGCAAACTCCGTTTCCGCCGGCGTATAGCTCACCCCGCCAACCTCCTGCAGATTGCTCTGCATGTCGACCGCCAGCGTTTTATTCAGCAACAGGTCATGCGTGCCGCCGATGATCTCGTAATCCATTGTCGTCTGCGTGCCCATGGCCGCCCCCTGCGCCGCTGCGACCACCCAGTCGAAGATCCGCACGACTTCCTCTTTTTTGGGATGACGTACATAATAATAAACTTCGGCAAAATCGGGCACGACGTTAGGCGCTTTTCCACCGTTGGTGATCACGTAATGGATCCGCGTCTCCTGCGGAATATGCTCCCGCATCATATTGACCATATAGTCCATCGACTCCACCCCATCCAATGCCGACCGTCCTTTGTCCGGCGCTGCTGCCGCATGTGCCGCCAGCCCATGGAACCTGAACTTCGCTGACCTGTTGGCCAGCGCACTCGTCAGCGTCACCGAAT